>ERZ791889.329-NODE-329-length-27729-cov-26.254029_pt1 | contig 27729 bp, 25 predicted proteins | sample MGYA00510156_ERZ791889 | MGnify/ENA primary metagenome ERZ791889 (study PRJEB30046, sample SAMN00792108) | human gut metagenome | study: EMG produced TPA metagenomics assembly of the A metagenome-wide association study of gut microbiota in type 2...
CTTAAAATCCCTTGGCCATTGCGGCTGTGCGGGTTCAAGTCCCGCTTCGAGTACAGAAGTGGATGCTAATTGCTTGTTTTGTAGCAGTTAGCTTTTTTTGTTTTTATACCTTGTGTCACTATTCTTTTAGAAATTATCATTTTCCCGTTAGCGGTTGAGAGGAAGCATTCTTTTAGCAAAGATTTTCAAAGATTTCAGCCAATAAGCCGCCAGTTATTGACACTCCCGCTTGACAAGCGTTGGCGCCTGTACCTGCCAGTCCACTATTGGAAGTCAGAGCCCACAAAATAGCCGAACCGATGAAAGCTCCAATGACTTGAAAAATCATGTACATGGCAGCATCCTTTCCGCTGATTCGACCAGAAAGTAGGCAACCAAGGGTGATGGCTGGGTTGATGTGGCAGCCAGAGATGTTTCCGATGGTATAAGCCATCGCTACAACAGACAGACCGAAAGCAACGGCTGTTCCGATAACTGTTGATGCAAGGTTGGGATCGGCAGAGGTACATGAAAAGCTTACAGCCGTACCGCATCCCATGAGAACGAGAACCATAGTTCCCAGCATTTCTGCAATGTACTTTTTCATAATTATTTGTATCAGATAAAATTTATTGGTTATTGGACGGCTCCGCTAAAAGAGCGTTGCTGTCCCTTTTACCATGTGGCAAATATGGTGATTATGTATTAAGATTGTATCGGCTGAACGGAAAAACCTTTTCTCTTTGCAAAAATATGTTGGGGTACCCGTTGAATGGTTAATCGTAACTTTCATTTAATCAAATGGGTACAGTGAAAGGTGAAAGATGCTTTGTCTGCAATTATGTGATGTGAAAGATATCACGTATAGTACAAATTATCTATTGTCTCAGTATTGAATTATGCAAACCGTCTACAATACTATACAAAGCTGCGCTTTAGGGGTCATAAACCTATGCTTTAGGGAGGCTAAACCTATGCTTTTTGAGTGCTAAAGTGGCACTCTGTGAGTCGTAAGTTGGCACTCTGTGTATTGTACTTCCCTTTTTACTTTATGTGACCTTCCCCTATTAATCACCTGTAATCACCTCAAACCACCTTTAATCAGCAATAATCAGCTATAACAGGCAGAAACAGCCTATAATCATCATCTTTCTTTGGAGGTATCGTATATTTGGGGATTCTTAAAACTCAAATTGTCATGAACCGATTGATTTCTTCTTTTCGCCATTGGTTTGTCCAGAACCATCCAGTTGTGGAGGCTTCGCAAAAGGCTTCTGCGAGTGCTTATGATCAAACATCGACTGCTCGTATGCTCACTCAGTTGCAGCAACTGTGCGCCACTCTGCCGCAGGGGCAGGCTGAGGTGTTGATGCATGCCGGAGGAGTGCAAATGAACCTGACCTGGCAGCTGGAGGAAAAAGTGCAGGGCACCCCCGGACGGGGATTTTATTTTGTGCTTAGCGGGCAGAGTGAGGAGGTGGAATTTTGTAAAGTCAGTCTTTCTCAGGAAGAAAGTCCATCTTCTGAAACTCCATCGGGTGATACAAAATCAGTGGTATTAAAATCGGAAGAATTGAAACCGGGTGAAGCCAATTCAGCAGATTCAAATTCGGTAGAATCTAAATCTGCTGATTCTAAGCTGGAGGAGTGTAAAGCAGCGAAACCTACTAAGCAGCAACAGGCTCTGCGGAAGCTGATGGATTTTCTCCGCTTGCACTATGCTTTCCGCTATAACCGGTTGACGGACCGCACGGAATGCGCTGTTTTGCAGGCAGATCATTTGCGTTATCAGCCGGTGGACAGCCGGGTGCTGAATAGTATCAGTCTGCAGGCGATGCAGGTGGGTATTCCTTGCTGGGACCGTGATGTGAAGCGGTATGTGGAATCGAGTGATGTGCCCGATTTTCATCCGTTCACTGCTTATATGCAACAGCTGCCTCAGTGGGACGGTCGGGACCGGGTGAGTGCGTTGGCGCAGCGGGTAGCCACAGGCGAACTGTGGGTGCAGTCGTTCCATCGCTGGATGCTGGGCATGACGGCGCAGTGGATGGAGGCGAGTGGAAAGGGGGATTCGGGGATGGTGGCCGGGAAGCGGGCCAACAGTGTGGCACCTGTCCTGGTGAGTACCCGGCAGGGTATGGGCAAGTCTACTTTTTGCCGGATGCTGCTGCCCGATTGCTTGCGGATGTATTTCACGGAGAGTTTCGACCTTACGAATCCGGGTGGTGCCGAAAACAAACTGGCTTCTTTCGGACTCATCAATCTGGATGAGTTTGACCGCCTGCCGGCTTCGCGGATGCCGCAGCTGAAGAACCTGATGCAGATGGAATGTCTGAACATCCGACGGGCATACAAGCACAGCGGGGAGCCGCTGCCGCGTATTGCGAGCTTTATCGGCACGAGCAACCGCCGCGACTTGCTGACCGACCTCAGCGGCAGCCGCCGTTTTATCTGTGTGGAGGTGGACAAGCCCATCGACTGTTCCACACCGATTGAATATGAACAGCTGTATGCTCAGTTGAAACAGGAATTGGAGCAGGGTGTCCGCTGCTGGTTCAGCAAGGAGGAAGAGGGGAAAATTCAGCAGGCCAACCGTGCGTTTTACCGCACGACGCCTGCCGAAGAACTCCTGGAGGGTGCTTTCTGTTTTGCCGAACCGGGGGAGGAGGGGGCTCACCTGCTTTCTGCCGCCCAGATTTATATCCAATTAAGAAGCAAGCATCCGGCCGCGCTGCAGGATTGCACGCCGTTGATCTTCAGTAAGTTGTTGGCACAGGTGGGAAGGCGGGTGCATACAAGGTATGGCAACGGTTATTGGGTGAAGCCGGCAAGGCAACCTCTCCTTTAGCGATTTCTATTGTCTTTTTCTGCAACATTGTTCACTTCTGCTTGAAAACTGTCCTTTTTGATACATTTTTTGCATTCTGTGAACATTTTAAGGCTAAATAATATAATTTTGCGCTGCATTCTATTTAATTATTATTTATTTATAAACGTAATTTTATGAAAATGAGATTTTTATTTATTATCTGTATGACTTTTGTTGCTTTGTCGGCTAAAGCTCAGATGTATGTAGGTGGTACGTTCAATATGACTCACGACGATAATGCCGATCGCACTGAATTTACTATCGCTCCAGATTTTGGATACAATTTCAACGAACAGTTTGCTGTAGCTGCTGAATTGGGCTTTACTCATTCTGATTCACATGATATCGATACCAATACGTTCTTTATTGCACCTTATGTACGCTGGAGCTTCTTCCAAAAGGGAATGGTTCGTCTGTTCTTGGATGGTGGCTTAGGTTTTTCTACTGGCAAGCGTGATGGTTTCGACCGTAAGAATGGTTTTGAAATCGGTGCTAAGCCGGGTATTGCTTTGGAATTGACAAAACATCTGGCTTTTGTGACTAAGTATGGTTTCTTGGGCTATCGTGATGATTATAAATACAGTAACAGCGTGTCGGGTTTGAGCTTGAGCTCTGAAGACCTGAGCATTGGTTTCGAATTTTCATTTTAATAAATAAAAACGGGCGTATGCCTGCGTCTATGGACGGAAAAAAGTAGTATGGTTCATACTACTTTTTTTGTTCGTGATGTTTTTTAGTTAATCAAATAAATTATTGGCTTATGAAAAAGATGGTAATTATGTGTATGGCACTGGCCTTACTGTTTTCAAGTGAGTGTGTGGCACAAGGACTGCATTTCGGTGTAAAAGGAGGTGTGCTGGGCAATAAAGCTTCTGTGAGCGGCATGGATAGTCAGATAAAGGAGCGTAATTATACTGGCTTTCAAATAGGTCCGATGGTGCAGTATCAGACTGGTTTTTATGGGTTTGTGCTCGATTTTTCTTTGCTTTATGCACAGAGAGGGGTTAAATTGACCAACAATGCCAATCACCGCAGTGCAAGTATAAAGACTCAGAGTATTGATATTCCTATCGAGGTGAAATGGGAGATGGGGCTGACTGAGAATTTTGATTTGTTTTTGGGTCTGGGTCCTTCCTTTTCTTTCCTGATTGACAAGGATAACTGGGGGCGTGAACTGACTCATATTGCTGTGGATATTGTGGATAAGAATCTGCCGTCGATGGGATGGCGTTCGGCTGAAGTCGGACTGAATCTGGGTGGTGGCGTGAAGCTGTTCAGACATTTGATGCTGAGCTGTTATTACAACATTGCTCTGACTCAATCGGCTAAGCATAATTTCAGCGGCAACAAGCACGATGCTGTCGATCAGTTGTTTGACGGTAACGTGTTTGAATCCAAAAATAAATACTGGCAGTTGTCTTTGGCTTACATATTTTAGGTGCGATGAGTTTCTATATGTTCATACTGCGCTTTCTCAAAGGTAATTTTGTGCGCTACTTTGTGCTGTTTTTTATCTTTATTTCCATTGTAGCGATCATAGCCTCTTCGTTTGATGAAATGGCGCGTTATAAAATACCTTTGTTTGGCGTGACTTATGTTTCATCGTTTGTCTTTTTGCTGGAGTATGCAGCCCGCATTTTCTCGGCACCGGCCCTGTATCCCGACAAGGGGATTCTGAAGGCACGTTTCAAATATGTGTTTTCGTTTTACGGGTTTGTGGACTTTGTGGCTGTGTTGCCTTGCGTGCTGGCCTATATTTACTGGAATACACCGGTGGTGCATATCATTATTTTGCCCTATATCTTTATTATCTTTAAGCTGTTGCGCCACTCCAAGTCGTTCCGGTTTATCGGTAAGGCGCTGTCTTCGGTAAAGGAGGAACTGGCTACGGCCTATACGGCTTGTTTCATTATGGTATGTTTTTCAGCCATTTTGATGTATTATATTGAGCGCGGTGCGCAACCGGATGCTTTCCGTAATATCGGTGATGGTTTGTGGTGGGCAGTGGTCACGTTTGCAACAGTAGGTTACGGGGATATTTATCCTGTGACGATGTTGGGTAAATTGCTGGGAAGTATCATCAGCATGATTGGCATTGCCATGATTGCTATTCCTACCGGTATTATCAGTTCGTCGTTTATCAGCATCATACAAAAGAAAACGAACCGGAAGGATGAGGGTGAAAGCGGAGATGAATAGAACTTCTTGAAGCCATGATAAACAAGAGGATGCAGATCATAAAGAAGTGATGCGTCCTCTTGCTGTTTTTATGGGCTGTGGCTTTATCCGTAAATTGTAGCTACCAGCGTACGCTCTCCGCCATAGTCGCGGAATTCGCACAGGTAGATGCCTTGCCAAGTGCCCAGATTCAGTTTTCCGTTGGTGATGGGAATGGTCAGACTGACTCCGAAAAGCGAGCATTTGGCATGTGCCGGCATGTCATCTGCCCCTTCCATGGTGTGATCATAGTAGGGTTCGTTTTCTTTTACCAGGCGGTTCATGATTTGTTCCATGTCCGTTCGTACATCCGGGTCGGCATTCTCGTTGATGGAAAGAGCGCAGGAAGTGTGCTGCACAAACAGGTGTAGCAGTCCCGCCTGAGGCAGGGGGTGGGGAAGGTGCTGCAGTACTTCATGGGTAATCAGATGACATCCGCGTCTTTTGCGGGGAATTCGAAAGGTGGTTTGTTGTATCATTTTTTTGTTTTTTTATTGAGCGTTTTCGTTTTGATTTTATTGCATGTATTCGCTTTTTTGATCCAGCTATGAGTTTGTAAAGCTAATAAAAGGTTTTCAATTAAGTGTACAGCAGGTGGGGAAAATAGCAATCTTGTTGTCGGTAGCTGTGTTTTATGGATTAATTTCTTATCTTCGCAGTGGCGGTGCCATGATGTAGCATGTTTTTTTTAATCTATATTTTTATGAAGTATTTCAAACTACTATGTATGGGGGTGGCGATGGTATTGTTCAGTGCTTGCGGTTCTTCCCCCAAAGAATGTGTGGATGAGTTGAATTCTCGTCTGGACGAAGTGGAAAAGGAGTGTGCCAATTATTCTGAAGAAGACTGGGCCGATACCACGAAGGATATCGAAGAGCTGATATCTCAGTTGGAATCAAACTCGGAAGAGATGACACAGGAAGAAAGGGCCGATGCGCTGAAGGCGATTGGCAGATATTACGGCCTGGCTGCCAACCAGGGATTGAAGGAGGCTGCAGACGTGGCGAGTGAGGCTCTGAAATCATTGCCTGCCTTGATTGAAGGCTTTACTGGTGCTTTTGAGGAAGAATAAGAAAGGAAGAGGCATAAGAGTAGCAACTTCATTTCGTTGTATCACAAAAAAAAGAGCGTTCGGGAGATGAACGCTCTTTTTTTTGTTGCATGTGCGATTAGGCGTGGTGGTGGCACACGTGACCGTCTTCTCCTTCATGGTGGTGGCAACCTTCACCGGAATCTTTCAATTCACCTTTCAGATAAGCGTAAGCTACCTCCATGATGGGACCAGAGCAACCTCTGATTACTTGGATGTGGTGTGAAGTCAGCACATTCAAGGCACCGGCTCCCATGTTGCCTGCCAGCATCACGCTGACGCCCATTTCCTCCAACTGGCCGGCAATGTTTGATTTACAGCCGCAACCTTGTGGAGAGGGGATGGTTTCACTGCTCAAAATCTGATTTTCCTGACCGATAGTCAGTATGGTGTAGAATTCGCAATGTCCGAAGTGGTTGTCCACTTGGTTACCTCTGGTTGGAATAGCAATTTTAGTCATAATCATTCTTTTTTCTATATTATTTGTATTTTCAATATGCGTTTCTATTTCTGGGTTCCTGCAGATGGGGCATCTGATTTCCTGTGTCTCTATGCCGGGACGGATGTTATTGAATATCAGGTCACAGTCGGGACAATAGAACCATTTGTCGGCTGTATAGGCTGAGCCACCTTCGATGGTGAGTGTAAGTCCGCGCACCAGTGATTCGGCAATCTTTTGTCTGGCCTGGCTGTAAATCCGGCTGAAGGTGGGGCGGGATATTTCCATGGATCCGGCTGCTTCCTGCTGCGTCATCATTTCGTAGTCACAGAGTCGGATGGCTTCGTATTCTTCGAAATGAAGAGAGATGACTTCTGTCTTTTTCCCTCTGGGATAAATGGGTCTGAATCCTGAGGCAGGAGGTGTGTGATTGACTTTTCGGATATTTTTAGGACGTGGTGACATGATGATATTCAGTTAATTGGATGCAAAGATAATGAACATTTGTTCAAAACAAAAGAAGTAGATGCAAAAGTTTGAAAAAAATCGGGTGAAAGGTGTGGCAGCAGGCTGAATAAATGGGCGTACATAGCGAATTGGGTATTTGAAGTGTTCCCGGAAGATGTGCGGTGTGTGGGGGCCGGTAGTGTTGGGGTGGTGGAAGGGAGGGGTATAAAAGCAAAAAAGACCGCCAAGAGTGGAAGCCTCTCAACAGTCTAAAATCTTAATTTAAGTAGCGGGACCCGGGATTGAACCGGGGACCTCATGATTATGAATCATGCGCTCTAACCAGCTGAGCTATCCCGCCATTGTTTGTTTTTGTTTGCTATCGTTTGTTTCTCGATTGCGGGTGCAAAGATAGAGGTTTTTTTATTACCTCCAAAACATTTCGGTATTTTTTTTGAAAAAATCTTCAAAAAAGTGCATTTTCCCCTTTTGAAGGCCTTGTAGCACCTCTCCGGTTGCAGATTCATTGAATAAAGTGAGGTTTTTATAGGTTGTATTCAGAAAAAAGTATTTATCTTGGCACACACAAAATAATCAAGATTACTATGAAAAAGGAAAAGATTCATTTGGAATACTTATTGAGCGCAACTTCTAAAAATATTCTTTGGGGAGCTATCAGTACACCTGCCGGACTGGAGGAATGGTTTGCCGACAAAGTGGTGTCTGATGATAAAACGGTGGAATTTTCTTGGGGAAAGTCGGAGCAGCGGGTGGCGGAGATCATAGCCATTCGTGCTTATTCCTTTATCCGCTTCCGCTGGAAAGATGATGAAGGAGAACGCTCCTATTTTGAAATGAAGATGACATATAATGAATTGACCCATGCTTATGTGCTGGAAGTGACGGATTTTGCAGTGCCGGATGAGGTGGAGGATATGAAAGAGTTGTGGGAATCGCAGATAGCTAATTTAAGAAGAACTTGTGGTTTTTAGTTAACTTTCAACTAAAAATTTTCGATGCTCCTTTTTTTGTGCTAATTTTGCGTCTTTAATGCACGAACCTATTAAGATGCTACGCATAAAGAAATTAGATATATTTATAGTAAAGAGCTTTTTAATGCTCTTTATTGGTACATTCTTCATCTGTCTGTTCATTTTTATGATGCAGTTCTTGTGGAGATATGTGGATGAGTTGGTCGGAAAAGGATTGGAGATGAGCGTGCTGGCTCAGTTTTTCTTTTATTCAGCTCTGACACTGGTGCCTGTGTCCTTGCCATTGGCTGTGCTGCTGGCTTCCCTGATCACTTTCGGTAACTTCGGCGAACGGTATGAGCTGCTTGCTATGAAGGCAGCGGGTATCTCGTTGCTCAAAATCATGCGTCCGCTGATTGTGTTTGTCTGTGGAGTGGTGGGGGTCTCTTTTTATTTCCAAAATGTGGTGGGACCGATTGCAACTGCCAAGTTAGGTACGCTGGTTCTTTCCATGAAGCAGAAATCTCCGGAGCTGGATATTCCGGAAGGGGTGTTCTATTCCGAAATTCAGGATTACAATCTGAAGGTGGCGAGGAAAGACCGGAAGACGGGTATGCTCTACGATGTGCTGATTTATGACTTGAAAGAGGGATTTGACAAGGCACGTGTGATTTATGCTGATTCCGGACGGTTGGAAATGACAGCCGACAAGCAGCATCTCTGGCTGCATTTGTATAGCGGTGATTTGTTTGAGAATCTGAAGGCGCAGAGCATGAAGTCGCAAAATGTGCCTTATCGTAGGGAGTCATTCAGGGAAAAGCATACGCTGATTGAGTTTGACTCCGACTTCAATATGGCTGATGAAAGTATCATGAGCAATTCGTCGGGTGCCAAGGATATGAAGATGCTGCAGACTTCCATCGACTCGATGAGGGTGGTGGGTGACAGCATCGGCAGACAGTATTACCGTGAAATGGCCGACGGCAATTTCCGTGCCCCTTATGGCTTGTCCAAGGAGGATACGGTAAAAATCAGAAAGGCTGATCTGCTGGCATACAATGTGGACAGTCTGTATCAGATGGCTTCTTTGTCGCAAAAGCAAAAGGTGATTTCTTCTGCCGTGAGCCGCGCCGAGGGTACAAGCAGTGACCTTACCTTCAAGAGTTATACGATGGAGCGCAACGATTACAGTATCCGCAAACATCGTACGGAATGGCATAAGAAAATCACGATTTCGCTTTCTTGTCTGCTCTTCTTCTTTATCGGTGCTCCGTTGGGCGGTATTATCCGCAAAGGAGGATTGGGTATGCCGGTCATTGTTTCGGTGCTGGTATTCATTATCTATTATATTATAGACAACACGGGGTATAAAATGGCCCGCGACGGAAAGTGGATTGTGTGGATGGGGATGTGGACCAGCAGTGCCGTGCTTGCTCCGCTGGGTTTTTTCCTGACGTATAAATCAAACAAGGATTCGGTGGTGTTGAATGCCGATGCATATATCAACTGGTTCAAGAAGATTGTGGGTATCCGCAGCGTGCGTCATCTCTTCAAGAAGGAGGTGATTATTCATGATCCCGACTATACCCGTATTCCGGGTGATTTGGAGCGGCTGAGTGCCAGCTGCAGGGCCTATATGGAGCAGAACCGGCTGAGGAAGGCGCCCAATTATTTAAAATTGTGGATGGCTGATGAGAAGGATGATGATGTGGTGGCTATCAATGATGCTATGGAGGCGTTGATTGAGGAGATGTCCAACACGAAGTCGCCTTCGCTGGTGGGGGTGCTCAATAATTATCCGGTGATTCCGGTTACGGCACACACCCGTCCGTTCCGTATTCATTGGCTGAATATTCTGGCCGGATTGTTTATTCCTGTCGGACTCTTTTTCTATGTGCGGATTTGGATTTTCCGCATCCGTCTGGCAAAGGATATGGACCGGATTATTAAAACGAACGAACAAGTTCAATTCATTATACAGAAAATAAATAATTAGATTGTATGGAAAATATAAAAATGGATCGAATCGAAGAGGCAATTGCTGATTTTCGTGAAGGCAAGTTTGTCATTGTAGTGGATGATGAGGATCGCGAAAATGAGGGTGACCTGATTATCGCGGCCGAAAAGATAACTCCTGAGAAAGTTAACTTTATGTTGAAGCATGCCCGTGGGGTGCTTTGTGCTCCTATCACGGTGTCTCGCTGTAAGGAATTGGATCTGCCCCACCAGGTGTCAGACAATACTTCGGTCTTGGGTACTCCGTTTACGGTGACTATTGATAAGCTGGAAGGATGTACGACTGGTGTTTCTGCTTCCGACCGTGCCGCTACGATTCAGGCATTGGCCGATCCGGCTTCTACGCCGGCTACTTTCGGTCGTCCGGGTCATATCAATCCGTTGTATGCACAAGAAAAAGGGGTGCTCCGTCGTGCAGGTCACACAGAGGCTACAATCGACCTCGCTCGTTTGGCTGGTCTGTATCCGGCTGGTGCCTTGATGGAAATCATGAGTGATGACGGTACGATGGCTCGTCTGCCCGAACTCCGTGCTATGGCCGACCAGTATGATTTGAAGCTGATTTCTATCCATGATTTGATTGCTTACCGCTTGAAACAGGAATCAATTGTGGAAAAGGGAGTGGAAGTGGACATGCCTACAGCAAGCGGCAAGTTCCGATTGATTCCTTTCCGCCAGAAATCCAACGGCTTGGAGCATATGGCTGTCTTTAAGGGAACCTGGAAGGAAGACGAACCTATTTTGGTGCGCGTGCATTCTTCTTGTGCTACGGGTGATATCCTCGGCTCGCAGCGTTGTGACTGTGGCGAACAGTTGCACAAGGCCATGGAGATGATTGAGAAAGAAGGCAAGGGAGTGGTGGTTTATCTGAATCAGGAAGGTCGTGGCATCGGCTTGATGGAGAAGATGAAAGCTTACAAACTTCAGGAAGACGGTATGGATACGGTGGATGCCAATCTTTGTCTGGGTCATCTGGTGGATGAACGCGACTATGGTGTGGGTGCTCAGATTCTTCGCGAGCTGGGTGTGCATAAGATGAGACTTATGACCAACAATCCGGTGAAACGAGTTGGCCTGGAGGCGTATGGTTTGGAAATTGTGGAAAATATTCCTATTGAAACTGTGCCTAATCCGTACAACGAGCGTTATTTGAGAACCAAAAAGGAAAGAATGGGACATACTTTACATTTTAACAAGTAATTGTCCGATTTATTTTCATATATCGAATATTGTCGTTTATTTTGCAACAATTTTCACATAAAAACAAATAAACAGGTATAAAATGAATCAATTGTCAGATCGTTTGAACAGTTTGTCGCCATCGGCGACGCTGGCTATGTCGCAGAAGAGTAGCGAACTTAAAGCTCAAGGGGTAGATGTGATCAACTTGAGTGTAGGGGAACCCGATTTCAACACACCCGATCACATCAAAGAAGCTGCGAAAAAAGCGATAGATGAAAACTTCTCTCGTTATTCTCCCGTTCCGGGTTATCCGGCTTTGCGTAATGCTATTGTTGAAAAACTGAAGAATGAAAACGGTCTTGAATATACAGCCGCTCAGATTTCTTGCGCCAATGGTGCTAAGCAGTCGGTTTGTAACGCTATTCTGGTATTGGTGAATCCGGGAGACGAAGTGATTGTGCCTGCTCCTTATTGGGTGAGCTATCCTGAAATGGTGAAAATGGCTGAGGGTACACCGGTGATTGTTTCTGCAGGTATCGAGCAGGATTTCAAGATTACACCCGAACAGCTGGAAGCTGCTATCACTCCGAAGACGAAGGTGCTGATTCTGTGTTCTCCTTCCAACCCGACAGGTTCGGTTTACTCTAAGGAAGAGCTGGCAGGTCTGGTGGCTGTGCTGGCTAAACATCCGCAGGTGATTGTGATTGCTGATGAGATTTATGAGCATATCAATTACATCGGCGAGCACCAGAGTATCGCTCAGTTCCCGGAAATGAAGGAACGTACGGTGATTGTGAACGGTGTATCGAAGGCATATGCTATGACTGGATGGAGAATTGGTTTCGTAGCCGGACCGGAATGGCTGGTGAAGGCTTGCAACAAACTGCAGGGTCAGTATACATCAGGTCCGTGTTCTGTATCTCAGAAGGCTGCTGAAGCTGCTTATACTGGTTCGCAGGAACCGGTGAAGGAAATGCAGAAGGCTTTCCAACGTCGCCGTGACTTGATTGTGAAGCTGGCAAAGGAAGTGCCGGGATTCGAAGTGAATGTGCCGCAAGGTGCTTTCTACCTGTTCCCCAAATGTGACTCATTCTTCGGTAAGAGCTGCGGTGAACGCACGATTGCCAACTCGGATGACTTGGCTATGTATCTGCTCGAAGAGGCTCACGTGGCTTGCGTTGGCGGTGCTTCATTCGGTGCTCCTGAGTGTATCCGTATGAGCTACGCTACAAGTGATGAAAATATCGTTGAGGCTATTCGCCGTATCAAGGAAGCGTTGGCTAAATTGAAATAAATCTACATCCGATACCTGAGTGCATCGGATTCCATTATACAGAGGCTGTCTCCCGTTAAATGAAGGATGGCCTCTGTTTTTTTATACTTCGGCGTGAGGCAGGAGTGCTTGGGTGCAGATATTTCGATAAAAAAAAGGCTGCCTCCCGAATGGAAAGCAGCCTATACCTTTTTCTTTAGATTGTATTATTCAGCCGGGTGGATAGCTTCAGACGGACAAACGTCAGCGCAAGTTCCACATTCTGTACACAAATCCGGGTTGATAGAATAGATATCACCTTCAGAGATAGCTTCTACCGGACACTCGTCGATACAAGTTCCGCAAGCAATACAATCGTCACTAATTACGTAAGCCATTTTCGTTAAATTTTAAATTATTAGTACTAATTACTTCGGCAAAAATAAGGCTTTTATTGATTCGTTGTATTTTTCTGAGATTAAATTGACTTAATTTGTACGTCTTCTAAATAAGCAATCGCGCTGTTTGTGGCATATTTTTCGTACTTTTGTGCTCAAAATTATTAAGATATAGCGCATATGCCTTTAAATTTACCAGATAAGCTGCCTGCGATAGAGTTACTTAAGGAGGAGAACATTTTTGTCATTGATTCTTCCCGTGCTACGCGGCAGGATATCCGTCCGTTGCGGATCGTGATATTGAACTTGATGCCGTTGAAGATTACAACGGAAACTGATTTGGTGCGTCTGCTTTCCAATACGCCGCTTCAGGTGGAGATTTCTTTCATGAAAATCAAAAGTCATACATCCAAAAATACGCCGATAGAGCACATGAAGGCATTCTATACGGATTTTGAGGACATGCGTCATGAAAAATATGACGGCATGATTATCACCGGAGCCCCTGTGGAGCAGATGGATTTTAAGGAAGTGACTTATTGGGATGAGATTACGGAAATATTCAATTGGGCCCGTACGCACGTCACTTCTACGTTGTATATCTGCTGGGCGGCTCAGGCGGGATTGTATCATCATTACGGCATTCCGAAATATCCGTTGGAGAAGAAGATGTTCGGTATTTTTAAGCATCGGGTGCTATTGCCTTATCAGCCTATTTTCCGCGGATTTGATGATGAGTTCTATGTTCCTCATAGCCGTCACACGGAGATCCGCCGGGAGGACATTCTCCGCAAGCCGGAGCTGACGCTGCTTTCAGAGTCGGATGATGCCGGTGTGTATATGGTGATGGCACGCGGCGGCCGTGAGTTTTTTGTGACCGGCCATTCTGAATATTCTCCTTATACGTTGGATACGGAATACCGCCGTGATCTTTCCAAGGGATTGCCGATTGAGATTCCCCGCAATTATTACGTGGATGATGATCCAGACAAGGGTCCGTTTGTGCGTTGGCGTGCCCATGCCAACTTGCTGTTCTCCAATTGGCTGAATTATTTCGTTTATCAGGAAACTCCTTACAATATTAACGACATTCGATGATAAAACAACGTAAAATAGAACTGCTGGCTCCGGCAAAGAATTTGGAATGTGGCATGGAAGCCATCAATCATGGAGCGGATGCGGTGTATATCGGTGCCCCGAAGTTCGGTGCCCGTGCAGCTGCTGTCAATTCGCTGGAAGATATTGAAGCGCTGGTGCAGTATGCACATTTGTATAATGCCCGTATTTATGTGACGGTCAATACCATTCTGAAGGAAGAGGAACTCAAGGAGACGGAGGAGATGATACAGGCTCTTTACCGGATAGGGGTGGATGCATTGATTGTGCAGGATATGGGGATTACCAAGCTCAATCTTCCGCCTATTCCTCTTCATGCTAGTACGCAGATGGACAACCGTACTCCGGAGAAGGTAAAGTTTCTTTGGGAAGCCGGATTCCGTCAGGTTGTGCTGGCCCGTGAACTGTCGCTGCGCGAGATAGCCAAGATACATGCTGCTTGTCCGGAAACTCCTTTGGAAGTTTTTGTGCACGGAGCATTGTGTGTGAGCTACAGTGGTCAGTGTTATGTCAGTCAGGCTTGTTTTGGACGTAGTGCCAACCGGGGGGAATGTGCCCAGTTCTGCCGGCTGCCTTTCAGCTTGGTGGATGCAGACGGGAAAGTGATTGTGAGGGACAAGCACCTGCTTTCCTTGAAAGACATGAATCAGAGCGACGAGCTGGAGCAGCTGCTTGATGCCGGTGCCTCTTCGTTTAAGATTGAGGGGCGCTTGAAGGATGTTTCGTATGTGAAGAATGTGACAGCGGCTTATCGTCAGAAACTGGATGCTATCTTTGCCCGCCGTCCGGAATATAGACGGGCTTCGTCGGGTACGAGCCGGTATGAATTCAAACCGCAGCTCGACAAGAGTTTCAGCCGTGGCTTTACTCATTATTTTCTGCACGGGCGTGATAAAGATATCTTTTCGTTCGACACTCCCAAGTCGCTAGGAGAGGAGATGGGTACTGTAAAGGAAGTGCGGGGCAATTACCTTACAGTGGCCGGACTGAAGTCGTTTCATAATGGCGATGGGGTGTGTTATATGGATGAGCAAGGACGTTTGCAGGGATTCCGTGTGAACCGGGTGGACGGCAACAAGCTTTATCCGCAGGAAATGCCGCGTGTCAAGCCGCGTACGCTTTTGTATCGCAACTATGATCAGGAGTTCGAACGGGTTCTGGGCCGGAAATCGGCTGAACGTAAACTGGCTGTAGACTTGCTCCTGTCCGACAATGAGTTCGGTTTTTCACTGACACTGACGGATGAGGACAATAACCGTGTGTCGTTGACGCTTCCGCGTGAGAAGGAACTGGCCCGTACTCCGCAGACTGATAATCTGAAAACGCAGCTGGCCAAATTGGGCAACACGCCTTTTGAAGCTCGTGAGGTGACTGTTTCGTTTGCTCAGAACTGGTTTCTCCCTGCTTCGGTGCTGGCTGACTTCCGTCGACAGGCGGTTGATCAGTTGCTGACTGCCCGTAAAATCAATTACCGCAGGGAAATTGCTGTGTGGAAGTCTACTCAGCATGCTTTTCCTCAAACCACGCTGTCTTATCTGGGAAATGTAATGAATACCCGGGCGGCTTCGTTTTATCATGATCACGGGGTGCAGCGCATAGCGATGGCCTACGAAAAAGAGCCGGTAGAAGAAGCGGTATTGATGTTCTGCAAGCATTGTATTCGTTACAGTATGGGATGGTGTCCGGTACATCACCGGGTGCGTTCGCCCTATCAGGAGCCTTATTACTTGTTATCCAACGATGGCAAGCGTTTCCGGCTGGATTTTGATTGCAAGTATTGTCAGATGAAGGTTGTTGCGGAATGAGGAAGCCAAACAGACACTTTTTATTGCATGTAGGAGGGGGGAAGAGTGCCGTATGCCGATGGGGAATGGCGGTTCCCCTCGCTTCTATGGTGTGTCTGTTGGCCATTTTATTCCTTTTGTCTGCTTGCCATTATCCCCGTCCTGATCTCTCTTCCGCAGATTTGCCGGAAAAGACAAAGGATTCTTTGCGTTATCTGTATGAGCGACATTATACATGGAACACGAATCTGGAAGTAATGGCCGATTCTGTTTCTTTGGTTTGTCCGCCCATTAAAGACACCTATATTTCGCTTTATCAAGGTGATCGGGTGGTGGTAGCCGAGTTTGCTGTTCATCCGGCCGATACGGTGGATAGTATTTGGGTAAAACTGGCTCATACACAGGAGGAACAGGGCTGGATACGGGAGTCGGATTTGAAACATTCTTTTGTTCCTGCCGATAGCATCTCGCAGGTCATTTACCTGTTTAGCCGTACGCATGTTTCTTATTTCATCGCTATCTTGGTCTTGTTTATAGGGGCCTATCTGATTCGGGCCATTTGGCTCAAGCAGTTGAAGCTGGTTTATTATAATGACATTGACAGTATTTACCCTCTCTGTCTTTGTCTGCTGATGGCATTCAGTGCCACTTTGTATGAGTCTATGCAAGTTTTTGTGCCTGAAACCTGGGAACATTTCTATTTTAACCCTACGCTCTCGCCTTGGGGAGTTCCTTGGGTTCTTGCTGTCTTTTTATCAAGCATCTGGCTTTTTCTGATTGTATTTTTGGCAGTAGTAGATGATCTGTTTCGTCTGCTGCTTCCTGAAACGGCTCTTTTTTATCTGCTCGGACTGGTTTGTGCGTGCATTTTTATCTATTTCTTTTTTATTTTTACAGTGCACTTTTATGTAGGTTATCTGTTCTTTCTCCTTTTCGTGTATTTCTGCTTCAAAAAGATGGTCTGCAGTTCAGGAAAATATCTTTTCCGCTGTGGTAATTGTGGCGAAAAAATAAAGGAGAAAGGCCAATGTCCCTATTGTGGTGCTATTAATAAATAGTTTTAACTCATCGTGTTTTTCAATGAATATCAGACTGACTTGCTTGGAAGAACTTCCGTTGTTAATGGAGATGTATGAAAAGGCCCGTACTTTTATGCAGGCCACAGGTAATGCCCATCAATGGATTAACGGGTATCCTTCTGCGGAATTTATCCGACAAGAAATAGAAGATGGACATAGTTATGTGTGTGTAGATGATCAAGGTACCCTGTTAGGTACGTTTTGTTTCATTGTCGGAGAAGACCCTACTTATGCACGGATTTATGAGGGGGCTTGGCTGAATGATGAACCGTATGGAGTCGTGCACCGGCTGGCGACGAATGGCATTCAGAAAGGAATATCGGATACTTGCTTGGATTGGGCTTTCCGACAAATCGGTAATATTCGGGTGGATACACATCAGGATAATCAAGTGATGCAGCATATCTTGGAGAAGCATGGCTTTCAGCGTTGCGGGATTATTATAGTGAAGAATGGTACGGAACGGATTGCTTTTCAGAAAACGATATAGTATTCTCTTTTTAAATGAAATCAGCCTCGCTACAGATTGTTTCTTGTGGCGAGGCTGATTCGTTCTAACAATTATAGGTGGCTATGAGTTTAGAAACGGCAGCGGAGGTCGACTCCGAATTGTATGGGACGCCCTTCCTGCTTGAATCCTCTGTTCATTGTTTCAAAGTAGAAGGCTGCATAGTCTTTGTTGAGCAGATTTCGTGCCCAGAAGCTGATGCTGGCATTGCCTTTTTCTACATTGACTCTTCCGTTGAGAGTGCCGTAGAAAGCTTGGCTCACATCATTCCGTTCAGTCCAGTAAATACGTCCGGCTGCATTGTAATTGGCTTGAAGCACAACGCGGTTGATAAATGCATTCGGCCGGCAGCTGATGGCGTATTCGCCACCGATGTTTAAGGTGTGTTGGGGAACAAACGGAATGTATTTGCCGTTGTAATCGGCTTTCACCTGCAAATTACCGTTTTTGTCTTTGGTATATTCCACATAGTCGGTAAAAGTGGCGTAGGTGTATCCGTAGTTGGCATGCATACTCAGTCCGTCCGTCAGGCTGGCACGGAGGGCGATTTCTCCCCCGTAGCTACGGCTCTTTCCGGCATTCAAGGTGGTACGTCCCAGTCCGCTGGCAGCAAACTGTGAAATCTGCTGGTCGTGCATATCCATATAGAAAGCGGACAGATCGGTCCAAAGTCTGCCTTCCCACAGGGTGAGGTGGCTGCCTACTTCATAGTTCCACGAGTATTCCGGTTTGTAGCGCGTGGCTTCTTTTACATCAGGAACATTGTCTTTGGGGATAAACTGATCAATCATCGATGCAAAAGAACCGAATTCTTTGCTTTCTTTGATTGCTTGAATCATCGCGTTCTTCAGTTTGCCACTGATTAAATCCGAAAACATCTGTACGTTGTAGCCTCCCGAGCGGTATCCTTTGGACGCGGTGGCATATACGCTGTTGCCTTTCTTCCATTCGTATTGTAAGGCAAACTGGGGGAGCAGTTGCAGATAATCGTCGGATATCTTTCCGTCATATCCAGCCTGTGCCAACAAGTTTTTGGCTTCTACCGACATAGACGGTTTCCTTTTCATGCTGAAGTTGAAGTCGGTAGGGTCACTCAATGATGTGTAGTCCAAGTGCATTTTTTCGTAGTCCAAGCGTAAACCTACAGTCAATGAAAGCCCTTTGATAAAAAGATTGTTTAGGGTCGACTGGTGGAAGATGGCTGCATTCCAGATAGGGGTGTCGAAATCACCGCTGACCAAGAGCGAGGAGTTGTTGACTCCTAAATGCAGTTGGGGAACCTGGGGAGGCATGCCGGCAAAGATTTTGTTCACATTTCCTTCAATGACACTTTTGACTCCGTCTTCCCAAAAGGTAACAGGACCGCGCGTGTTGAGTGCCTGGTATAAGCCGAAGACACCGGTGGCCCACTGCCAGCGTTTGTTGGCTTTCGACTTGAAGATGATTTCCTCCGAAAGGGTATTGGATTTCTGCTTCTGTTCCAAAGTGTAGATGGCCTTTTCGGTGAAGTCCTGGTCCAGGAACATGCGGTCGTTCAGGTTCTGGTAGCCTGTGACAGCGCTCAAAATGAAATGCTGTGCCTGGTATTCCAGGTTTACACCGGCATTCAGCAGACCGCGTCGATAGCTGCTCCGTTCGTTGTAGGCTATCTGTCCGACGTAATCCGCACGATCTTCCGTCATTTTCTTATCAGACAATGCGGAAGGAGTGATGCCGGTATATTGGTAGGGATAGCCTCCTTGATCACTGTATTCATAGTTCAGCGTCATGTCTACTTTCAAGTTGGAGGTGGGCAGGTAGATGGCTCGTACACGGCCGCCTCCAGCATGGCTCCTGTCTATCTTTTCGCCGTTTCTGGCTGCATTTTTAAAGAAGCCTCCGTTATATTCGTAGAATCCTCCGGTAGAGAATGCAAACTGATTGGAAATGCGGTGATAATGGGTGAGCGAAGCATTGTACTGGTTGTGGCTGCCTGCTCCCATACGGATATCGGTACCTTGATAAGTAAAGGGTGATTTGGTGTGCACCTTGATGAGTCCGCCCATGGTGTTGCGTCCGTAGAGTGTTCCCTGCGGTCCGCGGAGCACGTCAATCCGCTCGATGTCTGCATAATTGAAATCGAATGCGGATTTGTCTATATAGGGGATATTATCTACATACAGACCGACCGAGGGCGTGTTGATACGTGAGCCGATGCCGCGGATATAGATGGAGGTTGTCAGTTTGGAACCATAGTCGGGGATAAACAGATTGGGTACTACCCCTGTGAGGCTTTTTACTGAGTTCACCTGATTGGCACGCAGGTTTTCTTGGGATAAGATGGTGGCTGCCACCGGCAATTCGCGGAGTTTACGGTTCTCTTTCGGGTTAGCAATAACCACTACCTCTTCCATATCCACTACTTTCAGAGAGTCTTTTGTCAATTCTTCGGCTCCTGCATTTCCTGCCGTCAAGAGGACAAGAGCCATCATCATGTTCTTCGTTTTCATTCGCTTTTTATTTCTTGCTGCAAAGTAACGGCAAAAAGAAAGAACGGGCAATCCTCATTTATTAGGATTTCACCGAAAACGGGACTGGTGCAACGGGCGGATGCTTGGGCGAGGCGGTGCTTTTTAAATCCGGTCGGCTTCTATGTATCCGTTCATGACGGCATAGATGGTGAGTCCGGAGACCGATTTGATGCCGAGTTTCTCCGTAATGTTTTTGCGGTGAGTGATCACGGTGGTCAGACTGATGTTGAGCCGGTCGGCTATCTCTTTGTTGATTAGTCCTTTGGTGATGAGCACAAGCACTTCGATTTCACGGGCCGACAGTAGAGGGGTGGATTGCATAGCGGGAGGCATAGGCGTAATGTCTTTGCCGGGGTAGCTGTGATGATGTGCGTGTTGATGTAGCTTCAAGATGTTTTTCACCAAGACTTCTTCTGTGGCAAAGATATCGAGTGTGGCTACACCCGACAACTGAAACTGAGGACTTTCTCCCGAGGTGAGTACAATGGTTTTACGTTTTCTCGGAAGAAAGAACGTGTTGTGCTCTACATAGGTTTGCGCCGAGATGAAGTAGTGGGCATACATGTCGGGGGTATCATCCGTCAGTTCGTTGAAACTGCGGAAAATGCGTATGGTGGCCATGGGAATCATGTTTTCTATGATTCCCTTGAGACCCAGACAAGTCAGGGTGTTGGGTTCAATGATGGCTATTTCGGGCTGAGGCTTCATGGATGGATGCATTGTCATTATGAATGGAGGTAATGGGCTACTGCTTCGGCACACCGTTCGCCGTCTACACCTGCAGAAACAATGCCGCCTGCGTAACCGGCCCCTTCACCGCAGGGAAACAGTCCGCGCACTGTGATGTGTTGCAGTGTCTCTTTGTCGCGCACGATGCGCACCGGTGAAGATGTGCGTGTTTCTACACCAATCATGACCGCCTCGTTGGTCAGAAAGCCGCGGCTGCTCTTACCAAACTGTTGGAAACCCAGTGAAAGTCGTCTGCTGATGAAATCAGGCATCCAGAAATGAAGCGGAGAAGAGATCAGACCGGGGGCATAGGATGATTCCGGCAGGTCGTAGCTCAGTTTTTTTCGGGTGAAATCGAGCATGCGTTGTGCCGGAGCTATCTGCTGTCTGCCGCCTTGTAGCCAGCATTGACGCTCCAGCTCTTCTTGAAAGTGAAGCACTGAAAGCAGCTCTTGGTTGATGGTTGTCAGCTTGGCAGTGCACAGGGAAGGGTTAAGCTGCAGCAACTGTTCGTTCTGTTTGGCTTTGATTTCTTCTGCTATGCTTTGTTGCATGCCAAGGATATCTTCCGGCTGTATTTCAACTACCATTCCCGAGTTGCTCCATCGGGATCCGCGGTTGGAGGGTGACATACCGTTGACTACTACTTGCTCCGGACCGCTGGCTGCGGGGACGATGAATCCGCCGGGACACATACAGAAACTGTATACTCCCCGTCCTTCCACTTGGGTGACAAAGCTATATTCGGCTGCTGGCAGGTACTTTCCTCTGCCTGTTTTGCTGTGATATTGTATCTGGTCGATGAGGTGAGCCGGGTGTTCCAGACGCACTCCCATGGCGATGCCTTTGGATTCGAGTGTCACCTCGTTGGCTGCCAGCCAGCGGTACACGTCGCGGGCTGAGTGTCCTGTAGCCAGAATCACCGGACCGAGAAACGTTTCTCCTGTTTGTGTCTCAATGCCTTTCACCTCTCCTTTTTCGATAATCAGTGCATCCATCCGAGTTTGAAAGTGGACTTCTCCTCCGCACTCAATGATGGTGTTGCGCATATTCTCAATGACGCGGGGAAGCTTATCTGTTCCGATATGAGGGTGTGCGTCGGCCAAAATGGAGGTTGATGCTCCATGCTGGCAGAATACATTCAATATCTTGTCCACATTTCCCCGTTTCTTGCTGCGGGTATAAAGCTTTCCGTCCGAATAAGCACCGGCACCTCCTTCGCCAAAGCTGTAGTTTGATTCGGGGTTGATGGCATGTTCCCGACTGATTTGAGCCAGGTCTTTTTTCCGGTCGCGCACATTTTTACCCCGTTCGATGACAATGGGGCGCAGTCCCAGTTCGATGAGTCGCAGGGCGGCAAACAGTCCGCCTGGACCGGCACCCACTACAATCACTTGCGGTTTCCCTTCTACCTTATTATATACAGTATGTTCGTATTCATCCTCTTTAGGCAGTTCGTTGATATATACGCGTACTTTGAGGTTGATGAAAATGGTTCGCTGACGTGCATCTATGCTTCGTTTTAAGATGCGTGTTGCTTGGATATCGCGCAGGTTTAGGCCTTTTTCTTGGGCCAGATAACTTTTCAGCCGCTGTTCGTTTGCAGCAATTTCGGGAAGTATGCGAAGTTGGTATTCTTGTGTCATAATCGTTGTTAGTCAATAGATTAAACTAAAACTCATTTTTAATTAAATAAACCGAAAGTCATTTATTTCTGCCGGAAACTATCCGAACAATGCCCGGAAAGCTTCTTCTACCTTTCTTACAGGAATCAGTTCGATTTTCAGTTTCTTTGTATCAATGCCTTGCAGATTGTATTTGGGAAGCAGGAAACGCTTAAATCCTAGTTTTTCTGCTTCTCCGATGCGTTGTTCTATCCGGTTTACCGGACGGATTTCACCTGAAAGACCGATTTCGCCGGCCATGCAGACTTCCGGTTCGATGGCTGCATCCATGTTGGACGACAGGATGGCACTGATGACGGGCAGGTCGATGGCAGGGTCGTTCACCTTCAGTCCGCCGGCTATATTGAGAAAGACGTCTTTCTGTGCCAGTTTGAATCCCACCCGTTTTTCCAGTACGGCCAGGAGCATGTTCATTCTTCTTAAGTCGAATCCGGTAGCCGAGCGTTGCGGGTTTCCATAGACTGCCGAACTGACCAGTGCCTGGGTTTCAATCAGAAACGGACGCACTCCCTCGATGGCTGAGGCTATGGCTACACCGCTCATGCCTTCATGATCCTGACTGAGAAGCAGTTCCGACGGATTGCTGACTTGGCGCAGCCCGTCTTGCCGCATTTCATAAATGCCTAGTTCGGCAGTACTACCAAACCGGTTCTTGATGCTGCGTAGGATGCGATACATATAGTGCTGGTCGCCTTCAAACTGCAATACCGTGTCTACAATGTGCTCCAGTACTTTCGGTCCGGCTATACTTCCTTCCTTGTTGATATGGCCAATCAGCAGGACAGGGGTATGGGTTTCTTTGGCAAACCGGAGGATAGCTGCCGAGCATTCTCTCACTTGGGCAATGCTGCCCGGTGAGGATTCAATGCTTTCGGTAGAGATGGTCTGTATCGAGTCGATGATGACCAAATCGGGCTGCGTGTTTTTGATGTGGACAAAAATCTGTTCAAGTGAGGTCTCGCAGACGATGAGGCAGTCGCTGGATGTATGGGCCAGGCGGTCTGCACGCAGTTTCAGTTGGCGGGCACTTTCTTCACCGGATACGTAAAGTATCTTTTTTTCGGGCATCTGCAACACCGTTTGCATGACCAGTGTTGATTTTCCAATGCCTGGTTCGCCGCCAATCAGTACGAGGGAGCCGGGCACCAATCCGCCGCCTAAAACACGGTTCAGTTCGTTGTCGTGCATGTTGATGCGCGGTTCGTCGTCCGCTTGGATATCACTTAGAACGACGGGACGTGCCTTCGGGCTATCGATTCCCGAAGTGGGACGCCGGTTGGTTGGTTCTTTGCGTACGATTTCTTCCACATACGTGTTCCATTCTCCACACGACGGGCATTTACCTACCCATTTGGGTGATTCCTGTCCGCAATTACTGCATACATATACGGTTTTTTCCTTGGCCATTGAATTACATTTCTAGTAGGCCACAAAAATAGGGATAATTTATCAAAAATAAGTTATCCCTACTCAATAGATGTATCCATGTATCCTATAATGTAATTTCTCCGGCGATGGATTGGTTCATAAGTTCCCGTATGGTTTCCGGGGAATAGCCGTGGCCTAAAAGGAACATAAGTTTGGTTACGGCCGATTCGGTGGTGCTGTCGTATCCCGACACCACACCGGCCTGCAGCAGCTGATATCCGGTTTCATAACGTTCCATCTCCACTGTGCCTTCACTGCATTGAGTTACATTGACAATCACGATTCCGCGGGCACTGGCTTCACACAGCAAGCGGAGGAACCATTCTTTCCGGGGGGCATTCCCGGATCCGTAAGTTTCTAAAATAACTCCTTTAAGTCCTGGAATATGGAGGATTGCTGAAACGACATCTTGCTGAATGCCCGGGAACAACTTCAGCACTACGACGTTGGAATCCAGCAGATAGTGTGGCTTCAGCTTTTGTTCCTCCGGGTAGCGGTGGATGAGGGAGTGATTGTATTTGATATGAATGCCTGCCTCTGCCAGAATGGGGAAGTTGAACGACCGGAATGCATTGAAATTTTCCGCATTGATTTTGGTGGTACGGTTGCCTCTCATCAAATGATTTTCAAAGTAAATACACACCTCAGGTACCACAGCTTTGTCTTCTTTGTTGCGTGCTACTGCAATTTCAATGCTGGTCATCAGATTTTCTTTTCCATCTGTGCGCAGCACTTCAATAGGCAGTTGAGAACCGGTCAGAATGACAGGCTTGTTGAGCCCGTCTAGCATGAAGCTGAGAGCTGATGCGGTATAAGCCATTGTGTCAGTGCCATGCAGAATGACAAATCCCTGATATTTATCGTAATTTTCGTGGATGATTCGAACTAACTTGCGCCACATGTCGGGTTCCATATCCGAGGAATCCATGGGGGGATTGAACTGATAAGTGTCAATGGGAAAGTTGAACTTATGCAATTCGGGTATGTGTTTCTGGAGTTGTTCAAAGTTGAAACTCTCCAGTGCACCGGTTGTGCTGTTTTCAATCATGCCGATTGTGCCGCCGGTGTATATTAGCAATACGGAAGCATTCTGTGGATTCATAAGCTGATTTTATGCATTCATGCATGCAAATATAAGAATATAAATGAAAAAATAATAGCAAAATGTCATAAAAATCAGGTTTGTATATTGGTTGTATCCGGATGCGGATGTTCTTTTTATCAGAAAAAAACCGGAAAACGTGATAGATTGAATGTATTTATTATTATTTTTGCGACACTTATCAAAACCAGAATAGTAACGAAGACTATGAAGAAGTACTATCCACATACAGGCACATCGATGTGTACCATGACCCTTAGGGGTTGATGGATAGTTTTTGTGTATCTACGTGATTCACCTCTGCAAAGCAGACAAAATTTTAAATTCCTTTTATTTTTTTTGTGTAACAACTGATTGTCTTGTAAAATGATACACAAGACAGTATCTTAATTTAGTATCTTCATGAAAGTAATGAAATTTGGCGGAACATCCGTAGGTTCCGTGAACAGCATTTTAAGTGTAAAGCATATTGTAGAGTCGGTCAGCGAACCGGTAATTGTGGTTGTTTCCGCCTTGGGGGGCATCACTGACAAATTGATAAATACGTCGAAAATGGCTTCTACTGGCAATGCTGCCTATGAAGATGAGTTCCAACAGATTGTCTCCCGCCATGTAGAGATGGTGAAAGAGGTGATTCCTGCCGGTGAAAGACAGGAAGCATTGCAGGGAAAAATTGGAGAGTTACTGAATGAACTGAAGGATATCTTCCAGGGAATTTATCTGATTAAGGATCTTTCTCCCAAGACTTCCGATATGATTGTCAGCTATGGTGAGCGTTTGTCTTCACTCATTGTGGCCGAGTTGATTAAGGATGCGCGCTGGTTTGACTCTCGTGCCTTTATCAAGACAGAAAAGAAACATAACAAGCATACGATTGATGCTGATTTGACTACTCAGCTGGTGAGAGACACTTTCAGTTTCTTGCCAAAGGTAGCTTTGGTACCTGGTTTTATATCTTCCGACAAGACAACTGGGGAAGTGACCAACTTGGGTCGTGGAGGTTCTGATTACACAGCTGCGCTTATTGCAGCTGCTCTGGATGCAGACAGCCTGGAAATCTGGACAGATGTGGATGGTTTTATGACAGCCGATCCGCGGGTGATTTCTGCTGCTTATACCATTACAGAATTAAGTTACGTGGAGGCTACCGAACTTTGTAACTTTGGTGCTAAGGTAGTGTATCCGCCGACGATTTATCCGGTGTGTCATAAGAATATTCCTATCTTGATTAAGAATACGTTCAATCCGGACGGAGCGGGTACCATCATTAAGCAGGAAGTGTCTACTCCTCAGTGTAAGGCCATCAAGGGTATTTCATCGATTAATGATACCAGCCTGATTACCGTACAAGGATTGGGTATGGTGGGCGTAATTGGTGTCAATTACCGTATTTTCAAGGCTTTGGCGAAAAATGGCATCAGTGTGTTCCTTGTATCGCAGGCTTCTTCAGAGAACAGTACTTCTATCGGTGTGCGTAATGCCGATGCGGCTTTGGCATGTGATGCGTTAAACGAAGAGTTTGCCAAGGAGATTGAGATGGGTGAGATTTCGCCTATCATGGCTGAAAGCGACCTGGCTACGGTGGCGATTGTGGGCGAGAATATGAAGCACACTCCGGGTATTGCCGGTAAACTGTTTGATACACTGGGACGAAATGGTATCAATGTGATTGCTTGTGCTCAGGGTGCTTCGGAGACAAATATTTCTTTTGTCATTGAATCGAAATCGCTACGCAAGTCACTGAACGTGATCCACGACTCTTTCTTCTTGTCGGAATATCAGGTGCTGAACCTGTTTGTCTGTGGAGTGGGTACGGTAGGCGGCAGTCTGCTTGACCAGATCCGCTGTCAGCAGGAAAAACTGAAAAATGAAAACGGGCTGATGCTGAATGTGGTGGGTATTATCGATGCCAAGAGAGCGCTGTTCAACCGCGAGGGATGTGATCTGACCAATTACCGCGAGGAACTGAAGGAGAATGGAATGCATAGCAATGTGCAGACCATTCATGATGAAATCATCCGCATGAATATCTTCAATTCTGTGTTTGTGGATTGTACGGCCAGTGCTGACATTGCTTCTCTTTATAAAGATTTGCTGCAGCACAATGTTTCCGTGGTAGCTGCCAATAAAATTGCGGCTTCTTCTGCTTATGAGAACTACCGTGAACTGAAAACCATTGCCCGTCAGCGCGGTGTGAAGTATTTGTTTGAAACGAATGTGGGAGCCGGTCTTCCGATTATCAACACGATTAATGACTTGATTCATAGTGGTGATAAGATTTTGAAGATTGAGGCTGTGCTTTCCGGTACATTGAACTTTATTTTCAATAAGATCAGTGCGGAGGTTCCTTTCAGCCGCACCATTCAGATGGCTAAGGAAGAACGTTATTCTGAACCCGATCCGCGTATCGACCTCAGCGGTAAGGATGTAATCCGGAAGCTGGTGATCCTGGCTCGTGAGGCAGGCTATCGCATCGAGCAGGAGGATGTGGAAAAGAATCTTTTTGTTCCTAATGATTTCTTTGAAGGGTCGCTCGAGGATTTCTGGAAGCGTGTGCCGAGTCTGGATGCCGATTTCGAGGCACGCCGTCAGGTGCTGGCCAAGGAAAACAAGCACTGGCGCTTTGTTGCCAAGTTTGAAGACGGAAAGGCTTCTGTCGGTTTGCAGGAAGTAGATATCAATCACCCGTTTTATGGGTTGGAAGGCAGCAATAATATAATTCTGTTGACAACTGAACGCTATAAGGAGTATCCGATGATGATTCAGGGCTATGGTGCCGGTGCGGGTGTAACAGCGGCCGGTGTATTTGCCGATATAATGAGTATTGCTAATGTATAAAGCTTATGAAGCGCATTGTTATTTTAATATTCGTTTTTACAACCGATTATTACTCAATATTTTATAGATAATAAGTCAGAAATATGGTTG
>ERZ791889.332-NODE-332-length-27622-cov-2.714695_pt1 | contig 27622 bp, 29 predicted proteins | sample MGYA00510156_ERZ791889 | MGnify/ENA primary metagenome ERZ791889 (study PRJEB30046, sample SAMN00792108) | human gut metagenome | study: EMG produced TPA metagenomics assembly of the A metagenome-wide association study of gut microbiota in type 2...
AAACTGGCATAATTTCAAAGGAGAGAACAGCAATGGCAAGATTTACATTACCAAGAGACATTTATCATGGAAAAGGATGTCTGGCAGAACTGAAAAATTTAAAAGGAAAGAAGGCAGTCCTTGTTGTTGGCGGTGGTTCCATGAAACGTCAGGGATTTCTGGACAAAGCAGTTAATTATTTAAAAGAAGGCGGAATGGAAGTTCAGCTGATTGAAGGCGTTGAACCAGATCCATCAGTAGAAACGGTTATGAAAGGTGCAAAAGTAATGCAGGAATTTCAGCCGGACTGGATCGTAGCTATGGGCGGTGGATCACCAATTGATGCAGCGAAAGCAATGTGGACATTTTATGAATACCCGGATACAAAATTTGAAGATCTCATTACACCTTTTGGATTCCCGGAATTAAGACAGAAAGCCAGATTTGCGGCGATTCCATCCACATCAGGAACAGCTACAGAAGTTACAGCTTTCTCTGTAATTACTGATTATAATACAGGAATTAAATATCCTCTGGCAGATTTTAATATCACACCAGATGTGGCAATCGTTGATCCGGAGCTGGTAGAAGGACTTCCGGTTAAACAGGTAGCGTATACTGGAATGGATGCATTAACACATGCAATTGAAGCATATGTTTCTACTTTACACTGTCCATATACAGATCCGCTTGCATTGCAGGCAATCGAGATGGTGCTGACATATCTTCCGGCATCTTATAATAAAAATATGGAGGCACGTGAGCAGATGCACTATGCACAGTGTCTGGCAGGAATGGCATTTTCCAATGCACTGCTTGGTATTGTTCATTCAATGGCTCATAAAACAGGAGCTGCATTTTCTACAGGTCATATTCCACATGGATGTGCAAATGCAATCTATCTTCCATATGTAATTAAATATAATGCGAAAGATCCTGTAGCGGCAGAGCGTTATGCAGAAATCGCAAGAAGAATGGGACTGGAAGGAACATGCCAGAAGGCATTGATCAACAGTCTCTGTGAAAAAATTGATGAATTCAATGTAAGATTAAATATCCCAAAAACATTAAAAGATTTTGGAATTCAGGAAGATGAGTTCAAGGAAAAAGTTGCAAAGATCGCAGAACTTGCAGTAGGTGATGCATGCACCGGCTCAAATCCAAGAGCAATCGATCCGGCAAATATGGAAAAACTCCTGACATGCATATATTATGGAACAGAAGTTGATTTCTGATAAAGGATTAAATAAATAATCGTGTTAAATCGGAACCGAAATAGGGTTTAGCCAAAAAGGAACATATGTATTTTCTTTTCCCCTTGCTTTAATTATAAAAAGCAAGGGGAATTTTTATACCTTGCCTCAGAATAAGAATGTGTTATATAATAATACGAATATATCATAAGAAAATTAACAGGAGGGCCTTTGATATGGATATTTCTGAATTTATAGAAGTAGCAAAGAATCTTAACGTTCTTGGAATTAAAATTACAAAAGACGGAGAACTGGCAGCAGAGTGGCACAGTGAGCCTGAATGCAGGAGAAATATCTATTCTGCAACGAAAAGCTTTACATCCTGTGCAGTTGGTTTTGCTGTTCAGGAAGGTTTGATTGATCTGAATGAAAAGCTTACAGAAGCATTTTCAGGAGATATACCGGAGAATATTGATGATAACCTGAAATCTGCAACGGTCCGGGATTTACTGACCATGTGCCTGGGACAGGAAAAAGGAAATCTTATGGGAGAACAGCGCCCGTTATATAAGGAAGATGACTGGGTAAAGATGTCTCTGGCTGTTCCTTTTAAATATAGGCCAGGAACACATTTTGTATATAATAATGTTGGTCCGTATCTGGCTGGAATTCTTGTACAGAGACGGTCCGGATGTGATCTTGTTTCCTATCTCACACCCAGATTGTTTTCACATCTTGGGATAAAACGCCCGACATGGGAAACAGATCCTCTTGGTAATAGCTTTGGAGCAGGTGGATTATTCCTTACCCTTTCTGAACTTCACAAATTTGGTCTTTTCTATCTTAATGAAGGCAGATGGAATGGCAGACAGATACTGTCTGAACAGTGGATAAAAGAAAGCACAAAAGCTGCTGATGTGGATCATTATGGATATCTGTTCTGGCGCGGAGAATACAATTCATACAGAGCAGATGGAAAATATTGCCAGATTTCCATGGTTCTTCCGGGTAAAAATGCAGTTGTCACATTTGTATCGGAATGCCGCAGAGGAAAAGAACTTATGCGCGCAGTTTATGATCTTATTTGCACAAAATTATAAGGGGAGAAATATTATGACTCAAAAAGAACGTATGGAACAGGGAATCATTTATGATCTGGGTGCATCAGAAATTGCAGATGAGCAGGCTGTTTATATGGAAAGACTGGGAGAATTTAAAATAAACCAGAAAGAGAGCCTACATTAATGGATTTAAAACAGTTACAGTATTTGGTGGTATGTGCGCAGACCGGGTCGTTCAGTGAGGCGGCAAAAAATCTATATTCAACACAGCCGAGTGTCAGCAAAGTGATCAAGGGACTGGAAGATACGCTGGGAATGCAGCTTTTTGAACGGCTTCCGAGAGGAATCAGACTAACAGTACAGGGGCACAAGATTTATGAATATGCGTCTAAAATTATAAATGAAGTAAATGTTCTGGAAAATATGGCTTCCAGCGGAATGACAAAATGGATCCGGATATCTTTAAATCCCAGTTCCTGGTTTGCCAATCAGTTTGTAGACTTTTATAATGAAACTTATGAAAAAAATTACCATTTCCAGGTGACAACAGCAGGCGTACAAAGCGTAATGGAAAGAGTACGGGATTATATGGATGACATTGGTTTTGTATATATCCTCAGTCAGCAGAAGGAAAATTTTTTGTATGAACTGTCAAAAAACAAAATGCATTTCGAACCTATCTATGAAACAGATGTAATGTTGTATCCGGGACAGCTGACAGAGCTTTACAATTCCGGCAAAGAGAGGGCAGAACTGGAAGACCTGGAAGGAATCCGTTTTATACAGAATTATCAGGATGAATTTTTTGACATCGGTGCTGTAAAAGAGGATGCATTCCAATGGAAGGACATTGATATTTCCGTGCTGACCAACAGTGATTATATTATGGAAAAAATGCTGAAGAACAGTAAGGTGGCAAATATAAGCGGAAGTTACCTGTCAGAAAACAAAGAAGGAACTACACCGGGAATCCCTCTGGATCTTGGAGACAGTAAAGTGATTTTTGGTTTTATACTCCACAAAGGAGAAGAAATGGATGAGAGTGTGGCTGAACTTGTGGAGTTTTTAAAGAGCAGACTGCCGAAGCATTAATAAAAATTGTAGTTGACTTTTTAACTTATTTTGCATATACAAATAGTAGCTAAGAAATGAAGTGAAATTCCATGAAGCGAAATGAAAGCCCTCAGAGTTGCCGCTCTGAGGGCTTTCTTGCTCGTTGCGGTGAGCTGTTCCGTTTAGACTGGTGCTGTCTAATGTCTACTGTCCAGCTATTTACCTATTCTAAAAATAAAGACAGATATTCAAATTAAGAATAGCTCATAACCCCCAGGGTGGGTTGTGGGCTATTTTTGTTTTTGTTAAACTGAATGGTGGCTAATTAAGAGTACAATTTTGAAAAATTATAAAATGGAGATACTCAAATGAAAAAATATGCATTCAGACGACTGCTTCAGCTGATTCCCATTTTGTTTGCGATTACTTTTCTTTCCTATGGCATGATGCGGATTGCCGGAAGCGATGTGGTAACACAAAAAATGGAAAATACAGGACAGATTGTATCAGAAGATAGGTTAAATGCAGCCAGAGAACAGCTGGGACTGGATAAACCATTTCTGACCCAGTATTTTGTGTGGCTTGGGAAACTGCTTCATGGAGATATGGGAAACAGCTATGTATCCAGTCTTCCGGTTTTTGATACGTTCATATCGAAGCTTCCGGCAACGCTGCTTCTTACAGTGACATCTATTTTGCTGACCATCATCATATCAATCCCTTTGGGGATTCTGTCAGCAGTGAAACAGAATACGATTATGGATTATCTGATCCGCTTATGCAGCTTTATAGGAAACAGTCTTCCTAATTTTTTTGTATCATTGCTGTTGATGTATTTTCTTGCGATCAGGCTGAGGATTTTTCCGGTTATAGCCAAAGAAGTAAGCTTAAAGAGTGTGGCAATGCCGGCAATCACTCTGGCAATTGCCATGTCAGCCAAGTATCTCCGCCAGGTCCGTGCAACTGTGCTGGATGAATTAAGCAAAGACTATGTGGCAGGAGCGAAAGCAAGGGGAGTAAAGTTTTCTGTTACTCTTTGGAAAAGCATTATGAAGGCTTCGCTGGTAACCATCATTACCTTGCTGATGCTGTCAGTGGGAAATCTGCTGGGAGGAACTGCGATCGTAGAATCGATCTTTATGTGGGATGGAGTTGGAAAGATGGCAGTAGATGCCATTTCCATGCGTGATTATCCTATTATTCAGGCATATGTTATGTGGATGGCAATCATCTATGTTGTGGTAAATCTGCTTACAGATCTGTCATACCGGTTCCTGGATCCAAGAATCCGTCTGGGAGGTGTGAAACAATGAGTGAAAAGCAGAATAAAAATGTGACAGTGCGTGTACAGAAGATTAAGAAAAACCATATAAAACAAAAGCTGGTCTTTTTTCTTATTCTGGCAATAGGGCTTGTAATACTTGCAGTTTTTTCAGAGCATCTCTGTCCATATGACCCTTATGCACAGGATCTGACAAGTGCGCTTCAGCCCCCCAGTCTTCAGCATCCTATGGGAACGGATACATATGGAAGAGATATGCTGTCCAGAGTTATAAGTGGTGCAAGAGCCAGTATTTTCTCCACCTTTATCCTGGTTGCGGTGATCTCTGTGTTAGGAACAGCTGTGGGTGTATGCTGCGGATATTTTGGCGGAGCTGCAGATGCTGTTATGATGAGGATTTCAGATGTATGTCTTGCTTTCCCTGGGCTTGTATTTGCCATGGCGATTGCGGCTATTCTTGGGGGAGGCATTCAGAATGCTGTTATAGCACTGGCAGTAGTAAGCTGGCCGAAATATTCACGTATTGCCAGAGGGCAGACTCTGGCATTAAAAGAGGAACCCTATATTCATGCTGCAATACTGGCAGGTGACAGCTCAGGTCAGATTATGCTCAGGCATATTCTTCCAAATATGCTGGGGCCTGTTCTGATAACAGCCATGCTTGATATCGGTACCATGATGATGGAGCTTGCAGGTCTGTCATTTCTTGGACTGGGAGCACAGATTCCCATGGCTGAGTGGGGAAGTATGATGAGCGGCGGACGAAGTATGATCCAGACATATCCATGGGTAGTATTATCACCTGGAATTGCAATTTTTATATCTGTGGCAATTTTCAATCTGTTAGGTGATACATTCCGTGACTATCTGGATCCGAAGAACAGTCGTTTATGATAAGTAATATTGAAAACATAAGGAGGAAAGAAAATGAGAGCAAAGAAATTTCTGGCAATGGCAATTGCCCTGGGGCTGGCTGTAGGAGTGACAGCTATGCCAACACTGGCAGCAGACAAAAAGACATTTGTATTTGGTGATACCACCTTTAATGCGGAAAATGAAGAGGCAGATATTAATCCACAAAATACATATGCAGGATGGGCGTGTATCCGTTATGGAGTAGGGGAAACTCTTTTCCGTTATTCCGATACCATGGAAATAGAGCCATGGATCGCAAAAGAGTACGAAAATATTGACGAGCTGACCTGGAAGATCACACTGAATGACGGAGTTGTGTTCTCCAATGGACGTGCCTGTGACGGAGAGGCAGTAAAGGAAAGCCTGGAGGCTCTGGTTGCCAATCATGAGCGTGCAGCAGGAGATCTCTGCATTGATACTATCGAGGCTGACGGAAATACTGTTACCATAAAGACTACAGAACCGAAGCCTGCACTTATCAATTATCTCAGTGATCCTTATGGATGCATTATTGATATGCAGGCAGGTGTCAGTGATGATGGGATTGTAATCGGTACAGGTCCTTATGTGGCAACTGAACTGGTGACAGATGATCATGTTAATCTTGTAAAGAATGAAAACTACTGGAACGGAGATGTAAATGTGGATGAGATCACTGTCCGCACAATCTCTGACGGTGATACACTGGCAATGGCTCTTCAGGCAGGGGAGATCAATGCTGCCTATGGTATGGCATATGCAAGCTATCCCTTATTTGAAAATGATGATTTTACATTTACCAGCACAGCTACAAGCCGTGCATTCTATGCGTGGATGAACTTTGAAAGTCCTGTAACATCTGACCCTGCAGTGCGTAAAGCAATTGCCATGGGTATTGATAAGGACAGTTTTGTGTCTGTGCTCCTGAACGGATATGGATATCCTGCAGTCGGTGTTTTCCCGGATACGTTCTCTTTTGGCGGACAGAATCTGACAACAGAGAGCTATGATCCTGATGGGGCGAAAAAGGTTTTGGAAGAAGCAGGATGGGTGGATTCCGATGGTGACGGTATCCGGGAAAAAGACGGACAGAAACTGGAGATCCGCTGGCTTACTTATCCCAGCCGTCAGGAGCTTCCGCTTCTTGCAGAGTCTGCACAGGCAACCTTAAAAGAAATTGGTATGGATGTTCAGGTGAATTGTACCTCTGATAATAATACTATCCGTAAAGACCCTACATTATGGGATGTATATGCAAGTGCCATGGTAACTGCACCTACAGGAGATCCGGAGTATTTCTTTACTTCCTGTACACTGGATGAATCTGCAAGCAATAACGGACATTATCACAGTGATAAACTGGAAGATCTGGAAAAACAGATGAAGCAAGAATTCGATGCAGATAAGCGTTCAGATCTGGCAATTCAGATGCAGCAGACAATCCTGGATGATAATGCCTATGTATTCTGCTCTCACCTGAGAATGAGTATGATCATGCAGTCTAATGTAACAGGACTGACTGCACATCCATGTGATTATTATGAACTGACAGCAGATCTGGACATCAACTAAATTGTAACAATAAATGAAGAATATTTGAACGATGATATTTCAGGGGCAAAAGGTATTTTGCCCCTGATTTGGTAAGGATTAGCAAGGATGGTTTACAGAAATGGATAGAAAAATACTGACCTACGATTCCGTAGAGATATCATTTGGCGGGAAAGCGGTGGTTCATGATGTGAGCTTCTCCCTTGAGCATGGAGAGATACTTGGCCTTGTGGGAGAATCCGGCAGTGGGAAAAGCACTCTGATCAAAGCCGCAATGGGACTTCTGGGACAGGATGGTCTTGTGACAAGAGGAGATATCCGATATATGGATCAGAATATTCTAGATATATCGGAGAAAGAAAAAAGAAAGATCAGAGGTGCAGGAATTGGCATGATCTTTCAGGATGCAGGTGCTTCCCTGTGCCCGATCCGCACCATCGGAGAACAGATTTATGAAAGTATGCGTGCACATACGAAGATAACAAGAAGTGAGGCCAAAAGCAGGGCAATGGATCTGTTTGCCAAATTGAACTTTAAGGACAGTCAGCGCGTGTGGGACAGTTATCCATTTGAACTGTCTGGCGGAATGAATCAGAGGGCAGGTATAGCAATCGCCATGCTTATGAATCCGCCTATCTTATTTGCAGATGAGCCGACCAGTGCTCTGGATGTGTCTGTACAGCGTCAGGTTGTAAGGGAAATGCTTAAGTTAAGGGAGCTGTTTGGAACGGCAATCGTGCTCGTGACACATGATATCGGGGTAGTCCGGGCAATGGCAGATACTGTGCTGGTTTTGAAAAATGGAAAAACAGTAGAATATGGCGCAGCAGATCGTGTACTGAATCATCCCCAGGATCCGTATACCAGGAAACTGCTGGAGGCTGTACCAAAGCTGCAAAGGAAGGTCAGAGTATGAGCATACTTTTAGAGGCAGAACATTTAACAAAAATATTTACCCAGAGAGGAAAAAATCCTTTTAAAGCAGTAAATGATATAAGCTTTACACTAAAAAAAGGAGAAACGCTGGGAATCGTAGGAGAATCCGGCAGTGGGAAAAGTACCATAGCAAAGCTACTCACCCGGCTGACTGATATCACAGAGGGCACACTGAAATTTGAAGGAAAAGATATTACAAGACTGAAACAAAGTCAGCTGAAAGAGGTATATGGAGATATACAGATGGTTTTTCAGAATCCGGTGGGTTCTTTTGATCCCAGAAGGACACTGGGTGACGGAATCGGTGAGAGTCTTAGAAACCGTGGAATGAAAAAGGCTGATGTAGAGAAAAGAGTAGCAGAATTGCTCGAGCAGTGCGGCCTTGAGAAGGAATATGCAAAAAGATATCCTCATGAGGTAAGTGGCGGACAGTGTCAGCGGGCTGCGATCGCAAGAGCTCTGGCAGTAGAACCAAAAGTTCTGATCTGTGATGAGGCAACCAGTGCTCTGGATGTAACCATACAGAAACAGATCATGGAGCTTCTGGAAGACCTAAAAGAGAAGAAAGGGCTGTCTTTTATTTTTATCTGTCATAATCTGGCCCTTGTCCAGATGTTCTGTGACAGGGTTCTGGTACTGTATGAGGGAAAAGTAGTGGAAAGCGGAATTCCCGATGATATCATTAATGAACCAAAGGAAGAATATACGCGAAGACTGGTGGATGCGGTACTTTCGTGAATGTGATTTTTTTGGAAGTGCGATAGTGGTATGAAAAATACAGGCAAAACTATGCCGGATAAGAATATATAGATATCCCCTTGGGTGGGTTGTTGACGCTTTAATGTGGTGCTACAATATAGTTGTTTGTAAGGTGCGCGCCAGATAAAAATAATATTTTCACAGGAAAGGAAGTATATTTATGCATATACCTGAAAATTATTTAAGCCCGTCAACATGTGCTGTAATGACAGCAGCCATGCTTCCGGTGTGGGGATATTCTATTCATAAAATAAAAACAGAGATACCGAAATCAAAGATGCCGCTTCTTGGTATTGGGGCAGCCTTTTCATTCCTGGGAATGATGTTTAATGTTCCGCTTCCGGGCGGTACAACAGGACATGCAGTAGGGGGAACTCTTATTGCCATACTGACAGGAAGTCCTGCAGCCGGGTGCATAGCGGTTTCTATTGCTCTGCTGATACAGGCACTTCTTTTTGGAGATGGCGGAATCCTTGCATTTGGGGCAAACTGTTTTAATATGGCATTTATATTGCCATATCTGGGCTTTTTCCTGTATAAACTTCTTTTGAAGAAAACAGGTATGCGCAAACTTAGCGCGGCAATTGGTTCATATATAGGTATTAATGCTGCGGCCTTTTGTGCAGCTGTTGAATTTGGTATTCAGCCACTGCTGTTCAAAAATGCAGAAGGCCAGGCTCTTTATTGTCCGTATCCGCTAAGTGTATCAATACCTGCAATGATGATCGGACATATTACATTATTTGGTCTGGCAGAGATTATTCTGACAGTAGTGGTACTTACCTTTGTTGAAAAAGTTACACCAAAAGCATTGGATGCTGTTCCGGATAAGACAGCATTTAAACCACTGTATATACTGATGGCTGTTCTCATCGTACTGACTCCTCTGGGACTTCTGGCAACCGGTACTGCCTGGGGTGAATGGGGTGCTGATGAAATCGCTGGTCTGGTAAGTGGCGGAAGCCAGCTTGGATACACTCCGTCAGGAATGACCAATGGATTTGAACTGTCAACTTTGTTTCCTGATTATTCTATGTCCGGGTTACCTGAGTGGACAGGATATATTCTTTCGGCTATTGTAGGCGTGGCACTTCTGGTGATCATTTTTAAGATTATTTCTTCAATGATGAAAGAGAAAGTTGATTTTAAAAAGAAGGCTACATAACAGATGAATGATCATAAAAAAGAAGAAACTATGCTTCCAGACTGGATGTGTTCCGGAGAAACTTATGTTCCATCTAAAGATAAAGAAGCATTTTTAACAAAAAGTACGAAATCAGTTTTATCTGTGCTTGCAAAAATGCGGTTTTATGAAGGGAAGGATGGCAAATTTTCTGCCACTCCTTCTCTGAAACTGTTTTATACACTTCTATATATTGTTCTTACTGCATGTTCGGGAAATTATCTGTTTACTCTGATCATGTGTGCAGCAGTGACAGTCAGACTGGCGTTTTTTTCGGCAAAAGCTATCCGTCAGATCCTGAGAGGAACAGCAGGTGCGGTTCTGTTTTCTATATTGATCCTTCTCCCATCTGTATTTATGGGAACTCCTCAGACTTTAATGAATATTACTTCAAGAGTATATGTATCTGTAACTCTGGTTGGTATTTTGTCATCAGGAACATCCTGGAATAAACTGACAGGAAGTATGAGAACTTTTCGGCTGCCATCCATATTTATTTTTACGCTGGATATTACTTTGAAATATATTTCGGTGCTTGGAGAGATATGTGCAGCTATTCTTATGTCTGTCCGGTTAAGGTCAGTGGGAAAGAATCCTCAGAAAGCAAAAGCTTTGTCAGGTGTGTTGGGAATCTCATTTCTGAAATCTGGTGAAATGGCAGAAGAAATGCATGCAGCAATGTGTTGTCGTGGATTTACAGGAGAGTATAAGAAAAAACAGAAATACACGTTATGTGCAGCGGATATTTTCAGTACTTTTATTATGGCCGGATGTATTGTATTGTTCTGGTATCTGAACCGAAAGATATAATGATTGACAGGAAAAGACAGAAGAGGGCAGTTATGATCAGACTTGAGAATGTATGTTTTGCATATGAAAAAGAAATTGTACTGAGATATGTGGATCTTCACATAAACAGAGGAGATTCTATAGTTATCCAGGGACCTAACGGATGTGGAAAATCAACACTGATTAAACTATTGAATGGAATTATTTTTCCATCGGAAGGAAAATATTTTTATCAGGGACATGAAATTAATGAAAAAGCGTTAAAAAATAGCCAGTTTGCAAAATGGTTTCATCAGCAGATGGGATATGTGTTTCAGAATGCAGATACCCAGCTTTTCTGTGGAAGTGTGGAGGAGGAAATTGCATTTGGCCCGGTCCAGATGGGGCTTTCGGAAGCGGAGATTAAAAAAAGAACAGAAGACTGCCTGCACTTATTTGGATTGGAAAAACTAAGAGATAGACCACCCTATCATCTGAGTGGAGGAGAGAAAAGAAAGGTTTCATTGGCATGTATTCTTTCATTGAATCCTGAGGTTCTGATTTTGGATGAACCTCTTGCAGGACTTGATGAAAAAACACAGGATATGCTGGTGGAGTTTTTGCAGAGTTTTCATAAAGCAGGAAAAACGTTGATTACGATTACACATAACAGACAACTGGCTGAAACTATCGGTACCAGATTTGCCTGTATGAATGAAGAGCATGAACTGAAGATGCTATCATAATATTGATAATTATCTTTTCGTTAAAAAAAGTACTTCCTGCGGACGAAGTACTTTTTTTAATGAGTTTTTAGATGCGCATTGCGCGGAGGTCTGTGCACTTTACCTGGTAACCGGCACAAATCTTTGCGCCGGCTGCAACGAGTATAAAACTGATTTGTGGAAGCGTTTATCTCGCTGTGCTGACTATATTTTATCAAAATGTTCCTGAAGTACAAGCCTCCCGGGGGGATTTTCAGATATGAAAAAAATACTGTAAGACATGCAATATATGAATGGGTAAATATCCCCCTGGGGTGCTTATGCAGTATGGTAAAAAATGTTACACTGACTCTGCTACTCATTTGTGCGCAAATGAAGAATAAAAGGAGGAACGAAGATAGTGAAGAGAAAGTTACTGGCAATTTTGACAGCGGTATGTATGACAGCAACATTTGTGGGAGGATCTGCAACGATATGGGCTGCTCAGGAAGAAAGTGCAGCAAAAGATGAAGTGATCGTGACTATGCCGACGACATCAGAACCGGAAGCAGGTTTTGACCCGGCATACGGATGGGGAGCAGGAGAACATGTACATGAGCCTCTGATCCAGAGTACCCTGACCGTTACGAATACGGACCTGTCCATCGGAATGGATCTGGCAACTGATTATTCAGTGAGTGAGGATGGTCTTACCTGGACGGTAAAGATCCGTGATGACGTAAAGTTTACAGATGGGGAACCACTGACTGCAGAAGATGTGGCATTTACCTACAATAACTGTCGTGATAACAGCTCTGTCAATGACTTTTCCATGCTGAAAGAAGCAGTGGCAGTAGATGATACAACGGTAGAATTCCATATGAATACACCGTTTGCGGTATGGCCTTACACCATGGCAATCGTTGGAATTGTTCCGGAACATGCGTATGATGAAAATTACGGACAGAATCCAATCGGTTCCGGACGCTATATTATGAAACAGTGGGATAAAGGACAGCAGGTAATCTTCGAGGCGAATCCGGATTATTATGGAGAAGCACCGACGATGAAAAAAGTAACCGTACTTTTCATGGAAGAGGATGCGGCACTGGCAGCTGCTCAGTCCGGCACTGTGGATGTGGCACATACAGCTGCTTCCTATTCCGATATGTCTGTAGATGGTTATGATCTGTTCAGCGTTCAGACAGTTGATAACCGAGGATTTAATCTTCCTGCAACGGCAGCAGAGGAAATTGACGGGGTAACTTATGGAAATGATTTTACCAGTGATGTAGAAGTCAGACGTGCGATCAACATTGGTATCGACCGTGATGAAATGATCCGGAATGTACTGAATGGATATGGAACACCGGCGTACAGTGTATGTGACAAAATGCCATGGTACAATGAAGAAACAGAAGTAGAATATGACCAGGATAAAGCAAAAGAGATTCTCGATGCAGCAGGATGGGAAGCAGGCGATGACGGAATCCGCGAAAAAGATGGTGTCCGTGCAGAATTTACCATGATTTACCCGGCATCTGATTCCGTTCGTCAGGCACTGGCAGAGGACAGCAAAAATCAGCTTTCTGAACTTGGAATCGAGGTGACCACAGAGGGTGTTGACTGGGATACTGCTTATACCAGAGCAGAATCTGAACCTCTTGTATGGGGATGGGGAGCACATACACCGATGGAACTTTATAATATTTATCATACTATGGATGAAACCGGTCTGGCAGAATATTCTCCATATGCAAATGAAACTGTTGATAAATACATGGACGAAGCTCTCGCAGCCAGTGATCTGGAAAGCTCTTATGATCTCTGGAAAAAAGCACAGTGGGATGGAGAAACAGGAATTACTCAGGAAGGTGATATTCCGTGGATCTGGCTTTGCAACATCGATCACCTGTACTTTGTAAAAAATGGTCTTAAGATTGCAGATCAGAAGATCCATCCGCATGGACATGGCTGGTCAATCGTAAACAATGTAGATCAGTGGACATGGGAATAAGTGTAGTGTACAGACAAGATTATTCGAAGAACAAACTTGTTGATACAGTATTATGGGAGTAAGAATATCTTGAACAGAACAACAGAAAAATTTATATTAAAGAATTTTATTAAGATGGTATTTTTGCTGTTTGCTGTGAGTATTGTTGCATTTGCACTTATGACAGCTTCCCCCATTGATCCGTTAAAGGCCAATGTGGGGCAGGCTGCCCTCGGAAGTATGAGTCAGGATCAGATTGCGAAGCTTGAAGAGTACTGGGGCGTAGGTCAGCCGCCGGTGCAGCGTTATCTTGCATGGTTCAGAGATTTTGTAAGGGGAGATATGGGAATATCTCTCCTTTATCGTCAGAAGGTAACAACAGTGATTGCGGTTAAACTTGCCAATTCACTGTTTTTGATGATCATTGCCTGGATTCTCTCCGGGCTGATAGGATTCCTGCTTGGAGTACTGGCAGGAATGAAACGTGGAAAACCAATTGATAAAATAATAAAAGGTTATTGTCTGATGATATCCAGTACACCGGCTTTCTGGATTGCCATGCTGCTTCTGATGATTTTTGGCGTATGGCTGAAGATTCTTCCAATAGGACTGAGTGTTCCAATCGGTGTGGAGGCCAGTGGTGTGACATTTCTGGATCGTGTGCGTCATGCAATTCTTCACTGACCTTGTCAATCACGGGAATCTCTAATATCGCTATGCATACAAGAGAAAAAATGATAGATATCTGTGACAGCGATTATGTACTTTTTGCCAGGGCAAGAGGGGAAAGTAACTGGGAAATTTTCAGAAATCATGGATTTCGAAATGTACTGGGACCGGCGATGACACTGCAGTTTGCTTCTATCAGTGAAATCTTTGGTGGCTCGGTTCTGGTAGAGCAGGTATTTTCCTATCCGGGACTTGGGCAGGCAGCAGTCAGTGCGGGACTTGGAAGTGATATGCCACTTCTGATGGCAATCACCATGATCAGTGCGTTGTTTGTATTTGGCGGAAATCTGATCGCCAATATTCTTTATGGAGTCATTGATCCGAGAGTTCGCAAAGGGGGTGTGGGAAGATGAAAAATATAACTGCATCCTCAAAAGACAGACGGCACGAAACTAAAAGTCTGACAGGAAAAGGTATCAGGAGCAGGTGGAACCGCAGAAAGACATTGGTGATTTGGCTGGTAATTGCGGTCGTATTTCTTGCAGCGGTCTGTGTCGGCGGAAGTTTTTGCAGCGAAGCTGCGAAGGTAACAGACTTCTCTAGGAAGAATATTCCGCCTTGTCTGAAATATCCATTTGGAACAGACTGGCTTGGAAGAGATATGTTTGCAAGGACAGTAAGAGGATTATCTATCAGTATTATTATAGGAGTCTGTGCAGCGACATTTAGTGCTGTAATGGCATTTATCCTTGGGGTTGTGTCAGCGACAATGGGAAAAACGGCAGATACGATCGTGACATGGTTTATTGATCTGATCATGGGAATTCCTCATATGCTTTTGCTGATTCTTATCTGTGTGGCATGTGGAAGAGGGCTCAAAGGCGTGATCCTGGGCGTTGCACTGACACACTGGACTTCTCTGGCAAGATTGATCAGAGGAGAAGTGCTTCAGTTAAAAGAGCAGATTTATATCAAAACTGCCAGAAAGCTTGGAAAGAGTAACTTATATATTGCTATGAAACATATGGTTCCGCATCTGCTTCCACAGTTTATTGTGGGACTGGTGCTGCTTTTTCCGCACGCGATTCTTCATGAATCCGGCATTACATTTCTTGGTTTTGGTCTGTCAAATGAACAGCCAGCCATAGGAATCATCCTTTCAGAAGCGATGAAATATCTGGCAACCGGTAAATGGTGGCTTGCACTCTTTCCGGGAATCATGTTAATTCTTACAGTTGTGTGCTTTTACACTACAGGTGAAAATCTCCGCAGGCTGCTTGATCCAGCCAGTGCGCATGAATAGAGGAGGCAGTGAATTGGAAAGAGAAAAAATTCTGGAAATCAGTCATATGCAGATATCTTTCTGTCAGTATCAGAGGGGGATACAGCAGATACAGCTTCCGGTAATCCGAGATCTGAACGTCACAGTTCATGCAGGAGAGATAGTGGCTGTTGTTGGATCATCGGGTTCCGGAAAGAGCCTTCTGGCACATGGAATCATGGGAATTTTGCCATACAATGCTACGATGGAGGGAGAGGTTTATTATTGTGGAGAAAACCTTACCGAAAAGAAGATAAAGCAGCTTCGTGGGAAAGAGATTGTTCTGGTGCCGCAGAGTACTTCTTATCTGGATCCACTTATGAAAGTGGGGCAGCAGATCTGTAAGGGAAAGAAAACTCCGGAAAAAAAGCGAAAACTGGATTCTATTTTTGAAAAGTATGGACTGGGTAAGAATGTTCAGGAACAGTATCCGTTTGAACTGTCGGGGGGAATGACAAGAAGAGTCATGATCTCAACAGCTCTGATCGAAACTCCAAAGCTGGTGATCGCGGATGAACCGACGCCCGGACTGGATCCAAAACTTGCCAGACGGGCGATGGAACATTTCAGGGAACTTGCGGATATGGGAGCTGCGGTACTGGTGATTACGCATGATCTGGAGCTGGCATTGCAGACTGTGGACCGGATTCAGGTATTCTATGCAGGATATACGATTGAGGATTCAACGGCAGAGGATTTTGCAAAGGAAGAAACTCTGCGCCATCCGTATACGAAGGCATTATGGCGTGCCATGCCAGGACATGGATTTCACTATATAGACGGAGTTCAGCCATATGCAAGGGATATGCAGCAGGGCTGTCCGTTTGCACCACGTTGCGGGAAATGTACAGATAAATGTAAGGAAGAAGTTCCATGGCACCAGTCAGGGAATGGTTATGTGAGGTGCATTTATGATACTTGAAGCAAAAAATCTTTCGTTTCGTTATGAAGAATCCGGAAGAAAAATACTTGATCAGTTCAGTCTGCAGGTAGATAGCAGTGAACGTTTGGGAATTCTGGCACCGAGTGGATTTGGAAAGACAACTCTCTGTAAGATCCTTGCGGGATACGAAGAACCAGAGACAGGTACAGTGCTGATGGATGGAAAATCATTATATTCGTATAAAGGCTATTGTCCGGTACAGATGATCTGGCAGCACCCGGAGCAGGCGGTGAATCCGAGACTTCGGATGAGAAATGTTTTTGAAGAAGGAGATCAGGTAGAGACGGAACTGATAAAGAAATTGGGAATAGAGCATGACTGGATGAATCGCTTTCCAACGGAACTTTCCGGGGGAGAATTGCAGAGATTCTGTATTGCAAGAGCGCTTGGAAAAAGAACAAGATTTCTTTTGGCAGATGAGATCAGTACAATGCTCGACCTTATTACTCAAAGCCAGATCTGGCATTTCCTTATGGAAGAAACCCAGAGAAGAGGAATTGGTATGATCGTAGTCAGCCACAGTCCGGAACTGGTGGAGAAAGTGTGCACCAGAGTGGTGGAACTTAAGTAAATTATGAATAAGCCAGATGTAAATATTGACATTACAACACAAATGACCTATCATAACAGCAAATGGAGGTTTAATTTATGCAGATATCAAGCAGATTTACACTGGCAATTCATATTTTTGCATGTGTGGATATATTTAAAAATGACTATAAGGTGACGAGTGATTTTATTTCCAAGAGTACAAATGTAAATCCGGTTATCATCCGGAAGATCCTGTTGCAGCTTCGAAATGCAGGATTGATCGAGGTTGCTAGAGGAACAGGTGGAACGACAATTACCAGGCCGCTTTCAGAGATTACATTTCTGGATATTTACAGGGCGGTGGAATGTGTGGAGGATAACACATTATTTCATTTTCATGAGAATCCAAATGAAAAATGTCCGGTAGGAAGAAATATCCATAATGTACTGGATGATAAATTACAGAGAGTTCAGACGGCAATGGAGAGAGAATTGCAGTCAATCACATTGGAAGATGTGAAAAAGGACCTGGAACATTATCTTGCTGATGATAAACAGGATGAATAAAAGCAAAATGAATAAAATCAGAAAAAAGATATCAACTCGATGAAAAAAGTCGAGAGATATCTTTTTTTGTTATATGAAATAGAAACATAAATGCTTAATTCGTTCATTACCGACGGTATAGATGGGTTACGGATGATACTTAGAAAAAAAGTTAAAAAAATTTAAATGTAACTATTGACGTTACAACAAAGACATGATAATATCCAAGGTGTAACGAAGGTGGTTACAACAAAGAACGAAAAAACATTACAAACAACAAAACGGCCGGTTGTTGACAAGAAACATGAAATGAGTATTTTACAGAAAATAAAAGAAAGGTTCGGGGTTCATACATACTCTGAAAAAGGAGAAAAGGACATGACAAAGGTAGTAGAATTTTTACAGGCAAACCCAGTACAGTATTTAGCAACAGTAGGACGCGATGGAAAAGCAAAATGCCGTCCATTTATGTTCTGTTTTGAAAAAGATGGCAAGTTATGGTTCTGCACAAACAATACAAAAGATGTATATAAAGATATGCTTGCAAATCCGGAAATCGAAGTATCTGTATCCAGTCCGGAATATGCATGGATCCGTTTACATGGAACAGCAGTATTTGAAAATAACAAAGAAGTAAAAGAAGCATGCATGGCAAACCCAATCGTTAAAGGACAGTATGAGACAGCTGAGAACCCAATCTTTAAAGTATTCTACTTAGACAATCCACATGGTGTGATCGCTGATTTCTCAGGAAATGCACCATACGAATTTTAATCAAAATTCTAATCAAAGAACAATTACTTTCATACGAAACAGAAAATAATATAACAACAATCTTTGGGGCAGGTGAAAGTCCTGACCGGTGGTAAAAGTCCACGAGCATACACAAAAAGTGATGCTGATCTGGTGATATAAATTCCAGAACCGACGGTAAAAGTCCGGATGAAAAAAGATGGTTCGTTTCAGAAAAATCAGCCCGGAGTATGTATCATGTTATATATACTGCGGGCGATTTTATGTAAAAAACGATCCTCTGAAGTGTAAGGTTATACAGGAGGAAAAAATGGAACAGGTAAAAAGATTACAGACAACAACTCGACCAGTTAATAAAAATAAAAGTAATATTAAGCATATGGCAATGATCGGAATGATGGGAGCTTTAAGCACGATACTGATGCTTTTTGACTTCCCGGTACCTCTGGCACCGACCTTTGCCAAGATGGATTTTTCGGAACTTCCGATCATATTATGTGGTTTTATGTATGGTCCGCTTGCGGGCATAACCACAGCAGTTGTAAAAATAATTTTGAATTTTGTGCTGAACGGAACAGATACAATGGGTGTGGGAGAACTTGCAAATCTCATAGGAAGTGTCAGCTATCTGCTTCCTTCAGTTTTAATATACAGGAAACAAAAAGGTAAAAAAGGTGCAGTCACAGGACTTATTATCGGAACATTGTTTACTTCTGTTTCTGCAATTTTTGGAAATATGTGTCTGGTATTTCCGGCTTATGCGAAGCTTTATGGAATGTCTGTTGATGCGATTATTTCTATGGGGAAAGCGGTAAATCCAATGGTTCACGATATGTTTAGCTTTATGCTTTTCTCGATGTTTCCATTTAATCTGATAAAATTTGGAACAGTATCTATAATCGTATTTTTTGTATATAAAAAATTATCTGCAGTAATCCACAGGTATGCAGATTAACAAAATCAGGAAGAAGAAAAACAGTATATTCTTGGTGTAGGGGAAATCGGACACATTAATTCTGAATGGCAGAAGAAACGTGGAGTCAGACCGGTGGATGTGGATGAATTTGTCAACGACTGGCAGTTAAGAAATAATAATCGTACCAATTACAGACTGATCCGTACCTATGCAGAAAACTGCGGGAAAGCATTTGACTGGATGATAGAAGTACTGGATGAGGATGAAAAAGAACAGATTCATATGATGTTGGAGCATCCAAGTGAACACATGCCGGAAACATTAAACGGGATTCATGCCTATCCTGGAACGGCTATTATGCCGGTACAGGTTCAGAATAGTATGATAAAGAAAACACATGCATTCATTGAGAAAAATGGCGGAAAAATACTTTTCGGAACAAAAGCAGTTAAACTTCTCACAGAAGATGGTAAAGTTACAGGTGCAATCCTGAAAAAAGATGAGGAACTTATCCACGTAAACACAAAAAAAGGTGTTATAATTGCAGCAGGAGATTACAGCAAAAATGAACAGATGTGCAGAGATCTTCTCACAGAATCAGCAGATCTGATAGAGCAGGGAACAAACTGGTTAGGACATGGCTGGAATGGAGATGGCCTGCGTCTTGGAATGCTTGCAGGAGGAAGAATGGAAAAGATGTAGATTACGGAAAAGAAAAAGCTCTGCTTCATGGTGTTTTGAAAGCTCCATTCTATGCAGTAGGTCAGTTAAAGGACAGTCATCATCCGATAGGACAATCCTTTAAACTGCTGGTAACAGTAAGTGGTCTTTTGATTGATGAAAATCAGCAGGTATTAAATGAAGAATACGAGCCGATACCGGGACTTTTTGCGACAGGAAACAGCAGTGGATGCAGATTCAGCTTACAGTACTCTACTTCTGTTGCAGGTCAGAGTATCAGTATGGCACATACCTTGGGCAGAGAGGTTGGAAGTTATGTTGCTTCCTTAAATTGACAGAATGGTATTTGCAGAGAAGGAACATAAACAGATATTTAAAAAGAGGGATTTCAAAAAATGTATTTAATATAGAAAAACAATATTAAGGAGAGGGGATTTGCTATGGAAACAAAAGACTATTTAAGGGTTATTCACGAAGAAATACATTCAACAGTTGTAGCAACAGTAGACGCGGAGGGACATCCTGTAACTCGTGTGATCGATATGATGTTGCATGATGACAGCAGCCTGTATTTCCTGACTGCAAGGGGAAAAGTTTTTTATGAACAGCTGATGGAACAGAAATTTATCGCAATCAGCGGAATGACAGGCGGCGAAGGCTCTATGAGCAAAAAGGCGGTTTCCGTACGTGGAAAAGTAAGAAATATCGGGAAAGAGAAACTGGATGAAATTTTTGAAAAGAATCCATACATGGCGGAGATTTATCCTGAAAAGGAAAGCCGTATGGCACTGGAAGTTTTCAAGGTTTACGAAGGTCAGGGAGAATACTTTGACCTCTCTACGAAGCCAATTACGAGAGGAAGCTTCTCACTGGGAAGAGCAGTCAGCGTATCAGGTGGATATGTGATTACTGACAAATGCCAGGGATGTGGAAACTGCTATTCTAAATGCCCGCAAAAATGTATCGACACAAATAAAAAGCCTTTTGTAATCAGTCAGGAACATTGTCTGCATTGCGGAAACTGTATGGCGGTCTGTCCACATAATGCGGTAGAAAAAAGATAGAAGCAGGAAGGAGAAAAAGATGGACTGGATGAATTTTTTAAGTGGAATACCGGCAAATGATTATATCTTTCAGGAAGATTCCTATGAAGAACAGATTGAAAATGCCGCAGAATATATAAAAGAAGCAGATGATATCCTGATTGGCGCAGGTGCCGGACTTTCGACAGCAGCAGGGCTTACATACAGTGGTAAAAGATTTCAGGAGAACTTCGGGGAGTTTATTCAGAAATATGGAATGCAGGATATGTATTCTGCAGGATTTTATCCATTTCCTTCCGAAGAAGCAAGATGGGGGTACTGGTCCAAACATTCTTATATGAACCGTATTGAACCACCGGCGTTGCCGCTTTATCAGCAGTTATTTGATCTTGTGAAAGACAAAAATTATTTTGTACTGACAACAAATGTGGATCATCAGTTTCAGAAAGCAGGATTTAAGGAGGAAAAGATTTTTGCAACTCAGGGTGATTATGGACTGATTCAGTGCATGAAGGGCTGTCATAAAAAAACATATGATGCGACCAAAATCTTTATCCAGATGAATCAGGCGAGAAAGGACTGTCTGATCCCGTCATATATGGTGCCGAAATGTCCTGTATGCGGAGGTCCGATGACAATGAACCTTCGCTGTGACCAGTATTTTGTGGAAGATGAGAAATGGCATGAAGCAGCAGATCACTATGGGGAATATCTTGAAGAAATCAGTAATCATGGAAAATCCGGAACACTTTTTCACAGAGATAATAACTCAAAAAGACATGTTGTATTACTTGAATTAGGTGTAGGATTTAACACGCCAACAATCATCAGATTTCCATTTGAAAGGTTAATGCGTGAGAATAAAAACATGAAACTGATTAGACTTAACAAAGATGAGGCAATCATTCCGAAAAGCTTTGGAAAAAGAGGAATCGGAATTAATGCAGACCTGTCATCAAGTCTGAAAGATATTAAAGACTGCATTATGAGATGATAAATATAAGAAATGATTGCAGAAAATAATCTAAAAGAATGATTTTGGATATTAGACAGTAAAAGGAAATTGTAACAGGATAAAGAATAAAAGAAAGAGTATGGTAAAAATGAATCAGCAAGAAAGACTAAATTATCTAGTAGAGAGATTTAAAGAAGATTCAGGAGAATATAGAAACCTGCAGGTGGGAGATTCAGAAGAAGAGAAACGTACCGTACTTCGCTCACTGATGAATATTCGCATGCCGGGAAGTATCAGTGAAACTGTCCTGAAGGTTCAGGATGAATTTCTGACAGAAGATGCAAAAGAGAAAGGAATCGTTTCCCTTGATAGTATTCCGACTGTAAAAGAACAGTATGAAAGCAGTCATCCATTTGCAGATAAAATTTCAGTGTGGCAGGGTGATATCACAAGACTTCATGTAGGTGCGATTGTCAATGCCGCAAACTGCCAGATGCTTGGCTGTTTTGTACCTTGTCACAGATGTATCGATAATGCCATCCATTCCGCAGCAGGTATCCAGCTTCGAAATGAATGTGATGCGGTTATGAAACGTAAAAAGATGCAGTACGGCAGACACTATCAGGAACCGACAGGAACAGCGACACTGACTCATGCCTACAATCTTCCATGCGATTACGTAATCCATACGGTTGGTCCTATCGTAGGATATAAACTGACAGATAAACTGCGTCAGGATTTGTGCAACTGCTACGAAAGTGTGCTGAAGTGTGCCTTAGAGCAAGGCATCCGCAGTGTTGCATTCTGCTGTATCAGCACAGGAGAATTCCATTTCCCGAATGATGAGGCTGCTGAGATCGCAGTTGATACAGTAACTGCTTTTCTGAAAGAACATGGAGAAAAATTTGACAGAGTAATCTTTAACGTATTTAAAGAACTGGATAAAGAACTGTATCAAGCACAATTTGAATAAAGTAAATGATATCTGATATCGTACACATATATATGCAAAAAAAGCCTGTCTTGCCGGAATATACAAGACAGGCTTCTGTATTTTAAACGTATAAAAATCAGGAATAATAAGAGATATCAAACTTCTGTGAAATGTATAGAATGGTAGCTTTTCTGCTTGACAAAGCAGAAGAATTTCCATATAATTACCAATGGTAATTAACTATGATAATTATATGAGGAGCATATAACATGACAAATGAGAAAATCAAAAGAATGTTTGATGCCTGTTATCTGGCAAAGCGGATACGGGAAATGCTTCCGCCATTGCCGCAAGGTGTTATGCCATCTTACATTCAATACATGGATAAAATCCAGACCATGGAAAAACAGGGCATTTGTGTAAAAGTATCAGACATCAGTGACGCATTGAATATTCCGCGCCCGGGAGTTACCAGAACAGTAAAAGAAATGGAAACGAAAGGATACCTCCAGAAATTATCCTCTCCTGATGATGGTCGTGTCACTTTTATTACTCTTACGGAAGCGGGAAAAGCTTTGTCCCGGAAGTATGATGAGCATTATTTCAATGAACTATCTTCGTATTTGGATGATATTTCAGAGGAAGATGCAGATTGCATGATCCGTACGATCGGGAAATTTTATGAGATTATGAGTGAGAGGAGAGAACATTATGAAAAGTGATAAAGCGGATTTTACGCAGGGAAGTATTCTGAAGAAACTGGTAGCTTTTATGATGCCTGTTCTTGGGGCATTGATCTTGCAGGCGGCCTACGGTGCTGTTGACTTGCTGGTAGTGGGAAGATTTGGTTCAACTTCCGGACTTTCAGCTGTTTCTACAGGAAGTCAGGTACTGAATCTGGTTACGTTTGTGGTAGTTCAGTTCGCTATGGGTATTACGGTTCTGATCGCCAGATATCTTGGTGAAAAGAAGCCGGAAAAGATAGGAGCAGTTATTGGTGGAGGAGCGATTGTTTTTACCATCATCTCGGTTGTTTTGTTTATCGTAATGGTATGTTTTGCTCATCCGATTTCTATACTTATGCAGGCACCGGAAGAGGCGGTTGATCTGACGGCCAGCTATGTGCGTATCTGTGGAGGCGGTATCTTTTTCATTGTAGCTTATAATCTTCTGTCTGCAATTTTCAGAGGACTTGGAGACAGCAAATCACCACTGCTGTTTGTTCTGGTTGCATGTATCGTAAATGTGATTGGAGACTTGGCTCTCGTGGCTGTATTACATATGGATGCAGCAGGAGCTGCGATTGCGACCGTTTCTGCACAGGCGCTTAGTGTGGTGTTTGCAGTAGTTCTTCTGATAAAGAAAGAACTTCCGTTTAGCATTGCAAGAAAAGATTTCCGTCTGAATCCGCAGTGTAAAAAATTCCTGAAAATCGGATTACCACTGGCCCTTCAGGAGTTTCTGACACAGGTTTCATTTCTGGCATTATGTGCGTTTGTCAATCGTCTGGGACTGGAAGCATCTTCCGGTTACGGAGTTGCATGTAAAATCGTAAACTTTGCGATGCTTGTGCCGAGTGCGTTGATGCAGTCCATGGCGTCTTTTGTTTCCCAGAACATAGGAGCAGGAAAGAAAAAACGTGCGAAGAAATCTATGTTTACAGGTATCGGAGTCGGTCTGGTTGTCGGATGTCTGGTATTTGCGCTTGTTATATTCAAAGGTGATATGCTTGCAGGATTTTTCTCCACAGATGCGGCTGTTATTGAGAATGGTTATGCTTATCTGAAAGGCTTTGCATTGGAAACCATTGTGACAGCGATTCTTTTTAGTATGGTTGGCTATTTCAACGGAAACAATAAGACCATCTGGGTTATGACACAGGGACTGATCCAGACACTTCTGGTACGTCTCCCGCTGGCATATTTTATGAGTATCCAGCCAAACGCCAGCCTGACAAAGATTGGTCTGGCAGCACCGATTTCAACTATGGTTGGAGTTGTGCTGAACATTGGATTTTATGTATATCTTAACCGCGTAGAACAAAAGTATGGAAAGAAGATTTCATGATTTGAATTTATAGAGTAAAGATAACTGTATTGCTGATTGGTTTTACATCAAATAGTTATTCGGTAGGTTATTATCAAATACAGAAAGCTTCTCTGACTGAGTAAGAAAAATAAAAGGGAAATATTAAAGCAGACAAAACCTGGAGTTTCCGGGAATTGTCTGCTTTTGTATTTACAGAAAAAATTGTCTAGCATCCAAATAATTTAGCAGTTTTTTTCATTCGTTCTGCAATCGGAACGCCGAACGGACAGCGTGATTCGCATGCCTGGCATCCGATACATTCGGAAGCTTTATGTTTCAGAAGTTCGTAATGAGACTGTACAGTTGCCGGTACGGTTGGCTGCATAGTTGCAAGGTCATAGAATTTATTGATCATTGCAATATCCAGATCGGATACGCAAGGTTTGCAGTGACCGCAGTAAGTACATTCTCCACGGTAGGAGTGAAGTGGTGCATTTGCAAGTATGGATGCATAGTCTTTTTCTTCCTCGGAAGCATTTTCGTAAGCAGTAGCAGCATCAATCTGCTCTTTTGTATCATATCCGCACATAATAGAACAGACAGCCGGTCTGGTCAGGGCATAGTGGATACACTGTACTGGTGTTAAGGTTACACCGAATGGAGAACGCTTCTCATCGAACAGTCTTCCTCCGGCAAAGCCTTTCATAACAGTGATTCCGACGTCGTTCTGTTCACAGACCTTATATAAGCGTGCGCGGTCCGGGTCGATTCCCTTGAGATTTTTGTCAAATTCATCTGCAAACATAGTATCAATATTTTCACTTGCAGGAAGCATATCGAAAGCCGGATTGATGCTGAAAAGAATCATTTCCACGAATCCGGATTCGGCAGCTTTGACTGCTACTTTAGGGTTATGGGAACTCATACCGATGTGGCGGATCACACCTGTATTTTTTAATTCCATCACATAGTCCATGTAATCGGAATGCTGGATCTGTTCCCATTCTTCTTCGGAATCTATATAGTGGATCATGCCGAGATCAATGTAATCGGTCTGCAGTCTTTTTAACAGATCTTCGAATGCAGGACGGACATATTTCATATCTCTGGTACGGAAATACTGGTTGTCTTTCCATGTAGAACCAATATGTCCCTGAATGAACCACTGACTGCGGTTTTCTTTGATTCCTTTTCCAATGATATCTCTGGATTTCGGGTCTGCCATCCAGCAGTCCAGAATGTTGATTCCTTTTGATGAAGCGTAGCGGATCAGCTCAATGCTCTCTTCTTCCGGATGACGTTCCAGCCATTCTCCACCGAAGCCGATTTCACTCACCTGAAGATTTGTCTTTCCCAATCTGCGTGTTTTCATTATCGATTTCCTCCTTTATATGCAATAATACATGCATTGCAACATAGTATAGATGCGTCAATACATGTATTATTATTCAATGTAGATATGTTTGACACATACGGAAAACATACCTGTGTATATTACATATTAGTACTTAAAGAGTACTGGAAGTCAAGTGTTTTTGAAAAAATGTCAGTAAAAAACAGTCACAAAATCGACTTTTAAAGTTGCTGTTTATTTTGTACGGAATAGTAGCGTGAGAACAGCAATCTTTTAAAATTAATATCAGGCTTATAGAGTTAAGATTGTTAACGGCTCCTGGAATCGCCTGTTTTAAGTATAATCGTGCATCCTGCCATAAAAGCAAACATAACTGCCATAAAAACCGGGAAGATTTTAGTACCGGTAATGTCTGACAGAAAACCAAAAAGCACCGGTGTAAGCATGATACTCAGGTTTGAAAATGCCATTTCGATTCCGATAATGGACTGGGATGTTTCTTTTTTATAGAGGATGGGGGTTAAGTGAGTCATATTAGGGAAAATCGGGCCGTTACCAAGTCCTACCAGAAAAAGCCCAAGTACTGCAAAGGAAACAGTATTTGTCAGCAGCAAAATACATACGGCTGCAAGTATAATACTTTCTCCTATGGTGATAATTTTCCAGTCAGAAAATCTCAAGGATAACAGACCAGAGAGAAAACGGCCCAGAGTCATACCAGCGAAATAGAAGGTGATCAATGCTGCAGCCATATCAGCGGATAATCCGATAGTATCAGAAAGATAGGTACTTCCCCAGATCAGACAGGTGGACTCTAAGGCACTGATTCCAACAAATACACCGCAGGAGGCCCATATTTTTTTACGCTTTATCATCTGAAATAGTGGCAATACACAAATATTGTCGTCTTCTTGTTGCGTTGCTTTGACCTTTTTCCATAAAGGCAGGCTGAAAAAGGATAAGAGGGCAATTATAAGCTGGATATAAAAAACAGTTCGATATCCGCCACGCCAGTTCAGGTTGTCTGATAATGCAAGTGACATAAGGTAAGGGCTGACAGTAACACCAACGCCATAAAAACAGTGTAAAAAGCTCATCTGCATTGCATTATAGCGGAGTGCTACATAATTATTTAATGCAGTATCGATAGAACCGGCACCAATTCCTAAAGGAACCGCACACAAACAAAGCCAGAGAAAGTTGTGGGAACATGAAAAACCTAATAAAGCGATTGCGGTAAGACTCGTTGAAAGAGCGGTGACCTTTGCTGTTCCCAGTTTGGCAATGATTCTTGTACTGAAAAGGCTGGACAGAACTGTTCCGGTGGAAATAATTGCTGAAATGATGCTGGCATATGAGACTGGAACATGAAATTCTCCATAAATAGCCGGCCAGGCAGAACCGAGCAGAGAGTCTGGGATTCCCAGACCGATATAAAAAATGTAGATAAAAATAAGTAAAATAGTTGCCATTTTAATATGTTACCTCCGTATCTTTTTGCATTGCTTTTCAAATATCAATATCGTTTGGATATATTATTGTGAATAATCGCTTTTTACGTTACTGTTCACTCCGTTCTCAGTAACGTA
>ERZ791889.334-NODE-334-length-27501-cov-18.038767_pt1 | contig 27501 bp, 25 predicted proteins | sample MGYA00510156_ERZ791889 | MGnify/ENA primary metagenome ERZ791889 (study PRJEB30046, sample SAMN00792108) | human gut metagenome | study: EMG produced TPA metagenomics assembly of the A metagenome-wide association study of gut microbiota in type 2...
CGCGACCCTAACCTTGGCAAGGTTATGCTCTACCAACTGAGCTATTTCCGCGTTGTTTTTCGTTTGCGGTTGCAAAGGTAGGCATTTTCTAGAAACCTGCAAACATTTCGCCTATTTTTTTTCATCTTTTTTTTCGCCTTTACCACCGCAAACGAGTCAACCATCTATATATCAGCTCATTCTATACTTATAATCGTCGTAAGAAAATTGCTTGAAAATTTCAGCTTTTCCCTCTTTCGTCCACATAGCGATGGCCGGATGATGAATTCCGTTGAACATATTCGTCTTCACCATGGTGTAGTGAATCATATCTTCAAACACAATCCGCTCGCCAATCTGCAGTTCGTGGTCGAAACTCCAGGAGCCCATATAGTCGCCGCTCAGACAGGAGTTACCCCCCAGCCGGTAGACAAACGGTCCCTGTTCGCCGCGATGCGCTCCCTGCACTGCCGGATGATAGGGCATTTCGAGACAGTCGGGCATGTGGCAAGTGAAGCTCACGTTGAGAATCGCCGTACGGATGCCCCGGCTTTCCACCACATCCACCACTTCCGACGCCAGCACGCCCGTCTGCCAGGCAAACGCCGAGCCCGGTTCGAGAATGATCTGCAGGTTCGGATAGCGCTCCTTGAGTCCCTTCAGCAGGCCGATGAGATGCTCCGTGTCATATCCCTTGCGTGTCATCAGGTGTCCGCCGCCCAGGTTCAGCCACTTCAGCTGCGGGAACCAGCGGGAGAAACGCTTCTCCAGGTGCACCAGCGTGCGCTCCAGCTCAAACGAGGACGACTCGCAATGGCAGTGGCAGTGGAAGCCCTCAATGCCCTCGGGCAGCGTGTCGGGCAGCAGATCGGCCGTCACACCAAAGCGTGTGCCCGGTGCACAGGGGTTATACAGCTCCGTCTCCACCTCCGAATACTCCGGATTCACCCGGATACCGCAGGAGATGCCGCTGCCTTCGGCCACCGTCATCGGATAGAAACGCTCAAACTGCGACAGCGAGTTGAACGTAATGTGGCTGCTGCAACGCATGATTTCCGGGAAGTCAGCTTCCGTGTAGGCCGGCGAGTAGGTGTGCGCCTTGCTGCCGAACTCCTCCAGTGCCAGACGGGCCTCGTAGACCGAGCTCGCCGTGGAATGATGGATGTATTCGCGGAAAATGGGAAACGAGCGCCACATGGCAAACGATTTGAAAGCAAGAATGATCTCCACTCCTGCCTTGTCGGCCACGCTCTTTATCAAACTCAAGTTCTTTCTCAAAAGTTCCTCCTCCATAATATAGCAAGGATTGGGAAACTGTGTAAAATCTATCATATTTATCGTTTAGTTAGAATATACGCCTTCATGTGCTACAAATATATTACGCCATAATAGACATACTACCATAGACATACCTTATTAATATATATAATAGCCTTTCATTATTCATACATACAATAGCCCTTCATTCTAAAAAAAAGGCATCATACAGTACTCCCGCAAATGTACGAAATCGCAGAGAAAGAAAGGGGAGTTTTCAGAAAAAAAAAAATCAAAAGTGTCACACTGTCACGAATTGTCACACGCGCGCGCGAAAGTTGCAAATAAAACTATCTGCTGTCCCGAGGCGCCTGCCCTGCTTCCTTTTCATCAAAGCAGACAGCAGGCGAAAGAGACAGCAGACTGTAGTAGACTCACTAAACTCGGCAGCTCATTTCAGCAGACCGACAACTCAGCAGCTCATTTCAGCCGAAGTCCTTTCATCGTCGGCGAAGTCTTTTCATCGTAGAAGTCTTTTCTTCGTCAATCCGAATCAGTTCTCCGCTAATCCGAATCATTTCACCGTCAGCCAAATGCCTTCACCTTCCGGCCGGACAGACAAGCGATGCATGATTTCCCGTTCACAGATGCGCGAATCCATCACACGCCCCACCTGCCTGTTGTATCCCGGCAGGATGCAGCCCTGCGTATCCTCAGCCGTGTTGCCTGCATGGATACGGATACCGCTAAATAGCGGCACGTTCAGCAGCAACGGCAGCCAGCGCTTGAACTTGGGCGAGAAGGACACCGCCACCGCATAACGCCCCTCGGGAATGGCCGTACGCCCGGGAATCTTATGCCCCGGCCGACCGATACCCACATCCCGCCACTTGGGCTCCAGCGTATCACACACATAATGTCCGTTCATAAAAAGCTTGCCAATAGTATATGTATCCCGTTTGGCAACACGGATCAGAATCATTTCCATAGTTCATTCATTATTATTAATTCTTGTAATGTAGTTTTTCTTTCTTATCTGCCTTCCTGTTTCAAATGGAAAGGGCAGAAACACAGCTGCCTTTCCATTTCAAAATTGCTAACTCAATCCCTCAGCTGGCGGTACATCTCAGTCTGAACTCCGGCACGATCGGCAACCTCCATCTGCACATACCCGCGATGCCTCCATTGGCGCAGCATGGCACACGTTCCGTCCGCATCCAGCCCCTGGCTCACCCGCATGCTTACCGCCTCCGCCAAGCTAAACACCGGCGGAAGCAAACTCAGCAGATTCCGTCGTCCAGGACGCGCAGCAGCATACAAGGTATCGCCTGCCATATTCGCCTCCTGAATGGCCGTACCGAAAAACTCCATCTTACACCACAGATCATACTGCAGACTCCAGCGCACAAACGCATCAAACGTGGGGTCCCACTGGCAGCCGCTCGCCACATAGAGCACGCAGGCTTTGAGCCAGGCAATCACCAGGGCGCGAAACGACAGATTCTCATACACCCGGCTCTGAGTCAGCCGCGCACAGTCGGCGCACTCCTCGCGCAGCTGCAAAGCCAACCGCCACGCCTCGGGACAGTCAATCTCCCCGCTCGCCCGGCAGAGGCAGTCGATGTACGGACGCAGCTCCTCGTCAAACTCCGGTCCGTAGGAACCATACACCGGCATCTCCGCCCCGATTTCGCGCTCGGGAATGGTGCAGAAATTGATACGCGACACCGGTCCGTCCGTCAGCACCCGGCTGAAATAACGCTTCCCCTTGAGAATGGTGGTCGACGCATTCCAGTTGAACCGCACGCACACCTTCTCCGTGACCGATGCCGCCCCCACACGCGTCTGGCCGTAGCGGTTGCCCGGGTCGAACGCCAAGCACATAATCTGAAACTGCTGCTGACCGCGCGTACTGCCTTTCAAGGCATCAAACTGGTCAATCTCGTTGAGCTTCGTGTAGAGGAAATGCCCGTCCGCCTCCGCCGTGCGCATCACAAACGCCGGATTCGTCATGTCCGCATCAATCTCCTGAATCACCAGTCCCTCCGGGCGGCGGCGTTTGTCCTTGTTGGCCCCTTTCGAGGTGACCTCCTCCTTCCACTCCCGCTCGCGGCGCAGGTTCTCGGCATCCCGCTCCCGGATGTCCGCCATGATGCGGTTGATAGGCTCCGAGATGCAATCCTTACCCGCACCCGTGCCCGCCATGAGGACGTTCATCAGCGTGGCCTCATGACACACATTGTCGATGTAGCGGAACGAGGTGCGGTGCAGATGCGCCCCCAACGCCGGAAACACCGCATGCGCCACGGCAGGACGGTACACCTCGGGAGTGCTCCTCAGCAGCAGCTCGATGAGCGCAGGCAGCTGCTCCGGCATAGGCGGGGGCAACAGACTGTCCTCACTTATAGTTCCCCCTATGCCTCCGCCCACAGCAGAAGCAGAAGCAGCAGGGGCAGCAGAAGCAGCAGGGGCGGATGCAGCATTGCCGACCGGAGAAGAGGCTGAGTTGCCGGCGAAAGCGGAAGCATTAGCGAAACCAGCAGCGGTACCAGCAGCACTAGAAGTTGGCCCGCCGGCAAAAGTTGAGCCGCCGGCAAAAGTTGAGCCACCAGCACCGACGGAAGCAAAACCACCGGCATAAGCAGAGTTGGCAGCGAAAGCAGAGTTGGCAGCGAAAGCAGAGTTGCTGTTTTGCACTGCAGCCAAGGCGAAAGCCGCTTGAACCGCCTTCTTCATTTCGGTTGGCGTGGAGCAGAATTTCGCCATACAAGCCGAATGAACCAGCGAATCGATTTCCCTATCCCCCAAGCCATAGCGCGGAAGAATTCGTTTAATCAACGTTTCATCATTGTCCGTAATGTAACGCAGATGATAAGCCAATCGGTGCAGACGCGTATTCCGCTCCCCTTTCACCGGTTCGCCACCCGTCAGCATCAGCCACTGCTGAATGATATCGCTGTAGGGCACTCCCCTGAAACAGGGCACCTCATCGTACGCATCCTGACCGGAGTCAGATTCAGCCGGCGCACACTCCGCCTGCAAACCGCTGGCTGCAGAAGAACTCTCAGCAGCTGAAGAAGAACTCTCAGTAGTTGAAGAACTTGCAGCTGAAGAAGAACCTTCAGCAATTGAAGAGTTTGCAGCAGTCTCGCCAAACAATTCTGCTTCATTCAAATACAGAAAATAATCGCGCGGCACAAGGAAAGAACAGCGGGCCAAATCCTTCACTGCCCCGTCATAATCCTTCATACCCAGCCGGCCAGCCATCCAGCGCTGTGCAGCTTCCAGTTCCATCGCTGCATCGGGCAGCACAAACACCAGACGCAAGCCCTCACACGAAGGCGTGATGTGAGCCAACAAGATGCCCAGCACCTCCTCCCGTCCGCGCACGTTAGCCTCATAAAATCCACGTGCATCCGGCAGATGATCCACATCCAGCATACACAATCCCGAAGGCACAGCATCGGTATTCACCCGCCGGCCCTGCGTAAACGTGGCGTGAGGCGTAAGCACAGGAAGCAGCCGCTTGCGGTCGGCCTTCAATGTTTCAAACTCCTCCCGCGAAAGCTCACCCCGCTTCACGGCTTCCAGCGCATCAGCAATTTCAGCACAAACCCGCGCCGTCTGAGGCGAATCCACCGCCTCCCGAAAGAGTGCGGCGGTGCACACACGCACCAACCGACTCTTTACATTTTGAGATATTCCAAACAATCGTTTCATCTACAATCTGTTTTTTTACTATCTGTTTTACTAATTATTTTTACAATCTGTTTTAGTAACTGTTTTTACTATCTATTTTAGTAACTGTTTTACTATCTGTGGTCCGACCAAGACCTACCATCCGAAAGTGTCGCGGAAATCCTCCAGCGCATGGTCCACAAAGCGCCCCGCCTCGCGGCTTTCCGACTCAATGGATTCGGAAGGACAGACACCGGCTTCATCCAAATGAATATTCAAACGGAGCGACACCCGGCTGCGGCTGACACAAGCCTTGCCATGACGCAGGCGGATAAAACGCTCACCCTCGCGAACACCAGCCGGTTGCTGGCTATACTCGTTGAAATTACCAACAAGGGGACTGACGAGTCCCACAGACCCTTTGATTCTTCCGCCATGAGCCACTAAATTCTGATAAGCTCGATCACTGATTTGTATTCTAATTTCCATATTCTTTTTACGATTACATCTTCGCTTTCAACGACTTAATTCTCTCTTTCTACAATGAATGCGATTAAAACGTGCAGTTTCCACCGCTGTCACACCAGTTTGTTGATATAAACCAGATTCTCAACCCGTTCCACTCCGTTCTTGTCCGTAAAGCGGCGCGTACGCAGCGTGGCCTGCAAGCGGTGGAGCACCGAGCGGTCGTATTCCGGACAGGTCAATGCCGCATTCCCAATCATCTCGGCATAAAACTCATCCAGTCCGTTGCTCAGCACAAAACCGCGAGAATGGAATACGGAGGGCTGACCCTGCAAGTCTGTGTAAGGGCGACTCTGAAGGTCGCGTTGCTCTACAATAGTTACATACTGTTCCATACTTTTCTATTCTTTTTAGTTTTCAGTTTTTACTTTTCAGTTTCTCAGTTTTTACTTTTTACTTTCAGTTTTTACATTCAGTTTTTCAGTTAATAAAAAACTCATCACAATAAGGAACTTGTCTTCACCGTAGCCGGCAGTGGGGAAAGAAAAGCCCCGCCAAAAACGAACACATCCGCATGTCGCTTTTGACAATGCAAAGGTAAGGGGGTGTATTACCTTTTGTACTGATACAAAGGGTAATACAAAATAGTAATCATCTGATAATAAGCATGTTGAAAATATGCCTATACAAAGCAGTGTATCACCAGCGTCCGGTTGAAACCTTTATGGAAGCAAGAATGAAAAAGAAAAAGAAAGAGAAACAACAAATAGCATAATACCATCAAAACAGTCTAAAAAAAACACTGGAATCCACTTATATTTTGGGAATATTCGATATATTTACGACATGTTTCTGACATTGCCTTGGTTGCATGTACACAATGACGAATCAAAGGATGTCACGTTGCAATATGCCATAGAAGGTTATCCAACAAAAATTATTGTTAATCCTGAAGGTTGCATAGCCAAGGTAGTTAGTTGTAGGTGAAGACCCTGTCTTTTACAAATAACTAGATAGCTTATTTTTAATAAAAAATAAATAGTATACCATAAGAAATAACATGAAAAGACATGTAAGACTAATCATTGATATCATATTGATTTCTCTTTCAATATGTTTTATTATCCCAATTATCTTAAAAGATATTGAGATAGAGTCAATAATAGCTCGTATAGCTACAGCTTGCGCTTTGATAGCAAACACCTATTTACTATCAGAACACAAGATGTTTAAAAACTCACTCTTTGTCACAACATTAGCCTTAATAATTATAGATACGTTTATTTACATATATCTATGACAGAAAACTTGCGTCCTGTGTATAATAGATAAAAAGAGTAAACACCCCGTACCTCAGCCGGGAGACACGTGTCTGTTTATACATACTATATATAAAAATCGGCCCCAGGCAACATGATCAGATGTTGCCCCGGATGCGATCGGCATATAAAGGGTTCACTTCATCGAGCATAGAAGAAACGAGTTTGACATCGCGCCTCCCCTGCGGCCCGCTATAGTTGACGCCATTCGCCACCCTGACGCGTATGCTTTCCTCCGACCACCCCGACACCCGGCTGATAAGCCTTGCCATGGCACGCTGGTTGACATGGGAGGAATCGAGCGGCACATCAACCCAACCCTCAAACAGCATCAGTATCTGATTGATTGAAAACTTCTTGCTATTAACGTCCTGCGCAGTGTCAGCCTCCCTGTTTTCCGCACTGGAGACAACTGTTTTTTCCGCACTGGAGACAACTGTGTTTTCCGCACACAAAGCAACTGTGTTTTCCGCACTTGAGGCTGTGTTTTCCGCACACAAAGCAACTGTGTTTTCCGCACTTGAGGCTGTGTTTTCCGTACACAAAGCAACTGTATTTTCCGTACACAAAGCAGCAAGCTCCGCACGTAAAGCAGTAATAGCTACAGCAGATTCCACCTCCTCCGCGCGTTTCAATGCCTCAGTCACAATCAAAAACAGATGCTCGGGGGTAAGAGGAGTGGACTGATATCCTTTGGCTTTCTCCTTAACTGCAGACTGGGCAAATTCGTCCATCAACTTCCGATAAAGAGAAGCATCCGCCAGCAGGTTGTCTACCTGACAGGCCAGCTGGTCATAAAGATCAGTGCGGGTATCCTTCTGCAATCGGGCGGAAGTAAGCCACCGGTGCAGCAGAAATGACAAGCAAGCGAATGAAATCAGAGATTGCCAATGCATTTCTTAGTGAGTTTATTATCTTTGCATTGTGTTTTAGTGAAACTTTAACGAACTATTGATTAAAATTTACCATGAACTATACATCGAAAAACTATGGAATAACATTAGAAGGCGACAATGTTCAAGTAGTCGTTCTTGATTCAGTAGAAAATCAAAACACTTATTATGACTTCTTGGCAACTGATAGAATCATTTCAGAATATAATGGTAACGTCTGCTATGAAATAAATATAATTCCAGGGAAATCAAAAAATGAAATATTTACGAACAATAGTTGGAAGCTAAAAGGAATTCACTTCCCAGGAAATTGGTATGGGCAGGTAGGACAGGCAGTTTTAGAAGATGAATTTGGGGAAGAAGTAACTATAACAGCAACTTGTCAAGAATGGTATAATCAGCATGCTAAATCGATGATTGAGGAAGCCTATAATACCTTTATAAAGTTTACAAATGAAAACTATAGTGTAAAGTATTATCGTTTTATGGAATACAAGAATTTGGTTGTTGTCGGCAAAACAGGAACATTATTTGGGATGGTTAGTACGAGAGTAGATGCTAGATGTCTGAAAAACAAATTCACAATGTTTAAAAGTATGATTGCAAATACATATGATTATATCAATGAATTTGAAGCACTTGAAAAAAATCTGACAAAGAAATCAAACAAACGAAACAAAATGTTCCTTCAAAGATTAAAAGAGAGTTTTAAAGATCTTATAAATAAAACTTATGGTGAAAACATAATAGATTTTGACAAATAACAATCTATCATAGTAAAGACCTTAATCTTTTGACTATTGTAGAGCTTGTTTGAATATTACATCATTACTGTCCCGTAAAAGTGGATATCCTGTAGCTTTGCAAACAACAGCGACTCACTGCCAATACGGGGCAGCCTCTGATGCCATGTTCAAGGCCACTACTTCAAGGTCTGAGAATTTAGGGACAACTCCTCGTCTTGACACATTCCCAGATTCATGACTAAATTGCCAGCAATTGCTTGCATATGTTCAGCAATTCTGCGAATATTGCATATAAGTTGCGCATACGATATTTGTCTATTAATAGTTCGGCACCTTTAATTTGCTAAATATCAATAATATGCACATTTTTAAACACATAAATCTTTTATAATTTAATTCTGCCAATAGGTACTATATATAAAAATCGGCCCCAGGCAACATGATCAGATGTTGCCCCGGATGCGATCGGCATATAAAGGGTTCACTTCATCGAGCATAGAAGAAACGAGTTTGACATCGCGCCTCCCCTGCGGCCCGCTATAGTTGACGCCATTCGCCACCCTGACGCGTATGCTTTCCTCCGACCACCCCGACACCCGGCTGATAAGCCTTGCCATGGCACGCTGGTTGACATGGGAGGAATCGAGCGGCACATCAACCCAACCCTCAAACAGCATCAGTATCTGATTGATTGAAAACTTCTTGCTATTAACGTCCTGCGCAGTGTCAGCCTCCCTGTTTTCCGCACTGGAGACAACTGTGTTTTCCGCACTTGAGGCAGTGTTTTCCGCACACAAAGCAACTGTATTTTCCGCACACAAAGCAACTGTATTTTCCGTACACAAAGCAGCAAGCTCCGCACGCAAAGCAGTAATAGCTACAGCAGATTCCACCTCCTCCGCGCGTTTCAATGCCTCAGTCACAATCAAAAACAGATGCTCGGGGGTAAGAGGAGTGGACTGATATCCTTTGGCTTTCTCCTTAACTGCAGACTGGGCAAATTCGTCCATCAACTTCCGATAAAGAGAAGCATCCGCCAGCAGGTTGTCTACCTGACAGGCCAGCTGGTCATAAAGATCAGTGCGGGTATCCTTCTGCAATCGGGCGGAAGTAAGCCACCGGTGCAGCAGAAATGACAAGCAAGTGTAGACGATGCAACGCAGCTTTTCAGCTTTGTGCAGCGTATCCCCGTCGTCGGCCAACCGCAAACGCAGCGCATTGTTATAACGGGAGAGATCCTCCTTAAAGTGCTGCGTCAGCAAAATGTCGGGGCGCGAAGAAGAAAGAAGCAGCGAAGACAAACTGACCGTATAGAGCCACATCTCTATAGCCGGAACACCTATTTCTTCCTCTAAATCAATCAAGGGGGAATTGACAGCGCAAAACAAGGGACATAGAAAAGAAATTTCTGTCAGAACATGCTTTAACCGGGCAGACAACGGACGAAGGCATTCGTCCAGGCAATAAAATAGACAATCGTTCATCATAATTCATTTTATTAGATTCTATATAATCAAATAGTTAACACTCACCTTTCTCTCTCGGGGGTGGAAAGGGAGGTGGAACATCGAACTACACCGTATACGTCCGCCAACCTGCATCCTCGCTTTGGGAAAACAAAAAGCGCGCAAAAATACACTTCTTCAAACATAAGTTGTCCTTCCAGCCTTCTGTTTTTTGCATAGATTAACTTTAGGAACTTCGCCATACCTGAATCGTTACTTCCCTATCAGAAATGCCAAGTCCGGGTGGTAAATGATGCTTCTCATTTCACCCACTAAAGAGATGGATACAGGATGCTGAATCTTGATAAAAATAGAGTGCAAAAGTGCACTCACTGATTGTTCTCACCAGGCGTGACAATTCGTGTGACAAAGCGTGACAATTCGTGACAATTCGTGACAATTATTTTTTGATTACCTCTTTTTTTGCTGCCATCATCCCCCTTTTGGGGCAAAACACACCTGCACCCCAGGCAAAATCATCGTTTTCTTGGCGCACATACATACTAAAAGAATCTTAAAAAAGAATGATTAATTAATATCTATATATTATATTATATATATAATATAATATATAGGATTTATATACAGAGATAGCAAGACAACCAGCAACATCCTCCTGCCACAGGGAAAACCGAAAATTAATTGTCACGAATTGTCACGAATTGTCACGCTTGTCACAGAGAATTGTCACGCTTTGTCACAGAGAATTGTCACGCTTTGTCACAGAGAATTGTCACGCTTTGTCACACGAATTGTCACGCTTTGTCACATGCTTTGTAACGCTTTCTAAATGCTTGCTCCGTCCTATTCATCCGCATCCCTCAGCTTTCCATTCGGCAAAAATATTTTTTCGGCCAGGGAAAGCTAAGAGAAGCCGCCCCGACCCCGACTTCATGCTCTCACCCCTACTTCATCCCCCTTTTCAGCGAAACAAAGCAAATTTTATTTTTTATTTCCCCTCAAATGCTGCTCAACTACCGAACCTACAATCCATTTATATTCAATAGATTACAGAAGAAAAACAAGCAAAAAAGGAAGCCTTTGAAAAATTCCCTTTCAGATTTTCATTTATCTTTACAAAACAAGGGGTCAAAATTTGGAGAACCCACTCCCGTGCACTACCTTTGCATCGAACAAGGGGACAAAAGTCTGCCCAACTTGATAGGCCGAAAAGAAAATGCACCGCACGCGCTGGTATCGCAGAGGTCCGGAACTCCGCCCAGCCTGCGCTGCAGGATGACATCGGCCAACCGATAGACTCCCCTGCCCGTCCTTGTTCGAAAAACTTAAAGGCGAAAAGCCGATAAGCTAATTCATTGAGAGTTATAAACCTAAAACCTTAACAACTATGACAAAATTAGGAATTCTGAAATTCAAGAAGTACAAAGAAGCACGCAAGGGCCGCCCCACTACGGGCAAGTATTACGCCAAGGCTGTGCAGGACCGCACAGTGGACTTTGAAGACTTCGTGACCCACATGAGTGAACACAACTCGCCTTATTCACGCGGTGTCATCCACGGAGTGCTGATTGACATGCTCTCCTGCCTGCAGGAGCTGGTGCTCGACGGCAAGTCCGTGCGGCTGGGCGAACTGGGGCTGTTCTCCATCGGCATGACTACCCGTCCGGCCGACACAGCAGAGCTGTTCACGGTGCAGAACATCACGGGCGTACACCTCAACGTGCGCAACACGAAGGCATGGAGCAACGCCGAACTGCGCAAGAAATGCCGTCTGCAGGAGCTCTCCGAATACACCGTTACGGAATCGGTGGTGGAAGGCGATGATGACTCGCAGGGACACACGGGAGGCGATAGTTCGGGAAAAGAACCAGGGAAGGAACCAGGAAAAGAGCCGGGCAAAGAACCGGACAAGGAGAGCCACGGAAGCGGCACGGAGGAAACCCCTGACCCCATCGTCTGACCTCGCTGGCTGACGTTGACTCCGGAAGCATCTCCGGCAGTTCTCGCTGGCTGATCTTTCGCTCCGGCGGGCCTCAATTTCTGAAGTCCGCCGGACTACAAATCCCCCAAAAAAGAAAACCTATGAGCGAAAATGACCTCATCCTATCCATTCAAATTGAAGCGCCCCACGCTTCTGAATGTGCCCCGGATACGGCGGCAGACGAAATCAGCATCAGCATTTCCATCGAATCTGCTTTGACAAACAATCAAAGTGAGGATCTGGAAAACCAAACAAGGTGGAAAACCAAGCAAGGTGGAAAACCAAGCAAGGTAAAAATAGTAAACGAATTAAAAAAACAGATAAATATAAGTAAAACTATGGAAAACGCAGCAACTATGGAAAACATCGAAATCTTCCCGAGAAACCAGCGCTGGAAATTCATCATCCAGACACTGCTGGCCATCCTATCGGCCATCGCCACCAGCTTCGGCGTCAGTTCGTGCGTAGCAGCACTCTGACCTGCAAAGCGGAAGGAATCACCCACATTCCTCCCGCTTTTGCTTATACCGCTTTGGCGTTTTATCTTACGATAGACAATTATCTCGAAACATGAACCCCCGTAAATCTAATACCAGCTTCTTCATGATTGTTATAGGACGTATATTTTAAATTGATAGTGGCCAAATAGGTGCAGGTAAGCAGAATCAGCATTTCCAGTAGAAACATTACCATGTCTGCCTATTTTGAATTTCTCTTTCGGCTGTTTGTCAAATCGCTATATAGATTCCACAATAAATAAATTACCGCAACAAGACAAATTGAATATCTCAATGCATCGTTGTTTCTTAAAATTTCTCCGTGATATAAAAATATGATACATATTAATTGAATAATATATCCAACGTATTTCATAATAGATTCGATTTTCACTTTAATAATATATTAACCAGACAGAATGAATCCATCCTACACAGTATCTATCTCCACTTGCCGCTCCTCCAATGACAAGACATACATATGGTTGCAGCAGGACTGCAAAATAAACGATTCTTCGCCGATTATCCTAATGCACAGCCGCTAATTTTCATTGCCACTGATTTTAATTGCCGCTAATTTTCATTACAACTGATTTTAATTGCCACTGGATTCATTGCCACTGGTTTTCATTTTGACTTTTGCTTATTGATTTTTGCTTATTGATTTTTGCTTATTGATTTTTGCTTATTGATTCCGCCTGCTATTTTCAGCAATCAGTTGATACTGCAACACTCATTTACTACTTCAGCAATCATTTACTATTTCAGCAATCATTTTGCTTTTTCAGCAATCATTTGCTATATTTGCTTCTGATTTCGGACAACTTAAGAAGTTGTTTAAAATTCGATTGAATGAAGTTGTTTGATTGAAAGAAGTTGTTTGATTGAAATAAGCAGAGCATCATGAAATATCCGATAGGTATACAGACATTCAGCCAGATTATTGAGCAGGGTTTTGTCTACGTGGACAAGACCGATATGGTGTATTCGTTGGCAACGGAAGGAAAGGTGTATACCCTGAACCGACCCCGCCGGTTCGGAAAGAGCCTGCTGCTCTCCACCCTGCGGGCTTACTTTGAAGGACGGAAAGAGTTGTTTCGCGGACTGAAAATAGAAGCGCTGGAGAAAGACTGGCATCCGCATACGGTGTTTCATTTCGATTTCAATGGCATTAACTTTACGCTGGTCGGGGCATTGGAAGCCTGCATTGAAGGTTATCTGACGGAATGGGAAGAAGAATATGACATCAAGCCCGGTGTAGATTTCAACTTGGGCTCCCGATTTGAGAAAATCCTCAAGGCTGCTTATGAACGAAGCGGACGCGGAGCTGTGGTGCTGGTGGATGAATACGACAAGCCGCTGCTGGATGTATTGGAACAAGATCCGAATCTGATGAATCAGAACCGCGAGACGCTGAAGGCTTTCTATTCGGTGTTCAAACGCGCGGATGCTTATCTGCGCTTCGTATTTCTCACCGGGGTCACAAAGTTTTCGCAGGTGAGTGTGTTCAGCGGATTCAACCAGCCATTGGATATCAGCATGACTTACCGCTTTGAGGGGTTGTGTGGCATCACAGAGGAGGAGCTGCATCATCAGTTTGCCGAGCCAATCCGCCAGATGGCTACACTTGAGAACTGTACGGACGCCGAAATCAAGCAGCGCTTGAAGCAACAATACGATGGCTACCATTTCAGTGAGCGCATGACGGATATCTACAATCCGTTCAGCATATTAAATGCCTTTTACAATAATGTCATACGCGATTACTGGTTTGCCAGCGGCACGCCGACGTACCTCATCCGGCTGATGAATCATTTCCATGAGGGTATCGACCAGCTCACGGGCAAATATTATTCGCTGGAAGAGTTTGTCAACTACAAAGCCGATGTGGAATACCCGCTGCCGATGTTTTACCAGAGCGGATACCTCACGATTAAGGATTATGACAAGCGCCGCCAGACCTTTCTGCTGGATTTTCCAAACAACGAAGTGAAGAGCGGATTCCTGACGATGGTGGCCTCCAATTATCTGAATATGACAGAGAACGTAGGAAATCTGGCACAAAATCTGACTTTTGCTTTGGAAGATGGTGAACTGGACCTTTTCCGCAAGCAACTGACTTCTTTCTTGGCAAGCATCCCCTACTCCATGCGGCGCAAAAGCACAGAACCGGAGCGTGAACGTTATTTCCAATATACCTTCTATCTGCTGTTGCGCCTCATGAGCGTGTATACGGTCTGCATCGAAAGGGAGCAGAGTGAAGGCAGGGTGGACTGCGTCGTGGAAACTCCGAAGCATGTGTACGTCTTTGAGTTCAAGCTGGATGGCTCTGCCGAAAAAGCACTGCAGCAGATTGAAGAGAAAGGATATGCACGGCCTTATGAAGCCGACAAGCGGACAATTTATAAAATCGGGGTCAGCTTCTCATCGGAAACGGGAACTGTGGAGGATTGGCTAATTGCAGAGGAAACATCCAATCGTACTTTGCATGACAATTTAATTTCAGACATCTAAAAAAGCAGAGCATCATGAAATATCCGATAGGTATACAGACATTCAGCCAGATTATTGAGCAGGGTTTTGTCTACGTGGACAAGACCGATATGGTGTATTCGTTGGCAACGGAAGGAAAGGTGTATACCCTGAACCGACCCCGCCGGTTCGGAAAGAGCCTGCTGCTCTCCACCCTGCGGGCTTACTTTGAAGGACGGAAAGAGTTGTTTCGCGGACTGAAAATAGAAGCGCTGGAGAAAGACTGGCATCCGCATACGGTGTTTCATTTCGATTTCAATGGCATTAACTTTACGCAGACCGGAGCTTTGGAGACCTGCATTGAAGGTTATCTAACGGAATGGGAAAGGGAATATGACATTAAAAACATAGCAAATGAGTGTTTGGGAATCCGTTTTGAGAATATCCTCAAAACTGCTTATGAACGAAGCGGACGCGGGGTAGTGGTGTTAGTGGATGGATATGATAAGCCGCTGCTGGACGTATTGGAACTAAATCCGGAATTGCTGAGCCAAAACTATTCAACGTTAATGGCTTTCTATTCGGTATTCAAGCCTGCAGATGCTTATCTGCGTTTTATTTTTCTCACTGGGGTCACGAAGTTACCGCAGAAGAGTGCATTCAGCGGATTTAACCAGCCGAAGGACATCAGCCTGTACGACCGCTACGAAGCATTGTGCGGCATCACCGAAGAAGAACTCCACAGCCTGTTTGCCGAACCTATCCGCCAGATGGCTGCACTTGAAAACTGCTCGGAAGCCGAAATCAAACAGCGCTTGAAGCAACAATACGATGGCTACCATTTCAGTGAGCGCATGACGGACATCTACAATCCGTTCAGCATTCTGAATGCTTTTGATTCGCAGCGAATCCGAGACTACTGGTTTGCCAGCGGCACGCCGACGTACCTCATCCGGCTGATGAATCATTTCCATGAGGGTATCGACCAGCTCACGGGCAAATATTATTCGCTGGAAGAGTTTGTCAACTACAAAGCCGATGTGGAATACCCGCTGCCGATGTTTTATCAGAGCGGATACCTCACGATTAAGGATTATGACAAGCGCCGCCAGACCTTTTTGCTGGATTTTCCAAACAACGAAGTGAAGAGCGGATTCCTTACGATGGTGGCCTCCAATTATCTGAATATGAAAGAAAACGTAGAAAACCTGGCACAAAATCTGACTTTTGCTTTGGAAGATGGCGAACTGGACCTTTTTCAAAATATCTTATATAAAAATGAGATAAGAACTGACATAGACTGACGTAAACTGACATGGAATTGACCGAAAAAGAAAAGTGCCAAAAGGGGCAGTTGTATGATGCAAACAATGATCCGGAGCTGGTTGCAGAGCGGGCAGCATGCAAAGAGGCGTGTTTCCGCTACAACCAACTTCCGCCATCGTGTATGGAGGAGCGAAAGCTGCTGCTGGGTGAGCTGCTGGGTAAGACGGGGAAAACTTTTCTGATTGAACAGCCCTTTTACTGCGATTACGGCTACAACATCTCCCTGGGTGAGAATTTCTACAGCAACGTAAACTGCGTCATCCTGGACGGAGCCCCAGTGACCTTTGGCGACAATGTCTTTGTGGCGCCCAACTGCGGCTTCTACACAGCCGGTCATCCGCTAGATGCCTGCCAACGGAATCAAGGATTGGAGTATGCCCGCCCCATCACCATCGGCCATAACGTGTGGATTGGTGCACATGTCAGCGTACTGCCCGGTGTATCCATCGGAGACAACTGCGTGATCGGTGCCGGAAGTGTGGTAAACAAGGACATCCCCGCCAACTCGCTGGCTGCAGGCAACCCGTGTAAGGTGATCAGACAGCTGGAGCCTCAGCAATCATAGGCTCATACGCTCAATTTCCTCCTATAAAACTCCAATAAATTGGTTCATTTACTCCAATAAATAGTTTCAGTTGCAACTTTCGCGCGCGCGTGACAATTCGTGACAGTGTGACACTTTTGATTTTGAAACCTATCCAATCAAGCACCAGTTTTTAAACAATAACTTAGTGTAATTAAGCAAAAGAAGCAACTACCGAAAATCTCGATAATTGCTTCATTGATTGATTATATTGATCTGCTATAATACCATTCGATCATACCAATTTCCATCAAATCTCTTCTAAATCATTTTGAATTTTTGCTTCTACATTCTGTGAATCACGATAGCGAATCATCACCATACCCTGATAAACTCCAGATGCTTTCTCAATCGAAATTTGTATATCCCCGCCCGGCACTTTCCATGTACTTCCGTACACCACAGTACCTTGATGCACCTCTGCCATTAAAGCGGTGTTATTATCCGAGTAAGCGGGATTATGTTCTTTACAAAAATCGGGTTCTCCATATTTTCGAGTATACAGATTCTTATAATAGGAATAGGTACCAGTGAGCGACTTCCACTCACCACTCTGCTCAAAAAACACGATTACAGAAAAGACACTCTTTCCATCATCAGAAGCTACCACCCCAACGGTTGCCTCGCGACCCGTAAAATCTCCTACAAACAGAGAAATGTTATTCTCTTGTCCCATAGACGTAAATCCTTTAGCTTTCAATTTCTGACAAAAATCGGTCATAGTTCCTGCAATAGGAATACCTTTAAATGACAAATGATCCTGCGCCGCAACATGAACAGACGCAAAAAGAACAAACAATAGAATAAAAAGATTCTTCATAATTATTATATTTAAAATTAGTACCTATTCACAATTTACACCATTTTATAGAGAATACATGTATTTCTATGCGAATGTACAAAATAATTTATTATACAAGGAATAATAATATCTAAAAAAATATCTATATTTGCTTGTACGATTCTGAAAAGAAAAAATTGACTCATAATCAAATTACCAACTTTAATATCTTTACATTTATGGAAACAAGAAAAAAATCCATTCTAATTTTTTTAGGAGGTGTTGCCAGCGGTTTTATACTCACATTCATTGTTCTTGGAATTATCGGGACAACAATGAATGAAAACGGACCTACAAATACAGACGCTTTCTATGGCAACGACCTCGTTATGTTGGAGCAGCCAGGAGAAACTATTAAAAGCGATGCATTTAAAGTATTTCAAGTTTTGCAAGACGGGAGCGCATTAGCTATGGTAACCGACCGACACAACTTTTCCGGTATCAGTGAAAATTATGGTTTGGTGGTATTATTTCTGAGTGAAAAAGGTAAAACCTCTCACTATGACGGTCAGATTATCAATGTTCCAACAGATAAAAAAGCCGTACAGATTGGCACGTACAGATACATAAGTAAAGACGAAAGTGAGAAAGTAGTTCCTGTTGTGAAAATCATAGAGAAAAAGGCGAAAAAGTAACACTGAAACCTTTCTAGTATCTTTGCAACACTCTGCCATTAGCAAAACAGACAAAGAACGAAACAGCTCATCTGTGTCTAAAATAAAAGCGGGAAGAATCATCAACATTCCTCCCGCTTTGTTTATACTGATTTGACTATACCATTTTATAATAGATATTCATCTTGGAAGCAAAACAACTCTAATACATTTTTACCAAATTATATATTCATTTTTTTGTAGTCTTAAAACGTTACAGTACCTTTAAAGCAGAAACAAAAAAGAGAATGATGAAAATACAAAAGCAAGCAATTATTTCATGGCTGCTGAATGAGAAAGACTTGGCTGCAGCTTTCAAAATAACATTTCCGAACACCAGGAATGAAGAATACAATGCCTATTTCCAAATGGCATGTGACAAGCTGAACCTCGCTAATAGTAAATCACTAAATTGGGGGCTCCCAGAGGTAGTTATGCCTTCATTCTACAAAATGATGGCAAAATCCAGCAAATCGTTTCTTAGTATTGAATCTGAACTATTCAAGGAGTTTTGTAAAAACCAAGAATGTGGCATCATACTAATTAAACCCTATGGTACCCTCGTGTATTGCTTCGATAATGAATTGTTGCAAGTCTGGTTGTTTAGAGAAATATCCGGATATAGCTTTCTATACCTGTATTTTACCGAACAACCCACAGAGGATAGGCAAAGATTAATAGGTGTGCTTGACAACTTGCACAATGTAACAGCACTCCCCAAGGGAAGCAGCATGTCTAAAGAAGATTATTATTCACAAGTAGTAGCAACTATCTACTCATACTTAGCCGTTAAGAAATTCGTACCAGTGGAAACGATTGTAGTGCCGAACAAAAAAGTGGACTATATCAAAAACCTCATACGCAATTACCCGACCAAAGAAGTAATCAACAATGAATCTGGGCAGGACGTTATTATTATGGATTCTCGTTGGTTTCGCAAAATAGTGAATGACAACGATATTTTTGTCCGAGGATACTGGCGGCTTCATAAAAAGAATGATGACAAAGGAGAATATACCCATAAACTGATTTGGGTAAATCCGTACGTCCGACATGGATACCATCGGAATGCATTGATAGAAATGGATGAAGAGAAGAAAAATCTCAGCCCACGTGATAATTCGTGAGTCTATAAATGCAGATTTTACTAGGTATGTATTATTATATCTACACCTCTCCCATAATTTAAGAGAACCGTATCTTTTATTATATACTTAAAAAAATGAATGATAAACACATTTTCCAACACTTTGCACTAACAAACAACAATCACCTTATTCATATAAAGGAAACTGATAATACAAATAGCCAGTATTACTACTGCCCACATTGCCACAAAGAAATGATACCCAAACGTGGGAGTATTCGCCAATGGCATTTTGCACATAAAGCAAACCAATGTTCTTATGATAAATACCTACATTCCATCGCAGAAATAATGTTAATGCACTGGTTCAATACAAGCGAACACATTTATTTAAATATGCAGAACATTGCAAAATGTGATAAATACGATTCATGCAGTTTTCGGAACAATGAAGACTGCACAAGACCCAACATGGAACAATTTGACTTGAAACGGTACTTCTTTAATTGTATCCCGGAACACAGACATAGCAACTTTGTAGCTGACTTGTATTGTGAAAACAGATCTAATTACAACGAACCTATTTTCATTGAAATAATGGTAACACATGAATGTAGTCAAGAGAAGAAAGAATCGGGAATCCGCATCATAGAACTAATAATACAATCAGAAGAGGACATTCTTGAAATTATCAATTCCCAACATCTAACAGAAGGGCCAACTGTGAGGTTATACAATTTCAAACGCAACATAAGTGAAGCTAGTGATTTTTCCGAATACACGCTTCAAAAATACATACTTTACCCAAGTCTTAAAAGCTATGTAGACGGAACTAAAACTGCAGCTATCACATGCAAGAATTATAATAAAGACAGAAAAGGAATCTACGAAATAAGTATACGCTACGATGACTGCATCCCATATTTTCTAAACAGTAGAGGACTGTATACAGTTGGTTTAGTTAAAGCATATTTAGAAGGACTAGTTAAAAAAGATTGCAGATTATGCTTTTGGCAAGAAGAAGATTCAAATAGGAATAAATTTTGCAAGCTATACAAAAAAAAGAACCTCCCTAAATACTGCAAAGACAATAACGCTTCTACATGTCCTTATTTCAAATTAAACCAAGAGATTGTAAACACAGCAAAAATCGAATGGGACGAGTACTTACAACATAACCCCGTAGACATTTGGAGGCTAGATTAAAAACGACTCACTATTAGTATGAAAATACAAAGTTCATTTCAGTTAAAATTCGTACATTTGCAATAATCAACTCGATTCAAAATCAATAAAAAACACAAAACGGTAAGATTGGTCTGCTACATGCAACAGCAGATGAATTAAAACCGACTTAAAAGCAGAATCCTATGAACACGTATGAATTTCTAAATAATGGAGATAAGTCAGAAGACGAAAAAGTGGAAATTGTGGACCAAGACAGGCTGTGCTATGTGGTACGCCTTTTCAGCCGGGGTTCTTATAGTTTGCGCACCATCTCGAAAGAGTTATTGCGTGAATTTATTGACTATTTCCGCAAGCACCCCGATGACAAGGCAGATGATGCCCGGTATGCACTTAGTGGAAAATCGGATTTGGATAAGTTTGAATATGGCTATGCTGCCACACTAAAAACCATGGCTGAAATGGCTCTTAAGCAGCCTCAACAGAGTTTGCCAGCAACCCACCGCCCACGACTATCCTCCTCCCCTGCCTCCTTCCAGCAAATCTTTTACGGAGCACCCGGTACGGGCAAATCCTATACTATCAACCATACAACGCAGGAGGAAGACGTGATTCGCACCACCTTCCATCCCGATTCGGACTACTCTACTTTTGTAGGGGCATACAAACCTACTACGATAGAGGAAACGGTGATGGCTATCATTGGCACGCAGGCTACTCCGGTGAAGAACCCGGACGGCAGCGAGCGGACGGAATCAAAGATTATCTACGAGTTTGTGGCGCAGGCTTTCTTGCAAGCGTATGTGAAAGCATGGAAGAAGATGGCGATGGCTGAGGGCGAACCGCAAAAGCAGTTCCTGGTGATTGAGGAGATCAACCGCGGCAATTGTGCGCAAATCTTTGGAGACTTGTTTCAGCTGCTCGACCGCAACGAAAGCGGGTTCTCAGACTATCCCATCCAAGCGGATGCGGACATGAAGCAGCAGTTGAAGAAGGCGTTTGCCGGATTGTCTTTACCTCAAAAGGAAGCCATCAACGCTATGTATAAGGGTCGCAACGTGGCGGATGAGGTGATGAACGGGGATATTCTGCTCTTGCCGGGCAACCTGTATATTTGGGCCACCATGAACACGAGCGACCAGAGTCTGTTCCCTATCGACAGTGCTTTCAAGCGCCGCTGGGATTGGACGTACATGCCCATCTCGAATGCGCACAAAGATTGGGTCATCGAGGTGGAGGGCAGCCGCTATGACTGGTGGAGTTTCTTGGAGAAAATCAACGAGAAGATTGCAGGAACCACCTACTCGGAAGATAAGAAGTTGGGCTATTTCTTCTGCAAGGCAGATAGTGAAGGAATTATTTCTGCTGAAAAGTTCGTGAGCAAAGTGGTGTTCTATCTGTGGAATGATGTGTTTAAGGATTACGAATTGAACGATGCCATCTTCAAGACGGCTGACGGCCAAACGCTCACGTTTGATAAATTTTATACGCCTGACGGGAAAAATGCAAAGGTGATAACGGAAAATGTGGCATTCTTCCTTCAGGAATTGGGAGTAGAAGCATCATCTAGGGAAGAGTAATCAATCGGGATAGAACATGCGCATTTTAATAGAGGAATATCAATATAACTTAGCCGGCAAGGAGGGTCTGCAGGACTTGAAAATCATTCTGCGTGAACTGGGCGGAATGGAGGATATGGAGGGGAAGATCAGTATCCATTATGTGGGCTACTATTACAGCGCTGAGTTGAAAGACTGTGTGTTCATTCTTCCGAAAGTACTGCTGGCGGTGGATGGCGAGAGAAACGAACGGGTGTTTGGAGAGCATCGGCCGGAGGATATCGTGAATCTGAACGACAATCCGCTGCTGACAGACCAGCAGAAGACGTTTATCTACGAATTTGCGGTATGGATTTACCGCGCCATCGACGTGTACCGCCAGAAGCACAAGCAGTCGGGCATCATCTACTACAAGCACATTGCGCAGGTGGGCAAAGGGAGAAGAAGGATGAGCAATACGTTCCTGGATGTGCTTCTTTCGCTGCTGCAGTTTAATAAAGACAATCAGCATTTCTTTTTCTTCACGATCAAGAATTTGCATGCGGGCTTGAATAAAATCAACTGGACGCGCACCATCAGCCACAGCAAGGCGTTTGTGCAGGATGACTGCCCGGTGTATCTGGACCCCGTGAACAAGAAGCGCCGTATCAATTTTGACGAGGAGCTGCTGGTGATTTTCTTCTCTATCCTCAGCTACATCAACGATACGTATGGCTTTAAGGCGGATATCAACATCCATTTTCCGCTCATTCCGAAAGGCAAGTTTCAGAACTATCTGAAGGGAATGGGCAAGACACGCCTTCATCAGATTAAGTATAAGTATTTTTCGGACAAGGCGATTCTGCTTTGGGAACTGTGCTATGCTTTTTTCGACCGGGCTCATCAGATCAGCATTCAGGCTGAGATGCAGGAGTATCTGCTGGCAAAGGATTTCAACATCGTGTTTGAGGCCATGATCGACGAGCTGGTGGGGGATGAAATATCCAACAAGGACAAGCGCCTGAGGGAGCTGAAAGAGCAGCCGGACGGCAAGATGGTGGACCATATCTATCAGTGGCAGAACCTCACGAACAATGAGGAGGAAGATAAGACGGTGTATTATATCGGCGACTCGAAGTATTACAAGCGCGGCAACAAGTTGGGCAAAGAAAGTGTGTACAAGCAGTTTACCTATGCCCGCAACGTGATTCAATGGAATATGGACCTGTTCAATGACGGCACGCCCGCCGAGCAGGAAGGGCACATTCCGCTGAGGGATGAAACAACGGAGGGCTACAACATCATTCCGAACTTCTTTATCAGTGCGCAGCAAAACACGCTGAAGAAGGAGGATGACATCCGGCTCACGGACAGGGGAGACAAGTATTTCTTTTCAAGGCACTTCGAAAACCGGCTGTTCGACAGGGATACGTTTCTCATTGCGCACTATGATGTGAATTTTCTGTTTATCGTGGCCCTGTACGGGCGCAACAACAGCAGTGAGAAGGCCAGCTGGAAGGCAAAGGTGAGACATATGTTCAGAAATGAGATTCAGAACATGCTGAAGGAGAAGTTCCTTTTCTATGCGCTCACTCCGCACGAGAATGTGAATGCCGACAAGTATATCCGGGAGAATTTCCAGTTTCTGCTGGGCAAGGTGTTCAGGCCGTTTGAGAATGAGGGCGACCAGCCGTATTTTTCGCTGGCTTTGCGCAATCCAGCATCGCTGCTGAAACCGGAGGAACAGGCTCTCCGGGAGCAGATTGAAAGGGAAAACGAGAGCGTGAGACAGATTATCGACCAGTATTTCTACCGGACAGAATGTGTGCTGGGAGTGAATCCGGCAAGCCTGGAGGAACTCCCCAAAGTGCATCCTGCGCCCATGAGGTATGTGGCCAAGGAGTTCCGTACAAGGTATTTCTTCGAGGCTTACATGCAGGCGCATTTCCTGGTGGGCTGCTATAAAGACAAGGCGCATCTGGACTGGATTTTCGGCCGGAATGGCAAACGGGATTCGATGTACAATATCCGCATCAGCAAAGGAAGGGATGGCAGTGTGCCCAAAAGCAGGGCGAAAAAGGCCCCCGATTTCTTGTTTCTGTATCATGTGGAGGAGCCTACGAAGGAGGGATTGCAGACCTTTAAAATTCACAATGCAGCCGATACGCCGTATGAGTTTATGGTCAAGACGGGGTATCCGAATCCGAACGGCAATTATGTGAGCTATATATTGGAGGAACCTCCCATTACTTTCGGTGAAATGGACATCAAGAGGTTTCTCGATGATTATGTTGCCGCGCATCCTGACTTCATCAAAGGAGAACCGATTTTTACTACGGGAGAGAATCTGATTAAGTATAGGGATGAGTTCTAGCGTATAGAGTTTCCGAACACATTCACATGGAATACATTCACACTGATAACTGAAAATTGAAGATTGAATACTGAAGATCAAATACTGAAGATTGAATGGATAAACTGACTCCCGAACAGCGCCACAGGAACATGGCGGCCATCCGCAGCAAGAACACCAAACCGGAGATGCTGGTGAGGCGGTTTCTGTTCAGCCGGGGCTTCCGCTACCGGCTGAACTACCGTCGGCTGCCGGGCAGGCCCGACATCGTGCTTCGCAAGTATCGCACGGTGATCTTCGTGAACGGCTGCTTCTGGCATGGGCATGAGGGCTGCCGGTATTTCGTGATGCCGAAGTCGAACGTGGCGTTCTGGCAGACTAAAATTGAGCGCAACCGGACGCGAGATAAAAGGGTGCAGCATGAGCTGGCTGCCATGGGCTGGCATTGCATCACCCTTTGGGAGTGTCAGCTGAAGAAGGGGGTCAGGGAGCAGACGCTGGAGTCGCTTGCTTTCACGCTGAACCACATTTTCCTGCAGGACCGCACCGTGAAGCCGTATGGCTGTCCGGAGGAGCAGCTTCCGATGGCAGCTGAGGAGCAGAGTACAATGGCGGCTGAGGAGCGGCCTATCAATTAGTTTCGTTTGCAACTTTCGCGCGCGCGTGTGACAATTCGTGACAGTGTGACAATATTGATTTTCAACTGTACGCCCGCACAGCGCAGCTGCAACGCTCCACTGTAGAAAAAGTGTGGATGGGGCATGCCGGAGATGAGAAAATCCACATAACAAACCTTTCATTTAGCTAACAAAACCAAACGAAGCACTCATTTTCAGATGGTTAAGAAAACAAGAATCGGCTGGCACGGTGTTTGCACTACTGTTTACAACAGCGATTAGAAAAAAAAGTTTAACTTAAAACCTGAAGATTATGAAAAAAGTAATTATTTTTGCAGTTGTAGCATTGATGACGGGATGGAGTTCCACTGTAGCAGTGGCCAGCAACCAGGTAAAGGATGTGCAGGTGATGGTGAAAGTGGCCGATTATACCCCGATTGAAGTGAAGGATTTGCCGCAGGCCGTGCAGGATACACTGAAGAAGGATTTTCCCGAAGTGGCTGTGAAGGAAGCTGCTGTGGAAACGGCGGATGACGGAACGAAGACATTCAAGGTGACGCTGGTGGATGCCGACGGTGCAGAGAGCGATGTCTTCCTGAATGAGAAAGGAGAAATTATCCAATAGCGAGCGATTCGCTTTTTCAACCCTAACCAATTCATGTACCGTAGTGAACAGTTTGTTCACTACGGTCTTTTTTTTAGGGGTTGAGTTTGCGCATCAACAATTGTGCATGTTCAGCGCATCAACAATTTCCGTGTTCAGCGCATCAACAGTTTGCATGTTCAGCGCATCAACAGTTTGCATGTTCAGCGCATTAGAAGCGGTAAGTAGCTCCGAGGCTGATAACACCTTGGTCGAAGTCGCTCACGAGCTGGTATCTGAATTCGAAGTTGAACGCCCAGTTGCGGTTGAGCGACAGTTCGCCACCGGCTCCTAAGTTCATACCAAAGCGACATTCGTTGTCGTCGAGGTCGAAATCATCATCCAACCAGCTATCACCAAAATCAAACATCCAGTTGGAGAAAGTAAGACCCACCAGCGGATAGAGCTTGAAGTTGCTGGCTACCGGAAACAGGTAGTGGAAATTGACGTTGAGGTCGAGCATACTGACGTTGTCGTTTTCGAAGAAGTAGTTGATCGACGGTTCCAGACGGATGGGGTTGGTGATGTTGTACTGGTACTTGAGTCCCAAACCGAGGTTTTCGATTTCTGTACCGTAGCTCAGTCCGAAGCCGATGGCTTGTCTACCTTTCTGTGCGTACACGTTGCCCAGCAACATGAGCAGCATACCTAACAATGCTAATTTCTTTTTCATTTTTTTACCCTTTTAATTGTCATTAATATTTGTAATTGTTATATCAGCGGGCAAAGATAGCATCTTGGCTCTATATGCCCAAATTTGCGGCTCATTTGATGCCGAGTATTTTCTTCACATCGTCGTGGTCGAACGAGGAACTGAACTGTTTCAGTATTTCTCCGTAGTTTTCGCGGTCCACCAGGTGCGGGGCAAACCAGCGGAGCACCTTCATCTTATCATCGCTGAAGCTGTAGAAGCCCATCAGCTGGGCACACTGGCGGCAGGTGAGGCGCTTGCTGGTGGAGAGGGTTTTAATCATCTCCTCCCGATCGTCGGAGAAGGGTTTGGCCTTCACTTGATGATAGTATTGCTGAAACTCGGCTTCGCTCATGCGGGGCATGCCTACGGGATAGGGACAGTTCACGCCGGGACCTGACACCGGGGGCACGGGGGGCACCACCACGGGCGGGGTCTGCACTGCAGTCTGTGGCTTCTGGAAAGAGTCCATGGACACCACTTTCCCGTTTTCAAAACCCACAACGATGACTCCTTCACTGCCCGAAATCCATTTGTTGTACTCCCACTCTTCCAGTCCGTGGCCGAACCGGCGGTAGTCGGGCTTGCCGAAGGTCTTTCTGACTTCTTCCTGGGTCATGCCGGGCTGCACATCGGCGAGGATATCCCGCTTGACCACATACGTAGTGGAGCAGGAAGCAAGACTGGCACACAGGGCCAGGAGCGATACAATCTGTTTTATTCTCATAGTCGTACAGATGGTTTTTATTCGTTTATTCGTTTATTCGATTATCCAATTTGTCTGCAGCAAATATATCACTTTTTATTCATTTTGTATTCTCACAGCTGACTTTTTATTCTGACAGCTAGTTATCTGTGTCTTCGAATGATTCTGACTTCTGATTTTTTTTAAAGGGAATCACTCTACGACCTTGAAACGGGCAAAGCGCAGCAGGAGCTGCTTCTCGCCGGCATTCTCAAAGCGGATGGTGGCCTTGGCATTCTCACCGGTGCCTTCCACTTTCAGCACGGTGCCCACTCCGAAGCGCTCGTGGGCAATGGTCTGCCCGGCGCTCACTCCGGTCACGGCTGCCGAGGGTGCAGAGGCAGAAGCACTGCCGGCGGCTGCCGACACTCTTTTCAGGTTGCGCGGCAAGGTGGGTGCAATGAGCTGTGCCTTGGGGCGGTCGCTCTGCCCATAGCCCGACCGGCTGCTTGCGCCCTGCCCATAGGATGACCGGCTGCCTGCGCC
>ERZ791889.349-NODE-349-length-26441-cov-4.237361_pt1 | contig 26441 bp, 24 predicted proteins | sample MGYA00510156_ERZ791889 | MGnify/ENA primary metagenome ERZ791889 (study PRJEB30046, sample SAMN00792108) | human gut metagenome | study: EMG produced TPA metagenomics assembly of the A metagenome-wide association study of gut microbiota in type 2...
AGACAGGGAACAGGGCGGCAAGGGCAGTATGGAACACAAGGTCTTTATCCGTGGGGCGGATACGTTTTCCACGGGGGAAAAGCTGTTTCATGAGAACAATCCTCCTTTCGTTTTTTTATGTTCCTGTTATTTTACAGGGGGAGCGTCTTTCTTCGGTGGCTGCGGATTCATGGCAGCCCCTTTTTTCAGGACAATATCCTCTGCCTTGATGTACCAGTCCACCTCTGCCCCCTGAAAGGTAGCTGTTGCCACGGTATCTGCCACAGGATTGATAAGTTCTACCTCTGCGTTATAATCGAACTCTTTTAACGGCACGCTGGCAGGGACGGAAACCTGAATCATACGCCCCTGTCCTCTGGATTTTAAGTCATAGGTACGCTCCTTGATTTCTTCTGATACCGAGCCGTCTTCATTCTGGAGGTGAACCTCACGGCGGAGGGCAGAAAATTTCAATGCCCCGAATGTTGCTTCCTTGTCAATCACGATTCCGTTTGCTAATCTCATAGTCTGATGTCCTCCTTTTCCTTACGCTTTTACCATATCGTCAGCGTGTAAAATGTAGTTGGTAAAGCCCCTTGTGCCGATTTTATAGCCCTCTGCGGTAATACGGGGATTGACGAGCTTTACACGTTCCTCAAAGTCAAAATGTTTCTCTCCGGCTTCGGCAGGGAGGATAACCACAATATCATCCGCCCTCTGTACGTCTGAATAAAGGTTGAAGCTGCGAGAGAGTACCGCTATGCGTCCGTTGATTCTTCTCTGTTCTGTTTTGTCTTCTCCGGCAAACTCCAAGTTGCCGAATGTTTTTTCCATGTTGGGGATAACAAATTTTAATTCCATATAGATGTACCTGTCCTTTCTGAATGTTGTGTTTGATGGTAGGTTTCGGGTTCCGGTCTTGAAGCCGGAGGGGAACGCTCCGGCGGTGGTGATTTCTTCGTGGTATCACATCCTTTCTGGGGCTATTGAAGAAATTACAGGGTTGTGATATTATCTAGGTGTTAAAAATTAAATAGTCATGGTTAGGATTGTTAGCTTGTGTTTTCTCATGTAGCTCTGTCATGTACTCCCAACAACTTAAAAGTAGATTTCAGTGGAGATTTATAATATCAGGAGGTACGCTTATGACAATAATAACAACTGTAAAAAGCATTATGGTGGGCGACGGAATTTCTGGGAATTTTTGCTAAAATGTGCAGGGGCAATGGAAAAAATTACGGCTGGCATGACATGAAGAATCCGGGAGGGTCAAATCTCCAATTCCCATCGGGGCTGTTTTCAGCCCCATTTAATTTTGAAACAAAAAATAGACGCTCATTGTTGAACGTCTATTTTTGGATGATATTGAGGTTTGCTGGTCTATCTTATAAAATCTGAATGTACTTCGATTGCATTTTTATTGCATTTTTTATTTTTTTTCATATAAATTTTAGTGGTTGATAGTTCCTGAAAATGCCTTAAAATCAATGATTTTCACTTATATAGCATACTGTCTGTCTGGAGTTTGAATAGTAACATAACCCCGCAAACCCTTGTAAAATAAGGGCTTGCGGGGATTTTTTTTGCCCTTTGACCCAACATTGACCAAAATTTACGACAAATATATTAAAAAATAAATATAAAATTAAAAAATAAATGTCGTAAAAGATTGACAAAGAAAAAATACATGCTATAATTAAGCCATAGTTAAGTTACATCAATTATCAAGGAAAGGAGTATCTTATGAGTATAACAAAAGCATTGTGTGGGGGTAAGTATGTGTATGCTAATGATGATTTGACTGTTAATAGGGTACGATGTATCTATTGTGGATGCGAGATGTACAAGAAGCGTTTCCAGGCTGAGAGCAAAGGTTACTATTTCGCGTGTATGCCAGGTCAGGTACATACTAATGAAGTCTGCCAACGGTATCAAAACAAGACGAATATGCCTGTGTTGCCGTCAACACCAGAAGGATTTATAACATCATTATTAAAACCGGATGATAAATCTGGTACAGGTCCTGCAACACCAAGCGGAATAAGAACAACTGGGACTCTGAAATCCGAAGATGATGGAGCGGAAGTCATTTCAAAAATGAAAAGTCTGAGTCAGTTATGTAAAGCCGGAATTTTTGCCGAGGCACCGCTCGAGAGAATTTGGGGATCAGATTATCGTTATATTGATTATGTTATTTTAAAAAAATGGGCTAAACATGTGTGGAAGGATACTGATTTGATACCGATTGACTTACGTATTGTTGAAGCAATGTGGGTAGGTAGCCTGGAAATGAATAAGAAAGCCAATGAAGATAAAGAAAATGAGGAAAGAACGAATTCTGGCTGGGAACGGAGAATGTCTCAGTTTTTAAATGATAAAAAAGAGTTATGGTTAACACTTAATGGACATGTAAATGGAAAAACAACGTTTGTGCGTTTGTGCTTGGATTGTCATTTACATTTTGCGGACATTAAAAATAAATTGTTTACAGCCGGAGAGGAAAAGGGAAAGTACAATACCTATATTCCGCGTGTCCCCAAAATGGATGTTTTGGTAGCAGCAATATGGGCAATCATGAACAAGGAAGATTGCCATGAAAAATGTCCCTTACATATGTGTAATAATTGTCTTGGTGCGTATTGGGGCAGGTGTACATCCTCTAAGCAGGTACAGTTAATTGATAATAAATATAGATGTTAGAAGACAGGAGCATGGTTATTGAGAGATAATCATGCTCTTTATTTGTATTAGTCAATACATAATAAGGACAGATAGTAAATAATAGCAACCCTTAATAAATATTAAATGTCCTTAATAAATAATAGCAACCCTAATAAATAATAGATGCTCTTAATAAATATTATTTCACTTTATTATTTATTATTTCTTTCTTCTATTCTTCAACAATGATATAATGCAGTTATAGACACCTTGTAAAATCAAGTATGTCTCTAACTGCGATGCTTCAAATACAATGTAATAGCATCATTGCAGTGTGGAATGTTTTTGTTCTAGGTTCCATGAAATAGTATGTGTTCCGGCAAGCTGCTTTTAATAGTATATAGCCTTGGACTATGTGAAAGGAATGGATATAAAATGGACAGTAAAAATACATGTCACTCAGAAGCACCATATAAATTTGAACCTTATATGCACAAGATTAATGGTACAATTGCAAACGCGATAGGACGGTATGAATGTAACAGGGTATCGCTTAAACAATTGCTGACGGATTATAATGATGTCATCACATATCCAGAATATTTGAAAAAAGCAATTAATCCATGGGAGTATTTAAATAAAGGGATAAGTAGAAGAAACGTAGTGTGTGGAGTCAGCGTGGCTGAGACATTGTTTAACGTCTCAGCCATGTCTCTATATAAGCAAAAACCGATAGATGTTATCAAAGGCATTTATTATAGAAGAAAAGATAGGAATGATTCTGGACTAGAATATTATTTTTTCTTTTTATATAATCAGGAAATTCAAAAGTACAAACGGACGGTCATTGTAAATCCAAGTCCGGTGATGGTAGAATGTTTTGAAAAAATCGGTAACTCATATCAATATATTGTGACGGATGAGACATTGGCACAGCTTTATGCAAAACAGTACAGAAGATCAACTTTTGTTTCATTTGAAAATACAGATAAAATATCTGATGTAGATATGCTGGTTCTGTTTGTATCCAACATTGAAGAAAATCAGATCCAAGAAATGATGAGGTTTATAAATGTATGTAAAGCGAGAAAAATTTGTGGAATTATTCATACGCGTCTCATAGATAATAAAAAGTCATCGTTTTGGAAAACTGTGTTAGAGGGAAAACTATGCATACGAGAAATTGTGATAGCTTCCAATAATATGTCTGTTACTTCTCCTAAAAAGAAAAGCTTGATATATTTGGAAAGAAAAGAAGAACAGGGAGAAAGAGAAAAAGCAGAAGATAAAACAGAAATATGGCGAGCAGACCTTGAAGAAAGTACAAAGCTGGTAATTCAAACAGAGAACAAACTGATAGTTAGTCAGGAGAAATTGCTTAAATATAATACAATCAATATGATGTGGAAGCAGTCTATAGAAGAAAATTCAGAAAAGAAAAAGACAGGAATGGAATATGCGACCGCAGATTTGTATCCATTTACAAAGGAAATATATTTGTCCTACGCCATTTATCCAGAAAAAAAGGGAGTTTGTGGGAAGGCATATTATGCTGAAACAAAGAATACGCAGATACCATCTATAAGGGGTAAGGCTTTGACGGAACGAATGAGCAGGGGGTTGCGAGGAGCAACAGCAGAAGAAGTAGTTGGAGCAATGGAAGATTTTGCATATATTCCGAAGGTATCGGAAGTTATCTGTACAGATATCATAACGCATTATCTGGAGGAAGGTGTACCGGTATCTTTGAAAACTCTATGGTTTTGTCTTCGTGATGACTTGCAAAAAAATACTTCATATGATGATGCTGTAATGAAGAAACTCTTTACGGATGGGAAAAAAGTTGCGGAGCTTTACTTGAGTAAAGCGTCTGAAAAAATCATCCAGAACGCGGTTGCAGAACTGATAGAACCGGGAGAGGAAAAGAAAGAATTACAGCTATTGAAAATGTTGAATGTAGTTGTAGCAGAAGCCATAAAACAAGGATATTTATCGGAAAATAGAATTTTGCCGTTGCTTCCAGCTGCCAAAAATCAGGCAACTAAACGGCAAAATCAAGTGCGTCAGGCATTAGCGAAACGCAGCTTTGAAAATATAGAAGAAGAAAAAATCATGAAATATCTGAAGCTATTTTATGTGGAGCGAAGCAGCTATCTGGCGGTATTGATTAGATTAATGACAGGAATATCGTTAAGGGAATCTAGTGCTCTTTTGTGGAGAAACTTTCAGTATAACAAAGATACGGATGTTTATACGCTATCGATTACAAAGTTTGTTGATAACAGTGGTAAGCTGGTTTCACATGCTCTTGAGGAAAGCTGGGAAAAATATAGAACATTACCGATTTCTATGTTTTTAGGAAAAATCATAGAGGAAAGAAAAGAGTTTCTTATGCGAAAAGGTATTGCTGCAGAAGTTCTTGATGAGTATCCGATTGTTTTAGGAAGAGAGGATTTTAATAACATACTGAAAGGTCATAGATCGGAATTTTGTAAACCGGCCTTTATTGCACAAAAATGTCGGGAAAGTATTTCAAAAGCAGAGATTGTACAGCATATGCTTGTTTTACCGGATGAAGAAAATGGAGCAGAACTGGAAACAGATATCAACAGTTATGGAGGAGATATTTTTAAGACAAATTTCAGGGAAAAAGCGTTAAATGCAGCTGGATTTAGTCTGGACGAAGTGAATTATTATTTGGGAATTAAAAAACCGGATACTTTTTCGCAACATTACTGTGATTATACGAATGATTATGTTCAACTAATTATGGCGAGAAAATTAGATCGATGGCAAAGTAAGTATTTCTCAATAATGTTTGCATCCAGAAAGAAAGTCGCTAAACCAGAAGTACGCGGTGAAATGGATTTTACTGGAAGACACGAAGGCGTTCCAGGTGCAATCGTAGAACTGAAAAATGCAAATAAAAATTTAGAAATGGAAATTCAGAGTAAACACGGATTTAAAATCACTGTGTTATCGTATGCTTTGAGGTAAATGAACATGAAAAGACCTTTGATATCAGATGAGTGGGTGAGGGAATTTCATTGCCCAGAATCGACAGGATTTCGAGATGGAATTATGCTCTCTCCATTAACATTTTGTGGGACTTTGGAAGAATTATATAAAACCATAGCAAGAGGTTGGAATGATGATACCAGGGAGAAGTATGATAGAGATTTCAACAACGTGATATTGCCGCATCTGGATCATCATAATGAAAAAATAATCTCAGCCTATACAAAAGAAGATTGTGAAAAGGCAATAGATGGAATCCGGACAGATGGTTATTTAAGCAGGGGACAAAAAAAAGAATATTCAGAAACACAGATGAATCATTTTAAATATTTGATTTACTGTGTGTTTTCAAATGCTGTGTATGCAGGTTATTGTCAAGATTTTTTATGGGGTACAAAGTTTGAAATTAACATGGAACGGGAAGAATTGGCTGTTCGTTCAAAAACACAGATAAAGCGATCACTTAGCATAGCACAGGAAAAAAGTTTGTTTGCGGAAATTATGGACGATCCAAGAGAAGATGGAAAAAGGATTGCACTACTTTTGATGTTTTCTTTAGGGCTGCGGGATGGAGAGGCCTGTGGTTTGGATTTTGGAGACATTTATGAATTGCCATATTATAAAGGCTGTTATGTTGCTATCATAAAACAATCTACAATACCCAAAACTAGCGTCCTTCAGTCTAGTGGTAAAACATGGAATTCGGGAAGACGGATTCCGATTCCAGAAAAAGTTGCAGAATTCCTTTTGGAGCGAAAAAACATTGTTGTTGATTTAATTGAGAAAAAGAATCTCAATTTGGATATTTCAAGAATTCCGGTTGCAGGAGATGGCTATATAGACGAAGATACGACAGAACTAGCAATAAGGCTTCGGGCGGATAAAGTTGCAGAAGAAGCCAGAAATATATTTAGACAGGTTGGGATAGAGTCAGAAGTATTGGCTTCCTTGGAAGTTGAAATGGAAGAAGAAGTGGCCAGACTAGAGATAAGTGAAAAAAGTGTTACTGCTTATTTATTACGCAGAAATTTTGCAACGCATCTCAAAATTCTGGGACTGGATTATCCAGATATTCAATATTTACTGGGGCATTGTATCGAGGATCCATATATTAACAGGCCAGATTATACAGATAGCAAATTATATGCTCTCAGCGAGAAAATGAAATACAGGCCACTTGTTAATGAAAACATAAAGAAAGAAGATGCTGTTCCATGTTTTTCGGAATGGATTTTTCCGGGTAAAAAAAAGCTGATTATTGAAAATAATGGGGAAGCAATCAGAGCGAAAATCTACGCATTGGAAAAAAATGAAACATTGAAGATTAGAGTAGATCCTGATGATTTAGACACTAAGCAGATTCAGTGTTTTGAGGATTATCAACCATATGAGGTGCAAAGAACGTTAAATGTGATCCAGAAATACCGGGAAAATTATGAGAAGAAAGAGATAAGAAAAAGAAGGTAATGTGAAAGAATCCAAAGAGCCGATTATTCCTCTTTGGATTCTTTTCTATTGTTGTACAAGGATATTTGTTCTTTCTGAATATCATTTTTGATGGTTTCATTGATCGCACGATTGATAAATGCATTTACGGATTCACCGTTGTTGTTAGCGTGTTTGCTTATTCGTTCACGAGTGTCCTGGGAAACACGAATCTGTATGAAAACAAATTTAGAACGATAAGCATCGATTGATTTCTTAGAACGTTCATCGTAAGCCATAAATTTCCTCCGTGATAATAAAAAGTCCCTCTTAGACTTATTATAAGGTGTTTGAGCGTTTTATGCAATCAAAAAATATACATGTATATTTCTAATTGACATATACATGTATATGTGATATAGTATGGATAACAACAAAAACAGAAAATAAAAAATACAGTAGTACACAGGAGCGCCAACTCCTGTGCACCTAGCAGGTGATACCAGCACCTACCAGCGGAAAAATCCGCACTGCGTTGTAATTATATCTTTATATTCTATTTTTTTCAAGAGTATTTAAAAATATCTTTACATCCAGTGCATTGAGAAAGCATCTAACATTCTGCCGTGTAGATTAAAAACCTGCACGGTATTTTTGTTTTCACTACAAGACAAAGGAGAAAAACATATGTTAGAAAAAAACTTTTTAAATGCAGCTGATGTATCTGAGTATATGAATATTTCAATTCCCATGGCCTATAAGATTATTCGCAAACTGAATGATGAACTGAAATCACAGGGGTTTCTGACGGTGTCTGGACGAGTGAATCGCAATTACTTTGAACATAAAGTAAATGGTTTTTCCATTGCGTAAGGGGGAAATCATATGCCAGCTTATAAAGACAAAAAGGGGAATTCCTGGTACGCGAAATTCAATTATAAAAACTGGAAAGGGGAAACAAAATTCACGACCAAACGTGGGTTTCCAACAAAACGGGCGGCCGTAGAATATGAGCGGGAATTCAAGCTTCACATTGCCGGGGATCTGGATATGAACTTTGAGGAATTTGTAAAATTATACCGGGAAGATCTGTATCCAAGAATCCGGGTGAGTACTGCAGCTACAAAGGATCATATTATCAATACAAAACTTATTCCTTATTTTAAAAATTTCAAAGTTACTGAAATTAAAGCAAAAGACATTGTTAAATGGCAGAATGAGCTTTTAAGCTACCGAAATCCGGAGACTGGAAAACCTTACATGAAAACATATCTGAAAACGGTTCACAATCAGATGAATGCGATCATGAATTTTGCGGTCAAATATTATGATTTGAAAGACAATCCGGTTGAAAAGGCGGGAAGTATTGGAATCAGTAATGCAGAAGAAATGAAATTCTGGGTACTTGATGAATATTTGCAGTTTTCCGAAGCAATGATGGAAGAGCCGTTCTTTTATTATTGTTTTGAGGTTTTGTACTGGTGCGGGATGCGAGAAGGTGAACTTTTGGCTCTTACTTATGATGATTTTGATTTTGTGAATAAAACAATATCCATTACGAAAACCTACCAGATCGTAAATAAAGAAGAAGTTATTGGTCCGACGAAAACTCCAAAAGGAACCCGTGTGATTCGGATGCCAGATAAACTCTGCGAAGAGATGAAGGACTATTTTGAAATGTGCTATGATTCAGACAATTCACGTGCATTTCCAACATCCAAAAGTGTTCTCACCAGAGCCATGGAACGTGGTGCCAAGCGAGCTGGGGTAAAGAGAATCCGGATTCATGATCTTCGTCATTCTCATATTTCGTTGTTGATTAATCTTGGATTCAGTGCGGTCGATATTGCGAAACGCGTTGGACATGAGAGTATTACTATTACACTTCGCTATGCACATATGTTCCCGTCTGCTCAGGATAAAATGATGAATAAACTGAATGATCTCATTAAGGAAGAAACGGAGGAATAATATGTCAGCAAAAAACAGAGACAGACAGGGAAGGTGGCGTGCAAAAACAGTTGCATTCCATGTGTCGGAAGAAGAAAACATGGCGATTGATGAAGCGGTAGCATTAACTGGTATGACAAAACAGGACTATATCATTGCAAAACTGACTAATCGGGATGTAGTGGTAGTTGGAAATCCGCGAGTTTTCAAGGCATTGAAAACAAAGATGGAAGGCATTTATAATGAACTGCTTCGTATCAATTCTGCGGGAGAGGTAAATGAGCAGTTGCTGGATTCTATTAATTTGGTTGCGAAGATATATGCAGGTATGATTGAGAATGGAAAAGGAGATGAAGTATAGATGATCCTTACAAATGGTCAGTTGTCTGCACTGCAGCTGTTTTGCTCTGGGGAGAATCTTCTTCTCCTTGGAGATTCAGGAACCGGAAAGTCGACTTTGATATCTGCATTTGTTCAGCAGGCTGAACAAAGTGGGAAGAGAGTAGCAAAAACAGCATCTACGGGGATTGCTGCACAGTTGATTGGTGGAAGAACGATACATAGTCTTCTTCGAGCTTATCCAGGAGTTAGAAACGAAAAAATAGATTATAAAGAGAAAGCAAAAAATTTAGATGATGTGGATGTTCTCATTATTGATGAAATCAGTATGCTGGGACAATTCTTTGTTCAGTATCTTCATAATTGTTTGAATTGCGCAAGTCATCATGTGCAGCTTGTAATGAGCGGTGATTTTTTTCAACTGCCTCCGGTTAAAGATGGATATGCTTTTTTATCTCCATATTGGAAACTGTTAAATCTGATACCTTGCATCCTTACAGAAGTAATTCGTCAAAAAGATGCAGAATTTATCCGAAATATTAATCTGTTGAAATATGGAAATGATCAGTGCATTGAGTATTTGTTGTCACACTCCAATCCGGTAAGACTAGTAGATCAGATTTCAATATGTGCAACTAAAAAAGATGCTGATTTGATCAACTATGCTGCCATGGAAAAACTAACAGGCAATCCTGTTCAGTATATTGCAGATTATGAAGGCGTGATTTCAGACGCAGACCTACAGGTTGAGACAAGCATGATTTTGAAAGTTGGAATGCGGGTTATGTCTGTGGTTAACGGTATAGGCTACAGTAATGGTTCTCTTGGAACTGTAGTCAGTTTAAATCAGTCTTATGTGGAAGTGTTATTTGATAATAATTGGAAAGTGTGCTTTGGAAAACGAAATTTTACAGTGGACCGCAGAGATATACCAGGAAAGACTACAGATGTGTGGCAGATTCCCATTCGGCCAGCTTATGCAATTACCATTCACAAATCCCAGGGGCAGACTTTCCAATATGTAAATATTGATGGAACAAGATGCTGGGCACCAGGCCAGCTGTATGTAGCAGTATCACGTGCCAGAAAAATCGAAGGAATTCATTTCCTTACTCCGATTAAGCATTGCAATATAAAAACAGATCCAGCAGTAATCCGGTTTTATGGGCAGCTGTAGATTTACTATAAAAGGATGACTGGTATTGAAAGTCAGTCATCCTTAAGAATATAAAAATCGTATTAGTATGATTACACGATGAAAAAAATAGGTTCTGCTAAATGAACCATTGTATTGATCTTTGATAAGAATTGCTTTCATTTGAATGTTAAGATTATCGTTAATTTTCTTGTGTTACGTGAGATTCTTGTACGTTTTCTGCTGTATCATGCGAGACTGGTGTTGCTGGAGAACTGAGCAGGCATATATCCATAAAATGATCGATTTTGATTTTATCAGAAGCGTCTAGCTTTTCGTATTTATTCAAAAAAGTGCTATATTTGATTTCTATGCTATCGTCAGGAATTCCAGTTGCAAGCCACGATACTGAGACGTTGAGCAAATTTGCCGTTGCAACTACCTTATCTAAGGAGGGGGAGTTCTTATCCCATTTTCGAATTGTACTATTTCCAAACCCTAAAGTCTTTTCGATACCAGCCAAAGTCAGGCCTTTTTCGCTAGCCGCGGCTTTTATTCTGTCCACTAAACTCATAATACCTCCCAAAATATAAAAGAGCAAAAATACTCTTTTTAAATTGACAAACGGTAAATTTACTCTTATAATAAAATCATATTAATATGATACATCGATTATATAACATCAAAAACATGGAATCAAGGCAATTTGAAAGGAGGGAATGGGCGAATGAAGAGCCGACAACAGATTTCCACGTTTGGTATGGAAATTAAGATGGCACTAATCAGGAGAAATATGGATGCGAAAGAATTGGCTCAAAGGATTAACAAAACGAAGGCTACCGTATCAGATGTTATATACGGTCGTAATAAATGTGAAAAAACGATTGAGTTAATTCGGAAGGAACTGGAGATTTAAAAGTCTTTAAATAATTTACAGGAGGGTAAAAAAGTGAGAAACAAAAGGTGCGTATTGCTGATAGCCGGAGCTATATCTGTCCTGTCATGTTTTACTGCTTATGCTGGCGCATGGGAACAGGATGGAGAAGATTGGAAGTATAAGAAAGATAACGGAAGCTATGCTGAATATGAATGGGTTCAAGATAGCGGAGACTGGTATTATTGCTCGCGTTGGGGAGTGATGCAAAAGAATACGGTTATAGATGGTTATTATCTTGGAGCGGATGGAAAAATGATTTCGGCATCCGATACAGAAAATCCGTTATATGGAGAAAAAGTATATAGCAACTGCTATATGCAGATTAACAGCTATAAGGATTGCGGTACATATTATAAGGCACAGGTGACTTTGTATGACAGTTCGTATTACAGCAATGATGAGCTGCAGTATAACATAGGAGACAAATTCCTGATCCGGCCAAAGAATGTTTATGGTACTGTATCAGATGTACAAATGGATACGAGTGGAAATATGTGGGTGACAGTAAAGTATGGCATGGATACATATGAATTTTCGAAAGATGCTGCATTATATTTTCCATATGACCAGGAAGAGCAGGTGTTAAGCCGAAAAATAAAAGAAACAGAGGTTTTTCTGGCAAAAGATGTTGTAATCGTACCTGTAAAAGGCTATCAAGCTGATACTGTTCATAAGGTTACGTTAGAACGTTATCTAAATGAAAACTGGAGTAGAATGATACCTGTTTTTGAAGGAAAAAACGTGCGTATGTTATACGATAATATTGTAAATTATGCGGATTAGATGGAGGTACACAAAAAAATATGAATCCGGAAATGGAAGAAAATTTGCAAGATCTGAAAGATATCAGAAACCATATGTACCGTTATTATGATGTCGGTCAGGAATATATCAGGCAACAGGAAATCCTGGAACGATATGAAAAGGCAGAGGAACGGTGGGCACCGAAAAATAAAAAGAAAATTTTGCTGATCAGCATTGGCATATGTATTCTTTTGGGACCTGTAGGAATCATGCTTGGACCGTTTGCAGTAGGTGGATTATATTTCAGCTATGAAAAAATCACAGCTGAAAAGATTCGCTTACGGAAAAAGAAAGAGGATGAATTAAATGCTTTATTAAAGCAGTATGAGGAAAGTTATAGACCAGTAGCTAAAAAGTGTAAACGTCTGTTGTTTCACAGGGAAGAATATGAAATTCCCATGGCGGTAGATTATCTGATTCAGATAATACAAACGGGACGTGTTGATACCATGCGGGAAGCTTATGATAAGTTGGATGAGCAGCTGCATCGTTGGACTATGGAAAAGCTGCAGAATCAGCAGATAGAAATACAATTGTATCAATGTCGGCTGTTGCAGCAGATCATAGCGTTGGACATAGTAAATTCATGGGACTAATAGGAGATAAAAGTACAAATGTCAGAATATGTAAAGGAATACTTTTCTTCCGCATTAGATTTTGCGGGGGAAGAACAGGGAGATACCTATAGAAAATATTGTGTGATTCAATTGGTCGGGCCGTTGGCTTTGGGGGTTATTATATTTTGTATGAAGCTGATGATAGGATTGTTTGGAGCAGGGGCACTTATTGCTTTTAGCCTTCTTTCGGTCATAATCAATATAGTTGGCTGGGGGGTGCTGACGTTTCCTAACATTGCAGCAACGGTGAGAAGAACCAGAACATTAAATCGTTCAAAATGGTGGGTTGTTGGAATTGTATTTTTCCCGATTCCGCTTGTGCCAATTGCATGGTGGGTATTGGGTGAAGATAACATAGTAAAAAAATGGTGATCAATGAAAGGAGAAGAATTATGAGAAGAAGTGTAAAAACGGCAGCAGTAGCAATTGTAATGGGAATGGCCCTTGCAGCACCGGTATATGCGATGACTGGAGGAGAATTAAAGGCAGCACACACTTCGGAATATACATCGGGAACGGAGTCAGTGTATGGGCCAGCTTTGACACAGGCACAGCTGGATACGGTCGCACAGACGGTATCTGATTTTGTAAATAATTATATAAAAGATGGCATGACAGAAGAACAGAAAATACGTGCCATCCATACATATCTGTTTCAGAATGTGTCATATGCAGAGAACTGGAGTGAAAATAGTGCCAATACTGCATATGGAGCACTTGTAAACCATACTGCTCAGTGTTCCGGTTATGCAAGAGCATTCAAAGCAATGTGTGATGCAGTCGGGATCGAGTGTTATTATGTCCATGCAAATGCGGATGCAATGAATCCAAGCCATCAGTGGAACATTGTTCGTTACAATGGGCAGTATTATCATATGGATGTGCAGGTGAACTGCATGGGAGCAGGAGCAGATGCCATTTATTTGTCTGCCACTCATCCATGCACCTACGATCAGAGTGCTTATCCACAAGTGTCGGGAACAGACGCACAGGTAACACGGTTCGCCGAGGGGCAGGGAGATTATGCGGCAGCAGCACAAAATATAACAGTAGCAGCATTCCCGTCTGAAGATGCATTTATTCTGAATATCGAATCGGAAAAAACAGAAGAAATGAGCACGGTTGATTATGGAGTTTGTCAGGCAATTAAACTTCCAGACGATGTTGGCAGTATTAAACTCGATGCATCATCACCTTACAATGAAGCAGATTATGAAATGCAGGTAGCTATTATTGCATTAAAAGGAAATGAGAGCAGGCAGCAGGGTGGCTTATACCTGGCGCAGGAAGGACCGCAAACGAATTTCCAGACGTTGAAAAAGGGACAGTCTGTAAGCCTTGATCCATTAGGACAGGGACGAAGTGCCGCAGAGATTGCAAAATACTGCCGTGAGAATGATATCTTTTTCAAGTTCATTATTTTCGATGGTCGTGCTTATCGAAAGCAGGAACAGGAAAAGGGTTCTGTGGTAATTCAGGACTTTGGAAATGCGATACCAGCTATGACGCAGTATTTTACATATTAAACAGAGTCATAAAGTATGTGTTTGTTTATTTTCTAGATACTGGAAATGAATTAGTAATTAACAAAAGACAGTCAATCGAAAAAATGGTTGGCTGTCTTTTTGTTTACGTTAGGGTCAGTTTGAAGGTAAGCGATGAACCTCATCGTATTGCCAACTGCCCCCTTGGCATCCTTCGCCTTAAATAGGCAGTGGTTCATGGTGTTCCGGTGTTTGATTTTCAACAAACATCAATCAATCCGCATCAGTGTTCCTTTATAAAATTACTCCACGGTAACAGCTTTTCCATGCCTGCGGGCTCATTTTTGTAGTCCGGCATATAAAGCAGTACTGCGTAGAAATACTGGAACACATTCAGATTGTTGGCTTTTGCGGGTTCTACGATACTGTACATAACAGTGCTGGCTTCTGCTCCGGCGGTCGATGTGTGAAACAGAAAGGCTTTTCTGCCAATCGTATAACTTTTCGCACGTCTCTCCGCTACATTATTCGATATTTCGCAACGTTCATCCTGAAGATAATTACGCAGTGTTTCTTTATAGTTTTTTGCGTATATCACAGCTTTTTCCAGCTTGCTTCTTTTTACGTGATTGAGTTGTTCTAACCATGTATAGAAGCTTTCCTATACCGGCACTTCTGTTTCCAGACGTTTGTCTTTTCGTTCTTCCGGAGTAAGGCCACGGAACTGCTTTTTCAAAAAGAACAGTTTATTGCAGTATGCCAGATCAACTTCAGCCGGAATCATGCTGGGGATTATTTCATCTCCCTTAGGAAGAAGAGGCTCTTTGATTTCCTCCTCGGAGTTGATATCCGACAGCTTCAGCTTTTTCTGATGCTCCGCTGGTATTGTTTCGTAAAACTTCCGGCGGCAATGAGCCAGACAACAAACAAGCAGTACGTTATCTACTTTGTTGTATCCCTGGTAGCCGTCGCATTGCAACATACCATGAAAACTTTCGAGAAATTGCTGTGCATACTTTCCTGCACATCCTTGCCTGGTAATCATATAGGATGATTGGAGACAGACCATCATTTCCACTTAGATAGATCCACATATACGATATCGATTCTGTAGCTTTGCCTTCTTCACGCAAAACATGACATGTTGTCTCATCAGGATGGATAAGATCCCGTTATATCAGCAGTTCGTGCATCCGTTCAAAAAGTGGAAAGAAGTATTTCCCAGCCCCTGTGTGCACCAGTTGGCCATGGTTTCCCTGGGAAGTTTTACTCCCAACGGGAACATTCCTGATTCCTGACGGTAATACGGGGTGCTGACAAATGTTTTGTGGTACATAACATACGCTGCGATCAAAGCAGATGCAGGGCTATGTGGGAACAAAGCGGTTGGCGTAGTGGCTTTTAAAAGCGTACCATCGCCATCTTTCTTGCATTCCGGACATACCGCAACTTCTTGCTTATAAAGAATACGTTCTATATTTGCAGGTGTTATACGCAGCTCTTCGCGGACATCGGTATAACCAATGGTTGTTATTTCTGCATTGCAGTACGGGCAGTGGCGTTCTTTTTCCGTTAATGGAATCACGATTTCACGAACTGGAAGGTTGGCATAAAGTTCTTTATGCGTAGCCTTTGTTTTTTTGCCGCGTATGGCTTTTTACTTCTACCATTTCTACTGGTTCTGCAGTTGCATCCTGCTGTTCCTGTTTCTTATCTGGAACTTTTGCTTTTTTACTTCGGACAGCAAAAAACTGTCGCTGAAATTCCTTTAATGTTTCTTCCAGATTTGCTTTTAACGCTTGCAGTTCATCGACAAGATTACGAAGATCTGTGATGATAGCACCTTTTTCCTGAATCCGTTTTTCCTGTTAATCAATGAAATAAAATTGGTCATGGAATACAATAAACTTTGGAACAGAGAGCACGCATTAAAAAGCATACGTACTATAGATATGATGATTCGATTAGGAGAAAATCTCAAGCACATTAATGAGACTAACGCAGAAAACTAAGGTACATTAAAAAAATAGGGAAATTATAGGGTGTAAGTTTGTGCGTAACGCAAGAATCATAAAAACTAAGGACAAAAGTAAATGATTATTGTATAATAATCCTTATGAAAATTAAGGCGAGGAATGATGTAAATGGATATAGATAAAATTTTTAGTGCAATTTGGGAAGGAAAAGAATGGATTTTTAGTGGAATTGGTGTAGTGGCATTAAGTGTTATTGGAAAACGCATAATAGGAAAAAAGTCTGGTGAGAATTCAGATACATATACAGTAAAATCTAAAATGCACGATAATAACAATGTTTCAGGTGGAAACAATATTACAGGTAAGGAAAATCAAATTATTCAGAACGATAACAGTAGTACAATTTCTGTAGACGGAACTGGTAATGTGGCTGGAAACGGAAATAGTGTTACAAATAATTTTATTTATAATAATGATAGTAATACGAAAGAAAATGTTAATTCTTGGTTTTCGGAAAGATTTGAGATTTTGCTTTCACTTTTAAATGATGCAAGAAGATTTAATGAAAAAGAATATACAGTTGAATATGTAAGTTCACTTATCGGATTAAAGAATGTAGACGATTTAAAAGTTTATTTAACACAAGGCAAAGAACCTGATGATGAATTTAAGAAGAAATTTGTTGAAGTATTTGGCGTAAATGAAGAGTGGATGGTACATGGCAGAGGTGAATTTCCGTTTGCATCAAATATTAATTTTTTAGGCGATAGCCCAATGGATATATTGAGAAGAGAGAATTTAAGATCTATTAATAAATTTATTGTTGTTATTGGGAATGCTCAAGGAAAGAGACAAACTTGTATTATAAGGCAAAAGAATGAATTATGTTATGAATTATATCCCAAGTATTTTACATTATATTCACACGTTGGTGGTACGGGAACAAGACAGTTAGTTGAATTTTACAGATTCTTGCGTGAGGCTGATAAAATTAAAAAACTTGATGGCATTGCTTATTTTGCAAATGAAGAACAAATGAACAAATTAATGAGAGGGGAATTTTCGCCAAAGAAAGTCGAACGGTTTGAAGTGGCAAGAAATTTTATAGATGACTTTATGTGTATCCGTGAAGATGAAACAGAGAAAAATAAAAGATTTTGGGATGAGGATTTTATTTTAGTACAAGAAATAATTGCTGCTAATATTAAGGACTATGATAGAATTAATCAAGAGTATGATTTAAAACTCATTAAAAAAAATCTTGGAGAAGATTCTCAGGATACAGAGGAAGATCGCAATGATATTGATTTGTTTGATTCTTCAACTCCATTTTTTGATTATAGATTTGGAAAGGCATTTCCAGGTATACGAGGGGTAAAAGAATTTACAGATTCTAAAGAATGTGTTGATAGATTACAGATTCTCTTGAAAAAACCACTAAATGGGAAAAAATTAGGAGGTCCTATATGGTGGATTAGAGGTAGTGGAAATTGTGATATTAGCAGATTTGAAAGAGTCACAGATGATAAATTTTTAATGGATGGCGATGAGATAAAAGTAAAAAGGATTGTTGCATATGCAGCAGGAGAATATTATAAGAAATTTGTCTATGTAGAAACTTATCCAGAAGAAGAGACTGGTTTATACACAAAAGACGATGCCCTTGTAGAAGAATGGACAGAGAAATATGGATATTATTATGAAGAGTATGCAGAATATGAGAATAATAAAGTAACAAGGGCGGAATATGATGATGGTGCTGCTGTGATTGATGGCAAAGTTGTTGATTTAAATGGAATGGCGAAATTAAGAACTCGTTATATTACACCATACAATTTTATTATATGTGCACATTTTAATCCAATGAATAGTAGTGTGTATGATGATATGTTGGAAAAACTATTAAATGGGATTTTAAAAGGTCAGAATTCTGTTGAAGAAATCGTGGAGGCTGTTAAAAAAATGCCTAAACATAGAAGAGAAATGTGACATAAAATCGGTTGTAAATACGGTAGAAGGGTAGTACAATTAAACTAAGATAATCCTACTACTACTATGTCAAAGGGCAAGCATAACTTTCATTTGAAAGGCAAAAGAGAATTTTATTTTTATAAAACCAAGAACCTAACATAGTAGAACATCATACTGTGTCGGGTTCTTCTTTTAATGACCTGAAAGTGGTGGCATAAATAAAGAATTTGGAAGGGACAGTAGAACATATTTTATAAAATATAATGAGTGGGGAAGAGGGAAAGTAAAGGCCTCATAGCAAGTACCTTCTTAGCCTCCCAAAAGCCGCTTTCACGGACTGGTTTGATTACTTCTTCGGTTTTCTTATATTATCTGACAGCTTTTCCGACCATGGAAGTAGATTGTCTAAGAAGGATTAACAAAAAGACAGTCAATCGAAATGGTTGGTCTTTTGCTTAGAGACTTTTCTGTTTTTCATTTGTTCAAACATATCATCCCATTCTACTTCGTTATTCCATTCATCGTCATAGGATATGGCCGCTTTGCCTTCTTTGCTGTAATGGGTGTTTTGAATTGCTAATTTGTATGCTTGCAACTCATATATTCCAGTATTCATATTTGGGTGAAATGGCAATGCTTGTTCTCTTACTGCCTGTTTAGCTGCCATGGTAAAAAACGTTGTCATGTCCATTTCGAGATTAGATAAGAGTTCCTGTAATTGAGCCTTTAACGTTTCATCAATTCGCACGGTTACATTTGTATTTGCCATTTATGCCACTCCCTTCTTTTGATTAATATTATATTTTATGCTTTTTATGTTGTCAATACAATGTGTTAACAATGCACATGAATGAAAAATCCAAAAATAAATTTTAGTGCCTATTTCAGCATTAAAAGTATTTGGCACTTGTAGTTTGAGAAAAAACGGATTTTATGCTACCATATATTTATTGAAAAGTCTGCATGTACAGGAAAAAGTGATTTAGACAAGAAATATAAAAATATGTTAGATAGGAAAAATATTAAATATTTGCGATGAGGGAATTATAGAACGCACAGGATAAGTTTGTTATCAGTGAGGTGGATGAAACTTGAACTGAAGAACAAGGAGTGGGCCATGATTAACCGTGGCACGAGTAATGTGGTAAGTTCTAAAATGCATCGATTAAAATCGCGGGTTTGTATTGTCAGCATATTGTTTGTAGGATGAGAAATCAGAATCATATCTGTAAGAAAGTCAATAAAAATAGGATAAAAGTCTACAATGAACAGCTTTTTTGGAGGGAAGATTATGCATGAAGAATATAATATCATGGATTTAAAACCAAGAAAAAATCCTTATGTTAAAACGTGTAAGAAGCAGGTGACAATCAATCTTGATGAAAACGTGATCACGTATTTTAAAAATCTGTCTGAAGTAGTTGGTATTCCATGCCAGACTCTCATCAATTTGTATTTATGTGATTGCATGAAGAACAATCGTCTGCCGGAAGCGGTCCGGAAACAAAACATTTCTTTCTTGCAGAATTATTAATTTAATTGTTGGATATTTTTGATGCACCTTTTTGGGGGATCAACGGCAGCTTTATTTAGGTGAGACTTCCGGGCACAGAGGAATCCCAGTTTTTTAATGCCGAGCAGGACAGAACAATATCATTGAAAAAGCCTTTCATGAAGCTTATGGCTTTGGCAAGTGCAGTGAATCAGGAAGAACAGCGTTATGTATGTGAAAAATTTGAAAGTAATAAGGAATTATCTCTGTACGATATGCTGTTTAGAGATGAAATCATTAAAGAGGACATCAAAGACAAAAGAGTTCACAGTAAACCGGTTAAAGAAAATAAAAAACTAATCTATCACACATAGATGTGTTAGATACTAAAAGAGGGTGAAATATGTATGGACTGGACGAGGTTTGATAATCATGGCGAATCAAATAATCATGCATTTGAAGTTATGTGCAATTTGCTCTTTGAGTCATGGTGTAAGGATACTTATGGAGAAGAATTGACTCATTTTTCGTTTGTGAATGGAGATGGAGGAGATGGAGGAGTTGAAGCATTTGCTTCTTTGACGAATGGCGATATAATTGCTGTACAATCCAAGTGGTTTCCTGAGAAAATCGAAGACGGACAAATAAGACAGATAGAAAAATCTTTTCAAACTGCGGTTGCAGTACGCCCAAATATTAAAGAATATGTTGTATGCGTTCCTAGGGATTTAGGAAATAAGCGGATTGTTAGAGACAGAAAGGTTGCAAATAATACAGAGTCAGATAGATGGGATAAATTGAGCTCTGATTTAAAAAAATCGAATCCGAATGTTAATATTATTCTATGGGATGAAACTTCTATTCAGGAACGTCTGACTAGACCGGAGAATCAAGGAATTTACAAATATTGGTTCGAGAATACGATTGTATTCGATGATCTTTTTAAGTTTTCATTTGAGAAGACTGTAAATGGATGGGCAAAAGCAAAATATATTCCAGAGATTCATACAGCGGGGTATATTCATAATCAGTTAGAGTACTTTGTAGGCAGTATAGAATTGTCTTTACGTCGATACGAAGAAATCTGTAAGTTCATTGCTAGAATGGAAGCGCTAATGCGTTCATATAAAGATTTATTGGAATTAGGAATTCCAAAAGCAGAAAAAGAATTACAGGATAATATTGAAAAAGATTTGATTATTATTAGTAAATGGTTGAGCGTTCTCGATTCTATTAGACAAGCTATTAAATTAGGAAGTAGAGTGAGCAAAATTACTGAAATATTTAGCTTAAATTGTTCTTCAGCGGATATTAGAAATTCTTCTTTACACTTTGGTAAGTATTTTCATTTTAGTGAAGCAGAAAAATTGTTGGAAAATATCGAGGATGATTTCTTCAATTTAGTACGTTTGATAGACTATCGTGATGATAATAAAATTATTTTTTTAGGAATGCAAGGTACTGGTAAGACCGCAGGGATTATTGCAGAGTCTGCTAGTTATTTACAAAATGGTGTTCATTTGCCAGTGATCGTTCATGCTAAAGAGTACAAAGAGGGTGATTCTTGGGCATCTATGATAATAAAAACTCTGGGATTGAATGCGGAATGGAATGAGATCGAGCTTTTTGGTGCCTTACAAAATGCGGCATTTATCAGAAAACCAAGAGATGGTGAATTCTTTATAGAACCTCAATGTGTGGTTATTGTTGATGGAATTGATGAAGCATCTTCATGGGAATATTGGAAAGGAAAAATCGAAGAAACTACTGCATTCAAAAAAAGGTTTCCAAGGATTAAGTTTGTATTTTTGTCTAGACCATATGTGTTTGAGAACCGTTTTGAACTATCATATCGGGATTGCTTTTATTCATTGCCTATTTCCGGTGATGGAGACCTTGATGAAATATGTGATAAGTACTTTTCAAAGTATCGAATTGATATCGGTGAAAACCATTGGATAAAGACCAATTTAAAAAATCCAGTATCGATTAAATTGTTTTCGGACATATATCGTAATACCCCAATTGTTAATTTGAGCAAAAACACGACTGTCTTAACAGAATTATATAAAGCAAAAATTTCTTCTATGGAAGATACATATATTTCAGATCATCAGGGCTTGAGAGGCGTGAAAGTCATTCAAACAGCTTTGATTGAATTGGCGCAATTATTTACAAAAAATAGTTCGATTCAATACGAAGAGATACTCGATAAGGTCTCTATACCGGTAAAAAATTACTTGGACGAAATACTTAATTTTCTTATGGATGAGGGCTTTATTTATTCACACATAAAGCAAGCGGATGACTTTTCTGCGCCAACTACTTTCTATTCGTGGGGGATGCAACCGGCATTTGATTATCTTATTGCTCAAAAAATGTATGCAGGATTGATTTCTGGTCAAAAAATAGAGATTAAATGTACCGATGGTATTCACCAAATGTTGTCTTTAATTGCAATTGAAAATGGAAAACTTATAACAGAGTTTGAAAATCTCACAATAGACGATCAAGATGCCTTTGAATTGATTTGCTATGCACTTGCTAATTGTTCGACAAATGTTGCAGAGAAATATAGAGAGTATCTTAAGAAATTAATGAAATTTTCAGTTGCAGAATTTAGAGAGATTTTTAGTAAGGTTATTCAGCCTGTTTTAAGAATAGATAAACATCCATTAGGTTCAATGTTGTTAGATGAATTTTTGAGAGAATTTGACAATGCGACAGAAAGAGACATTTGGTGGTCAATTCCATCTTATTTAAAGGATAACTATAATTCAGATTGGAGAGCATATACGGAGTTAGATTTCGAAAGCATTAAGCTCTATAATACGGATAAACATACTGCTGCACCATTGGCATTAGTCTGGAGTTTGTCATCGGTAAATAATTCTGTTCGCCAAAGTAGCAGATACAAATTAACAGCATGGGGAATATCTAATCCATTAGAATTCTGGAAACTATTTGAAAAATGTATATCAATAGACGATGTTCAAGTACTTGAAGACATATTTGCGGTTTCATTTGGAATAGCTTTAGATCAATTTATCTGTGATGAATATTTACTTATTGCTTCAAAATGGTTCGTAGAAAATTTATTTAGCAACGAAGGACTAAAGAAATACGAAAATGTTGCTTTAAGGTATTATGGGGCAGGTGTTGTTAAAACTGCAATTTCCCATGGGCTGATGGATGCAGGACTGCGTCAATTGGTTACACCTCCATATTCTTATGATCCAGATTATTTACCGTTATGCAGAGATGCATTAGATTCAAATCGTATGGGAGGTTATCAGGCGATAGATTATGATTTGGCTAGATATGTTCTTTGTGATAGATTAGATGATTATTTCAGAACAGATTATATAACAAAAGAATACCATTATAAGGCAGCTGAGTTTATTACAAAATATGAGACGAAATATAATCTTTCTGATTTGAAAGTTGAGGGGTTTATTATCGCTTTAGCATATCAATTTATACTGGATCAGGGATGGAATAAAGAAAGATTTTGGGGATATGAAGATAAAGATAACCTTGGAATTGATATCGTGATTCGAAGAACATATTATCCAGCAACTCATGGGGAAATGAGCCGTGTTATGACTGTTGCAGAGAAGAATGTTTGGCTTGCTAAACATAAAATAGAGGCGATATTTGCTAATGAAATTCCATTAAGTAAAGATTATGAGACTTTTCAATATGTGGATGATTATTCTCAGTTAGAGGATTTTACTAATACATATCAAGATTATGCTAACACATTGCATAGAGCGAAAAAGCATACTTGGTTCAATGCCGATTTGTTAGCATGTCTTGATTGTGAGACAATTGATAAAGAGAAGATTGAAAGGTGGATGCAGAATACGGATATTCCACAGTTCAATAAATGGATATCGAATACTAACGGAGAGGTTCTTCTCTATACAGCAACTGATGTACAAAACAATTTGAGCGGAATTACAGAAACTGTATGGATTTCAGCAGGTGCAGTTAAGAAAAATGATTTTCAACAACTGCTAATACTATTAGATAATTATTGCGAAGATAGAAATGAATTACTGAATGTATGTGATTTTCATTCATATCAAGATTGCAGATGCTATTGTACCCCACAAGAAGCTTGCTTAGTGCATTCAGAGCGTGAGATAAATAGTGTGTTGTCAATCGGAAAGGATAATAGTAAAATTGAAATATTTAAATTAGTAGAAGAATGTCTCAGTGCAGACGAAATGGAAACAGAGAGATACTATACTTTCCCTTCTAAATTAACGAGAGGACTTACCGGCATTGTTTATGGAGACGGTTTTTCATACTCTGATAAAAGAGGAAACGTAATCGCTAGATATAGTGATAGTGGCGAGAAGTGGGGGACTTTCCAACAGACGTTAATGATTAATTATGATAGATTAATGTCTGGATTAACTGAAGCTGAGTTAATGCCTGTCTGGTTATTCCGTTTGTATAGGGAACCATCACCAAAAGCGAGAGAAAGATTTGAAAATTTGATGCATAGCTCAGACAAGTCGTTTATGGTGTGGCAGGAGGGGAATCAGTTCAGGTTTAAAGAACTTCTCCCCTTAGAGCCGGAAAGAAATGATTAAACCGTTAATGTGGATTTCAATTTGGAATCAATTCTTAAAAGATATACTATATCAGGAGAAGATGAATTAGTAGATATGGATGAAGACGATATTGTTATATTCGATGAGAATACATATTAGGATGTAGTACATCACAAATCAGAATGATCCGTGATGAGAATGCCTGTTATTGTTTCAATTGTTTTCATTTGCCGAATTCTATATTGTAAATGTTGTAAAAATGTTTGATTAACATTCATAATAGGGTACAATACAATTAGCTAAATAAAATATTGCACTGATGATGCGAGAAATGATGAAAAAATGGGGTATGAAAAAATGGCAAGAGATATATTGTTTTCTGGGGAATCAAAAAATGTTGAATACAAAGTCACTTTACCAGATAAAAGCGAAAAGTACATGAAAACTATTGTAGCTTTTGCTAATACTCAGGGTGGGAAGCTGATTGTAGGTATAGATGATAAGACACACGAGATTGTTGGCGTGGAAAATGAGATATTATTTCAGGTAATGGATGGAATTGCCAATGCTATTTCCGATTCTTGTGTGCCGCAGATTATTCCTGATATTGAACCACAGACAGTAGATGGAAAAACAGTTATTGTTGTGTCCGTAGAAGCAGGAAAAAATCGTCCATATTATTTGAAATCGAAGGGAAAAGAGAATGGCACCTATATTCGTGTAGCAGGTACATCCAGACAAGCTTTTCCAGAGAAAATAAGAGAACTTGAAATGGAAGGCGCCCGGATTTCATGGGATGAGCTTATTTGTGTGGGGTATCCTGTTTCGGATGAAGCAACCGAAAGACTTTGCCAGGATATTGAAAGCTTTCGAGAAAAAGCTGGAATGACAGAACATTCAGTAAAGAAAGAGCAGCTCATTAACTGGAAAATTCTGAAACAAAGTGAAGGACAGATAATGGCAACAAATGCCTATGCATTGTTAACGTCTGATTACTTCCCATTTTCTAAGACCCAATGTGCAGTCTTTAAAGGAACTGACCGGGCAGTATTTCTGGATAAAAGAGAATTTACAGGACCAATCTATGCACAGATTGAATCAGCAGTAGATTTTGTATTGAGAAATATAAGACTTGGAGCGAGGATTGATGGCTTGGTGAGAAAAGAAAAGTATGAGCTTCCACTAGAGGCAATCAGGGAAATGATTATCAATGCACACTGTCATCGAAATTTATTGGATGAATCCTGTATTCAGGTTGCGGTTTATGACGATCGATTAGAGGTGACTTCTCCTGGTGGCTTGTATAATGGACTGACTTATGAGGAAGTCATGAATGGTCATTCTAAAATCCGAAATAAAGCAATTGCTAATATTTTTAGTCAGATGGGACTTGTGGAAGCGTGGGGCAGTGGAATTAAAAGAATTTTTAATGCTGCGAAAGAATATGGGCTTTTAGAACCAAAATTTCAAGAATTCGATAACATGTTTCGGGTAGAATTGTTCCGTAGTTCTTTACCGATGACCTTAGAAAACAAAAGCATCGGAGAAACATCGGAGAAGCATCGGAGAAACATCGGAGAAACATCGGAGAAGCATCGGAGAAACATCGGAGAAACATCGGAAAAACAAGAGACAGTTGATTTTAATAGTACCCAGCTGGAAATATTAAAGTTGCTTATGGAGAACAATCGGTTATCAGCGGTAAAATTAGCAGAAAAGATTGGCGTTGCTAGTCGAAATATAGAAAACAATATTAAGAAATTAAAAGAACTTGATATTCTTGTCCGACATGGTTCGCCTAAAAACGGATACTGGGAAGTTATAGATTGTTCGGAAAAGAACGATGAAGACACCGAATGATTATATGTCCTATCGTATGAAAGCTGCAGAAGATAGGGAAGATGGAAAAGCATTTTGATTTCAGCATAGGAGGGTGACCAACTTTTGACCCAAATATTTCCGGTAAAAGAAAATAGCCTGTATAATATGTATAAATATGGTACTTTTTATAGAATCAAAACCACAAGATATTGTAGAAACCGAAATGCAATCATTGAGTTTGAATAAATCGAGTTGCTTAAAAAAGCC
>ERZ791889.351-NODE-351-length-26328-cov-17.221216_pt1 | contig 26328 bp, 20 predicted proteins | sample MGYA00510156_ERZ791889 | MGnify/ENA primary metagenome ERZ791889 (study PRJEB30046, sample SAMN00792108) | human gut metagenome | study: EMG produced TPA metagenomics assembly of the A metagenome-wide association study of gut microbiota in type 2...
AGTCTGTTCGCTACGCTTTACTCAAATTTGCTATTCCGTTAGGTGTTTATTTTAATCTTTAAAGTTGGTCATATGCTTTATCAGTAACGGGTTCCAACCATTCGTTGCATACTTCTTCTCCAGGAATCTCGAAAGCCAAATGGGCAAACCAGCTATCGGCTGCTGCACCATGCCAGTGTTTTACATTGGCAGGTATATGAATCACCGTGCCGGGTACTATTTTCAGTGCAGGCTTGCCTTCTTCCTGATACCATCCTTGTCCCGCTACACCGACCAACATCTGACCGCCACCTTTGGATGCCTTGTGGATGTGCCAGTTATTGCGGCAACGTGGCTCAAATGTAACGTTGAAAAACGGTATCTGCGAATCGGATATAGGGGCAAGATAACTGTTGCCGGTAAAATACCGGGCATAAGCAGTATTCGGTTCTCCGATGGGGAAAATCATTTCGCGCTGGAAGGCCGATTTGGCATCTTCTCCCTCTTCCTCTTCTGCCCATACGGACTTGGCAAGTCCAAATGCTGCCCAGGCCTTGGGCCATCCTGCATAAAATGCGATATGGGTAATGATTTCGGCTATCTCGGTACGGGTGATTCCATTCTTCTTAGCTTCCTGCAGATGATAGGTCAAGGAACTGTCAGTAATGCCTTGACTGATGAGTGAAGTTATTGTCACCAAACTCCTGTCGCGCAAGTTGAGCAGGTTGTTCCGGCTCCACACTTCACCGAAGAGTACTTCGTCATTGAGTTCCGCAAATTTAGGGGCAAACGTGCCCAGTTGGTCACGTCCAGCCGTTTGAATTATCTTTTCTTGTGCCATCAGATTGTGGGTAATTACAATTGCTATCGCTGTGAGAACTAATTTATTCATGTAGCTTCAGTCCTTTGTAGTAAAATTCCAGGATTTCCTTCCATGGAATGTAATCTTTGTCGCCGCCGTCATATAGATCGCAGTGGGTAGCTCCCGGCACAATAAGCAGCTGCTTGTTGGCTGCGTATTTCCCGCTGGTAACCACTCTGAAAGCATCTTCCCCGAAATAGCGGCTGTGGGCTTTTTCTCCGTGTACAATGAGTACGGGAGTTCGGATTTCACTGGCAGCTACCCAAAGGTTATGATTCAAAAGCATGAGCGAAGAAGTGATGTTCCATCCCTGATTCGAATTGAGCGAACGCGGGTGGTAGCCTCTTTCAGGTGACTTATAGTATGCCATGTATTGTTTCAGAAAATCAGGAGCATCAGCTGGAGCCTGATCTGGAAGTCCGCCCTGCGTTTTGATGATACCCGTACGGAACTCCTCGGTGCGTTTCTGCGCCAGTTCTTGCTTCAAACGATAACGGCCCTCTTCGCCCATGCTGTCAAAATAGCCTTGCTGTGTCACTCGGGTCATGTTGTAAAGAGTTACACAAACTGATGCTTGTATTCTGGGATCGAGTGCTGCCGCATTCAGTGCGATACCTCCCCAGCCGCAGATGCCGAGAATGCCAATGCGGTCTGCATCCACCTGATCGTGACAGGAAAGAAAATCAACAGCTGCACAGAAATCCTCCGTATTGATGTCCATGGAGGAAGAATAGCGTGGCTGGCCACCGCTCTCGCCGGTGAATGAAGGGTCGAAAGCAAGGGTCAGATAGCCTTGCTCAGCCAGATGCTGGGCATAAAGACCACTGGACTGTTCTTTTACGGCACCATATGGACCGCTCACGGCGATGGCGGGAAGTTTTCCCGTAGCGTTTTTGGGTACATACAGATCTGCTGCCAACGTGATGCCGAATCTGTTTACAAAACTTACTTTACAATGTTTCACCTTGTCACTTTTCGGGAAGGTCTTGTCCCATTCCTGCGTCATTGTCAATTCTTCTTTTTTCATAAAAGCCTCTTTTGTATTCTGGGCCATCATGCCTGCATCTAAGAACAATAGCATCAAGGCCAGATAATGTTTGATTTTCATATTTACCTTTCTTGTTATTTTATATGGTACAAAAATAGGAAGAATGGCTAAATGGAATCCTATCTCAATTTTGGGAGAAATGACCCGAATTATGGATTTAGTTTTAGAGGTATAAAAAAAGGTAACAACAGGTAGCTATACCATGTTGTTACCTTTGAAATACTAAGAGACCTTCCGGTAATCGTTGGGGGTCTGTCCGGTATGTTGTTTGAAAAAACGGACAAAGTGTTGGGGATATTCAAATCCGAGCCTGCTGCTGATTTGACTGACCGTCAGCAGTTCATCGCTGAGATATTCCTTGGCGGTAGCCAACAGACGATCGTTGATGAAATCCTTGGCGGTCCGTCCGGTTTCAGTCTTGACCAGCTGGCCGAAGTAACCGGGTGTCAGGCAGCATTTGTCTGCGAAATAACTGACACTGGGCAGTCCTTCTTTTTCTGCTTGGTTACGAAGATAATCTTTTAGCAGACTATCGAACTGTTTCACCACACTGTGATTGATTTCTTCACGGATGATAAACTGGCGGTCATAAAAGCGCAGGCAATAGTTCAGCAGCAGTTCGATATTCGATACAATCAGTTCCCGGGTATGATTGTCGATTGGATGGTTCAGTTCCATCTCTATCAAGTCCAGTACCTGCTTGAATACACCGACCTCTGCTTCAGACAGATGAAGCGCTTCCGTACTGCTGTAGGAGAAAAACTCGTAACGCTGTATATTACGTCCCAACTGCGTACGGTTCAGGAAATCCGGATGAAAGAGCAAGGCAATGCAACGGGGTCGGACAGATTGGTCGGTTATTTCCACTGTTACCGTTTGTCCGGGTTCGAAGGAGGTTACCGTCTGCTCGTCAAAGTTGTAAGGAGTACGGCCATAGGAAAGGTTACACCCTTTGGTCTCTTTCAGCCAGATGGCATAGATGCCATAGTGTACTTGATATTTGGCAACTTCCTCCGATTCGGAACGATCCAAATGGAGAACACTTACCATGGGATGCAGTGTAGGTATTCCATAGAAGTCGTTTATCTGCTGGATGGAATCAAAATAGACCGTTTTCATGCGACTCACACAGATTTTCCCAGTTCGAAAGCTTCTTCTAATTTGGCATTTCCTTGAATTTCGTTCGGCTCATTGACTCCACCGCAGAACAGGGTTCCTACCAGTCTGGCTTTGGGATAGCAGTCAATCCATCCTGTCAGTCCAGCTTCTGCACGCTGAGGAACAGATGCCTCATCTTCTGCTGCTGTGGTGAGCAGATAGACCTCCCGAAACCGGTAATCCCGATCGTACATGGCATTCATGCGGTCAATCAGGGTTTTCATCTGCCCGCTCATCTCGTAATAATAGATAGGTGTAGCCCATACAATCACATCCGCCTTCATCACTTTCTCCATGATGCCGTTCACATCGTCATCGATGACACACCGTCCCAGTTTGGCACAGGCGAAACAGCCGAGACAGAATGCTATCTGCTTGCCGAGAAGTTCCACTTTTTCCACTTGATGCCCTGCACTTTCAGCACCTTTCATAAACTGTTCAGCCAACAGGTCACTGTTCGACCGTACCCGGAGGCTGGTTGAAATGATAACAACACGTTTCATTAGCATATCTTTTTACTGTTTTGATGGCAAAAAAAATGTTTTTTTAAGTCATTGCTTTCATCTGGATTATGGTTATTATGACCCGTTTTATGGAATAACTTATCCTGTTTCTACGAAAAGATTGTCTTTTCCCCATATCGTATAAGTCCCTTGTACTGTTCTTTCTTGATTGGCTATAATATTGAGCGAATTACGTAGTACTAATGATTTTTCGAATTGAGAAATATGAATATATTAGTATCAATGAAAAGTGAAATTGCCCCTTCAAAAAAATATATAGAAACTATATTTGTTAGATTAAAAAATAACTAACTTTGTGCTCTTGAATTATTATAAATTTAAATACTCTTATTTATGAAAAAATTGGCTATTGCTCTTTCGCTTCTTGTGGGGGTGGCTACACGCATTTCTGCCCAAGAAGTATCAGTTCCAGAACCTGAATTTATCAACAGCTATTGTATTTTAACCAGCGATAGCACGTTAGAAACATTACCTAAGGAAAATGGTATGATAGGCAAACATGAAACTAAAACCAAGGGTTTGCTGAATAAAATATCTAAAGTGGCAGACGTCGCCAGTTCTGCTGGTGCCTTAGGTGCTGTTATCGGTGCTAATGCCGGTAATCTATCAGGAGCAGTAGCAGGTGTTAAAGTACTTACCACAGCAGGCAGTGTCGGTGATGTTGCTTCATCGGCCAGTGCATTGGCCGGTTCAAGTGGTATGGATATTATTTTCCCAGGCAAGTCTTCTCGTTATGTATATCATTATGATGGTAAAGATGTGCGTTTGCTTATTAAGGCTGCTAACAATGAAGAAGATCCTATTGGAATTTATCGAATTGTGAAATTTAATACACTTAAAAAACAGCGTCGTATTCAATGGATTGAATTCGAGTCTTCTGTGTTAGGTACTGAAGAGGCTCAGAAAAGTGGCTTTTTATACTTTACGGGGCATAAATATGGTGATCAGTCTTATCTGTTGACTATTCCTGCTTCTGAAATAGAAAAAGGGGAATATGGCATTTTCTTCATGAACATTATTACAGCGACTTCTATACCTGTTGGTACTTTTGGTGTTTATTGATCCTGTTTTGATTGAATTTCTATTTAGAAGTCGTTTCATCGAAAATAAACTCCTACCTATGGAGGTGTGTCATAATGCATGATGCACCTCTTTTTTTATTTATCGATATGCAAATGTTCTACTACACAGCGAAGTTTGAGGCTCTCCACAATCGGGCGTTCTGGCAGTCAGGGTGTTCCTCTTTCTTTTCTATCTGCCCTCGCTGAAAGCATGCTTTTGCATGTTTCTACGTTGAACGTATCAGTTGTAGAAATTCGCTGAGGGCACAACCCGAATTTGGTGAGCAAACTGTCCTTTAGCTGGTCGCGCGACTGCTGTGCTTCGTTGTTCTGGTGAAACTGCCAGCCATCCACCTCAAACACTTGCATCGGCTGCTTGGTGAGTGAATTGTAAACCAAGAAATCGACATGTGCCAGCGGACTTTCGGCAAAGGCTTTTTCCTTTTCATTCAAGCTGCTCCAGTCCGCTATTAAACGAGATAAAGGGTAGTGGCAGAGCACCGCTACATTGTCCCACTGCAACTTCTCAATGGCTTTAGTCAACGCATCATACACCAGGTTTTCGGACAAGTGCTCGGAGATTTTCTTGTGAGAAGCCTCAAATGCCAACCGCTCTGCTGTGTACGATTTGTAGAGCAAGTCGAAGACTGAATGCAGCTTGCTTTGGGTCTCTTCGCAGTTGTTGTATTTCATGTAATCGATGAGCTGCCCCAAAATAGACTCTTGCGGCTTCTCATTCTCGTTTGTCACGACACAAAGCCGGGTCTTGGCCCGCGAAATCGCCACGTTCAGCAGGTTGGCGTCATCCGAAAATTCCGTAGGCACATTGTCCACCATGCTCAGAATGATAGCATCACATTCCCGTCCCTGAAACTTATGTACTGTGCTGGCTATATCTTTCCCCAGCATCTTATTGATTTCCTCGGCTTGTAGTCGGTAAGGAGTGATGATTCCTACACTCTCATTCTCGGAAAATTGCGGCATAATCTCTTCCTTTATCACATCAATCTCACGCTGGTTCAGATGTCCGCGCGCATAATTACCCTTGCCGGTATATACTACCTCCAGCACCTTCTCCTCGTTCTCGTCGGCAGTCATGGCTACCAGCTCTCTATCATAGAATTTCCGGTTGCAGAATTCAATGATTTGGGGATGACACCGGTAATGCTCGCGCAACAGTGTCACCGGGGCATCGCGGAAAATTTCCAGACAAGATTTCAGGAAACTATGGGTGATGGCATTGTAACTTTCTTCCACCTGATAGGTTTCCTGAATGGCTCGTAGTGCGGTGGCTTCTTCTTGGCCGACGACATTGGGCAACTGCTTATCATCGCCTACAATCACTGCATGAGTGGCACACGACAACGCCAAAGCTCCGGTCTTGATGTCCACTTGCGAGGCTTCGTCCATAATGACATAATCAAATACGTGGTCCGGACTGATGCAGCTTTTGGCTGAATACGTTGTGCTCAACACTACCGGGTAAGCAGCTAAGAAAGCTGTGCTTTGCCGGTAAAGGTCGGAGGGTTTCCATCGTTCGCGCTGCTTTCCTGCATACCGGCCGGCTATCGCAGCCTTCAATAGCTGAAGCGAAGTGGAACGCAGCTCTTTCACATGATGAGGCAGCTGGATGGCATCAAGGGAGGATCCGATTGTTTCCAGTTCATTTTCAATCTCTCTCAGACGCGCGTCATAGTAAGCCGCTTCCAACTCGGCGACGACCCTACTGCTGGGCTTCTTTAAGAAAGAGAACATCCTCATTCCCATCCGCAGACTCCACTTCAGCTTGTACCATATGCCGACTGCCTTTTGCCCTTCGTTCAACAGTTGATAGGAGTGAAGCAGTTTCAGCAGGGAGGACGAAGCACGATTACGTAACCATCCTTCCGATTCATTGCTGGCACATAGCTTCTCGTTGTGTTCTCTTTCCAGCTGCAATGCTGCATGCTCCGCCTGAAGTTTCGCTTGCTGCAGCTGCCCCTCAAAGCCTTTCGATACCTCGGCCAGGGCTTTCTTGCAGTGTTCTTTTACAGCCGATTTATCCTCTAGAAGCCAATTGTCCATGGCAGGACACGACGGCTGGTTATTGAAAAAAGCGTCCCTGTTTTGCGCACTGCCCAGTTGAGCCACTATAAATCCCAGGCTCTCTTTTTCCAGTTTCTCCGCCACATTCTCTACGGCAGAGTTGTTGTTCGAAACTACCAGCACCGTTTTGTTTTGCATCAGCAGGTTGGCGATGATGTTTAGAATTGTTTGCGTTTTCCCCGTTCCTGGAGGTCCTTGTATGATGCTTACCTGATGCGTCAACGCAGCTTCTACAGCAGCCTTCTGACTGGCGTTGCAACCAAACGGATAATAAAGCTGCTTAGGCATTTTATGCGTATCCAGTTTGCTTTTGCTACCCAGATACTGGGCCAGGGGAACATTGTCTCTTTTCACGTCCACCTTCTGATATTGTTTCGAAAGAATACTGATGTTATCGTCCGTCAGCAGACTTGTTTCGGCTGCCAGTTTATTGAGGTAATCCCACGTAGAGCCTCCGTTTTGATTGATGGGGGTTCGGGTGACATACACCTGTTTCCCCTCTAAGTTTTCGTAATAACCATTCTGATAGACGATGTGATAGAAGCAGTGTTTCTCATCCGAAAAGCGAAGAAGTGCTGCAGCCTGGGTGATATGCCTGTTGTTGATGTACAAGCCTTTTTCGCCGAGGTCAATTTTTTCTGGATGGGTCAGATAAAGCAGGCGGGAAGGGTTGTAATGAAACCATCGCGTAGAACCGTTAAACAGAACAGACCACAGTCCCTTGCTGTTTTCTTTGATAGCAGCAATTCGTTCTGTGACAAACATATCCTTGCTTCCACGCTTGTCTAAATCGACAATCATACATTCTTTTCTATCCATGCCTCTTTTTGATTGATGTGTTATCTTTACTCGTGTCCCAGGGCAGTTACTCCATAGAGCGCTTATGCTTGTTGAGTTGGAAACTCTGCTACAAATTTAGTTATAAATCACGACTTATATGCAGCTGAACAAGAAAAAAACAGCAGTAAAACAAGAAAAAAACGACAGCTGAACAAGGGAAACAAACGGCGGTGGGAAAGGAAAAAAAGTACAGCGAGATAGAAGAGCTAAAGCATAGGTTTACGACTTGAAAAGCATGGAAATACGATCGCTAAAGCACTGCTTTTTTAGCGCTATCTCGCTGCTTTGTCAGGGCTAATTGCTCTTGCATTTTTTGGGGGAATGGCAGCACGGTTGTTTCGTTGCCTCAGTTTTGCTTCAACTTTGCTCCAACTTTGCTCCAACTTTGCTCCAACTTTGCTCCAACTTTGCTTTTTTTTGCCTTATTTTGCCTCAGTTTGCTTTTTTTTGCCTCATTTTGCCACACGTCCAAACAGCTATTGCATAATCCCTTAAAAATTAGTATATTTGCTCGTTACTTTAAAGGGCAACCTTCGGGTGTTGGCCTTTATTTTTGGAATGATATGAATGATGAAAACAATGGCAAATTTGAAAAAGAAATTGGGTATGAAAACAGATTTATTGGGTATGAAAGCAAATTTATTAACTTCCACGGATACAGCGTTTTACGATTGTGTCTAAATTGCAAAAAATGCAAAGTGAAAAGTGGTATAAAAAACAGATTAAAATGTTGGTATTCAATAAGATAATATTTAAAAACGGGTGCGAAAAATCGCAAAAATTGGACGAAAAATGGCAAAAAATGGGCAAAAATAGCGTTTAACCAAAATTAAGAATCCTGCAGTATATATATTATATAATTATATAACTAGATAATATTAATATATATATATAATATAATAATCCTCCTACGGAGGAAGCGCGAAACGCGCAGTGGTCGCATTTGACCTTTTTCCCAAGGTAGGTTGATTCAGTTCGATTCAGCTTGATTCAGCCTGATTCAGTTGCGGATTCTAATTCAGTCCGATGACAAATCGGTCTTTGACATGTTGTTCACCCTATGCGGTTCTACAGTTCTTTCTTTGCTGCAGTTTTTTGCTGCAGGTTTTGCCAATTCCGGATTCAGCCGTTCCTTCAGCTTCGTATTCCGCTTCAGCACCGACATGTTGCGGATGGCAAAGGAGAGAGCCTTTGGGGTGCCGATGAGCACACAAATCTTTTTGGCACGGGTGATGCCCGTGTAGATCAGATTGCGCTGCAGCATCACATAATAGGTCATGAGCACCGGCATCACCACGATAGGATATTCCGATCCTTGCGACTTGTGGATGGTGGTGGCATAGGCCAAGGTCAGCTCATCCAGTTCCGAGGCCTCATATTCCACCAGGCGGTCTTCAAAGTTCACCAGCAGCGTGCGTTCCTCCATGTCCACCGATTCCACATAGCCGAGGTCCCCGTTGAACACATCCTTGTCGTAGTTGTTGCGCAGCTGCATCACCCGGTCGCCCTGGCGGAACGAATAGCCGCCCCGGTTCAAGGCTATCTGAGTAGGATTCAGGGCATTTTGCAGGGCCATGTTCAGGTTGGCAGCACCCACCACACCCCGCTGCATGGGCGTCAGCACCTGAATGTGGCTCACCCTCTGGCTGTAGGCTTTCGGCAGGCGGTTCTTTACGAGATTCACAATCTCCTCCGCCACCTTCTCCGGTTCCTCCTGCTGGATGAAGAAGAAGTCCGTCTGCTTGCCGTTGCTCGTATCGGGAAAACGTCCCTGGTTGATGGCGTGGGCACTCATCACGATGCGGCTGGTCTGTGCCTGACGGAAAATCCGTGTCAGCCGAATCACCGGAATTTTTTCGCTCTCAATGAGGTCGCGCAACACATTGCCGGCACCTACGCTCGGCAACTGGTCAATGTCGCCCACGAAGACCACACGCATGGAAGAGGGGATGGCCTTCATCAGGTTGTTCATCAGGATAATGTCAATCATCGAACATTCGTCCACAATCAGGGCATCTCCTTCGAGCGGATTCTCCTCGTTCCGTTTGTAGCCGTCCCTCGGATTGAACTCCAGCAGCCGGTGAATGGTCTTGGCCTCCATGCCGGTAGCCTCACTCATGCGTTTGGCCGCACGCCCCGTAGGAGCTGCCAGCAGGATGCGCAGTCCCATGTGCTTCAAGGCGGCAATGATTCCCTGCGTGGTGGTCGTCTTTCCCGTACCCGGTCCGCCCGTCAGTACCATCACCTTTGAGCGGATGGCTTCCTCGATGGCTTGCAGCTGCACCTCGTCATACTCAATGCCTGTCTCTTTCGACAAAGCCTGCACATCCATCTTTTTGGCAAAGAGGTCCTGTTCCGATTCACGGAGCAAAGCCAGCAACCGGTTCGTGGTGCCCACTTCGGCAAAGTAGAAAGGCGGCAGATAGATAGCCTCATCCTCCAGCTTCAAGTCGTCCGTCTGCACCATGTGGCACAAAGCCTCCCGGATGGGTGCTTCGTCAGCCTCCAGCAAGTCCAGAGCTGCCTTCACCAGCTGTTCTTCTTCGGCATAGACATGCCCTTCGTTGGCCAGCTGATTCAGGGTATAGATGATGCCACTTTGGCAACGGCGCAGGTTATTTTTCTCATAGCCCATCTTGGCTGCAATGCTGTCGGCTGTCTTGAATCCGATGCCCCAGATGTCGTCTGCCAAGCGGTAAGGATTTTCCTTCACCTTGTCGATGCTTTCCTTGCCATACTGGCGGTAGATTTTGGCAGCATACGCCGTACTCACTCCATAGCCCTGCAGGAAAAGCATCACGTTCTTGATGTCCTTCTGCTTCTCCCAGCTCTCTCGGATTTTCTCCACCCGTTTCTTACCGATGCCCGGCACCTCGTAGAGCCGCTGGATATCCGTCTCGATCACGTCGATGGTCTCCAGCCCGAACTGCCGGACAATGAGTTGGGCAAACTTCGGGCCGATGCCCTTCACCAGTCCGCTACCCAGGTACTTCTCGATGCCGTAAACCGTGGCCGGCATCACCTCTTCCCACGACTGGCACACGAACTGGCTGCCGTAGCGTTTGTCCACTTTCCAGTCGCCCTCACACAATAATACACTTCCGGCAGGCACCTCCAGCAGGTTGCCCACCAGTGTCACCAGGTCATCATAGCCTTTGACCTTAACTTTCATTACTGAATATCCGTTCTCGGGATTCTGATAAGTGATTCGTTCTACTACGCAGCGAAGTTTAATCATGTTCTTTCTTGTAATCTGCCTTTTACATCTTCAACCATTTCTGTCCGGGAATTGATGACTGTGGTTGCCTTGATGATTATATATCTTGCAAAAATACTTTTTTTATCTGTATATTAGGAGAAATAGTGTATAAAATGCATCTTCAAAACGATAAATGGCTCTCTACATTGGTTTTAATTACCGATATTGTCTGTATGTCAGGGAGATGATTTTTTCTGAAAAGTGTATAACGTATTTCGGAAAACTGTTTATCTTTGTATTGAAATAATGTTTGTGCCATGGATAATCAGGAAAAACAAGTGACGAAGCAGGAGGATATGGAAATGATAAATCAAGAGGAAATACAGTCGGGAAATCAAGTAGAAAACCTGTCGAAGAAACCCGGAAGGGGCGGTAAACGACCCGGTGCGGGCCGACCGAAAGGAGACGGCAGCAGCAAGCTCTATGCGTTTCGGGCCGATAAAGAGGTGGCGGCTTATCTGGACAGCCGGGAGAACAAGACAGACTTCATCAAGGAATGTATCGTCCGGCAGATGGAAGCAGGCAGAAAACAGCAGGAAGAGGAAGCCTTGATGCAGTGGGGGGGAAGTGATGCCTACCAGCCGTATCAAGCCGATGACGTTACCGTTTTTTGATGTGAAGGTGGTGGCCGGTTTCCCCATTCCGCTGAACAACGACGAACTGGCGCAGGACATCGAGGTGTTGAAGATGTTGTGTCCACACCCGGACTCTTCGTACTTGATCCGTGTGCAGGGCCGTTCGATGATTGAAGCCGGAGTGAATGATGGCGACATCATCATAGTCGATAAGAGTGAACGGAACCCTACGGAAAAGCAGATTGCTGTTTGCGAACTGAACGGAGAATACACCTTGAAGCGGGTCTGGAGGAAGGAGGGAAGCCTCTGGCTGGTTCCGGCCAATCCCGAGTACCCCGAGATTGAAATCACTGAGGGCGATGATTTCAGTGTTTGGGGAGTCGTGACGTATATCATCCATAAGCCTGTTTATTAGTTCTTGAATATGATAGCATTGGTTGATTGTAACAGCTTCTTCTGTTCTGTGGAGAAGGTTTTCCATCCCGGACTGAACGGAAAGCCCGTCTGCGTGCTTTCGTGCAACGATGGCTGTATCGTAGCCTTGACTCCGGAAGCCAAGGCACTGGGATTGCGCCGGGGAGATCCTGTCTTCAAGAAGAAGGAGATTGTGGAGCGCCATGGGGTGAAACTCTTTTCTACGAACATGATGCTCTATGCTGCCATGTCGAAACGGGTGAACAACATTTTGCGCTCGTCCGTGCCTCGTTCCGAAGTCTATTCGATTGATGAGTCTTTCCTCTATCTGGACGGACTAGAGAAGTATCACGACTTGGTGGACTATATGCGTGGTGTGGTGGAAAAGGTTAAGCTCTATACGGACATACCGGTGAGTGTAGGCATTGCACCGACCAAGACCCTGGCAAAGATTGGCAGCAAATTTGCCAAGCAATACAACGGTTACCGGTCGGTGTGTATGATTGATTCAGAGGAGAAAAGACGGAAGGCGCTGGCGCTTTTCGAGTTGGCAGATGTGTGGGGAATCGGCAAGCAGACCTTGGCGAAACTCCAGTATTGGGGGATTCAGACTCCCCTGGAGTTTGCCGACAAGAAGGAAAGTTGGGTTCGTAGCCACTTCACTAAGCCGGGACTGCAGACGTGGAAGGAACTGAATGGCATTCCGTGCATTGATACTTCGGAAGTAGCACAACGGCAGACCATCTGTACGAGCCGGAGTTTCGGGAGTCTGGTGACGGATTTCGGCGAACTGCAGGCAACGGTGGCCAGTTTTGCCGCCAGTTGTGCCAACAAACTTCGGGGACAGCATTCCTTGGCTTCTGCCGTAACGGTCTTCGTATCGAGCAACCGCTTCTGGGAGGACCTTCCTCAGTATGCCAATGGGCAGACGAGGATGCTGCCTATGCCGACCTCGGATACGATTGAGATTACGCGGGCTGCACTGGCTGTGCTGAAGGAAATCTATCGGGAAGGTATCAGTTACAATAAATCGGGGGTCATACTGGGAAACATCACCGATGCTTCCTGCATCCAGCAGAACCTGTTTGACGAGGTGAAGAACCGTCCGGAGCGGATGCAGCTGATGAAAAGTATTGATGCATTGAATCACCGCTTCGGCTTGCGGAAGATTCATCTGGCAGTGGAGGGCGAGGAAAGACAGGCCTGGCATGCCAGGAGTGAGTTCCGAAGCGGCAATTATCTGTCGGACTTGCGGGAGATACTGACTATTCAGATATAATTTAATTGGATAATCAAAGAATCATTCCATTAGAAAGATCTTTCTTCCTTGATAACCAAATGTGTAACATTGAAATATGCCATGATGCCATCTCGAAAATAGCTAAACATTTCAACGTCTCTTTTATTGCAGCGAAAAAAGGATGATACACGACAAGTTACTTGTGGAAAAAACTATTTTTAATTATGAGAAATATAATACATTTCTTTAATCTACAGTCTGATATATAAGAAAAATGGGAAGGGCTTTCTAACCGAAAGCCCTTCCCTAACTATAAAAATTAATTTCTTACTAAGGAAGTAATTCTATCCATTTAATTCTTTTCGGAAATAAATCATATCCTGCAATAACTTTCCCTCTTCTATTATCGGGTGGTCGTAATGATCCGTGAAGAAATTTGGAATGGTATGGGAATAGTGAAAACCACAGCTTCGATAGAAAGAGGTGGTTTGCACACTGTCACCTGTACCAACCTGCATAATTTGTTTTATCCCTTTGTACTGTTGGCACAAGTATGCAATAAATCTTTTACCATAACCATGCCTTTGGAATGACGGAGAAATAGCTATATTCTTCAATTCGCAGACACCGTCTCCTTCGTCTGTAACTACGGCTACACCGATGGGACTGCCTGCTTCTGTTGAAAACATTACAAACATTTCTCCCCACTCCAGATAACGGTCTATCATGGACTCCTGCTCATCGCCCAGCAACAGCAGTTGCAAATACTGCTTTTTCCTGGTTTCCTGTTTGATGATGTATATAGGTTCAATAAGTTTCATGCTTTCATTATTTCAACAGTTTCCAATAACCGCCTTTGGAAGGACCTACATATTCTATCAGGTGTTTTAATTCTTCCAAATCACGATAAATGGTACGAACCTTCACATCTAATTTTTCAGCCATTTCTTCAGTTGTGATTTGAGGATTGTGTCTGATTAAGCTGATAATGCCTTGATGTCGTTTTTGCTTCTTCTGCAGATTTTTCTTACCTCCTGGTGTATCATCTATGGATAAAGCCAGTTCCTCTGCTTCAAACTGGTCCTCGTTTTTGACTGACATTTCGAGATTTTGACTGACATTTTCCCCGTTTTTGACTGACATTTCGAGATTTTGACTGACATTTTCCCCGTTTTTGGCTGACATTTCGAGATTTTGACTGACATTTTCCTCAGTTTTGACTGACATTTCCATATAAGTAATGGAAAAGATGAATTGTGAGCCGTTGACGATTTCCACTTTGTAGTCGGGATAGTACAAGGGGGCATAGCGCAGGATATTACGGGTGCCTGAGCCCATATCTTCCACCCAGGACAACTCATGGAACACGCGCACCAGCAGCGGATTCTTGGTGTAGTTGCTCAATTCCTGCAGTGTGAGTTCGCCTTCGGGAATTTCCGGAAGCAGACGGGTGGGGTTCTTCGTGACTACCCGGTCTTTGAATACATGATAGAAGCAGGCATAACCTGTACTGAAATCACTGTGTACGCAAATGTTGGCCACAATTTCACGGAAGAGGTCCCAGCGCAGGTCTTCCCGTTGGGTGGTACCTTCTGGCAGGTAGAACTTGTTCGGCAGGTAGCGTTCCGTAAACTGCGTCAGTCGGTCATAGACCTTGATCAGGTTACAGCGCATGGTGATGCGGTCGTCGTACCGACTGGGGAAGCGCTTGATGTCATTGTATTCCTCGTAGGTACACATGTGAAACAGCGCCTCGAAGCGGTAACGGGGCATATACTCTTCAATGGCTTCTTCCTTGCCAAACAGAATGAGTGCGGCATACTTCAACTTCAGTTTTCCGGTTTCCCTTTCTTTCTTGGCCAGACGGGTATGAAGCAGTATATCTTCATCTGTCAGTTGCAGCCAGGGATGGTTCGGCTTGATGACTGCCAGGATATTACGGCAATACTGGAAAGTATCACTGTCCAGATCTTCCAGTGTCAGTTCTTCTACAATCCTTTCTTCAAAAAGATGCGGATTCTTTCGTTCAAAGAGCGAAAGCAGCAATTCCGGCTGGTCGGTTACATCAATGTCTGCATCTCCATTGCGATCCCAGTATTTCCCCTTGTAGCGGTAAACGTATTGTCCGCAAGGAATGTCCAGATGCAGGACCACCTTCCCCTCAACGGTCAGTATTTGCGGTGTGAAGTAGGGACAGGGCAAGAATAAATCCGGATTCTTGATGGCCGTGATGATATTCCCTTGCAGCGTGGTAGCTTTGTCTGGATTCACTCCGACAATTTCACCATTATCCTTGACTCCCACAAGGATGTGGCCACCACTATGGTTCAGAAAGGAGCAGACAGTTTCATACAATGAATCAGAAATCTGTTCACAGCATGTCTTGTATTCTATTTGAGCATTCTCTCCAGCTTGGGAGAGCTTGATAAATTGGTCTTCTCTCATGAGGTTCGGTAACTTGTTTACAGATATATATTGCATGGTCCTATCATTGAGGCCCATGATACAAAGATAATTCTATTCCCTGAATCTTCGAAATAAAACGGTCTTTATATCATGGGTATTGTTGTTTGCATTTTTTTCTTAAATATCATCTTCTTGAATCATTAAATGGGTGCAAGCTTGCTTGATGTTGAGTTCATTTTTCTTTGTTTTTTTCATTGTTTTTTATTCTTTAATCGCAGGAATTTCGTAAAAAGTCGGCATATTACTTATAAATCATGATAAGGGGGCGGATTCTGCCTCGTTAAATACTCAATTGTGGGTATTGCCCCTTCTGGGCGCTCATCCTAATTTTGCAGCGTGAAATTAGGATGATTTTTATGAGATTTGTTTTAGTGTGGTTTTGGGCATTTCTACCCGTTATGGGATATTCTTTCGATTTGTCGGGCAAGGTGCTCGACGCGAAAAGCAATCGGGGAATTGAGTTTGCCACTTTATGGGTGGAAGGGAGTGCCATGGGTACCATAACCGATGAAAATGGACATTTTACGCTTTCCAATGTTCCGGAGGGGGATTATGTGATCCTGATCCGCTGCCTGGGGTATACCGAGAAGAAAGAGAAAATCCGCCTTTCAAAGAATACCCAGGTGGTGTATTATCTCACGGAGACGTCGCTGGCTTTGGAAGAGGTGACGGTGACTGCGGAGAGAAAAGCCCATGCGGCTGCCACTACCTATACGCTGAACCGGACGGCTCTGGACCATCTGCAGAGTGTCAGTGTGGCCGATGCGTTCAGCTTGCTCCCCGGTGAGCAGACTACTAAATTCAAGACGCTCACTTCGTCTGAGCAGGTGCTGACTTTGCGGGGAGAATCGGTGGAAATGGGTCATCCGGATTTTGGTACGGTAGTGGAAATGGATGGAGTGCGGCTTTCTACAAACGCTACGGCCCAGTCTACCGGCGGCACGGACTTGCGGAATGTGGGCAATCATAATGTGGAACGGATAGAGGTGGTGACGGGTGTGCCTTCGGTGGAGTATGGCGACTTGACCAACGGGGTGGTGAGAATCATTACCCGCAAGGGAAAGAGCCCGCTGTTGGCTTCGGTGTCTGTAAGGCCTCATACGCAGTCTTATTCCGTGAGTAAGGGGCTCGACCTGGGAAAGAAACGGGGGGTGGTGAACCTGTCGTACGAACGGGTGCGCTCTGTGTCGGACATTGCTTCTCCGTTCACGTCTTATATCCGCAATGCTTTCGGACTGAAGTATTCGAATGCGCTGCATTTTTCGTCGGGCAGAAACTTAGTTATGGATGTCGGTGTGAACGGGAACATCGGCGGAATGAATGCTGAATCCGATCCGGATGCTTTCCGGGAGACTTATACGAAGAAGAGAGACAATGCGGTGTGGAGCAGCGTGGCTTTTCACTACATGGTCAATTCCAACTGGCTTTCCAACTTGAGGTGGGGGGCAACCTTAGCTTATTCGGACAAGAGGGTGGAGATGAAAAGCAACAAGTCGGCTTCGTCGGCCATGCCGGCTCTTCACACCACGGAGGAAGGGTATTTTGTGGCGGCCAAATATGAAGAGGACCCGTCGGCTTCCATTCTTCTTCAGCCTACCGGTTACTGGTATGTTACTTCGCGCAATGACAACCGGCCGCTGAATTATGCGGCTTATATGAAAGCCAAGTGGACGCATAAGTGGGGGAATATCACCAGCAATCTTCTGTTGGGCTCGGACCTTAAATCGGAAGGGAATCTGGGACGGGGTGAGTACTATACAGACCGGGCAGTGGCGCCTTCCTGGCGTGAATACCGTTTCGACCGCCTGCCTTTTCTCCATAATTGGGCTTCGTATCTGGAAGAGGACCTGTCGTGGGTGTTCGGAGATTCGCGCCTGAACCTGAAAGCGGGTATCCGAAATGACAGGACGCTGATGGCCGGTTCGGAATATGGCACGGTGTCGAGCATGTCGCCCAGACTCAGTGCCCATTATGCTTTCGGCTATGACCGCACGGGCTTTTTCAGAGGAGCAACGCTCCGCATGGGATGGGGCAAGGCGGTGAAGCTGCCTTCGTTTGAAATACTTTATCCCCGGGAGACGTATGAAGACCGCCTGGCTTTTGCTCCGGGCACGATGGCCGATGGCACTACGTATTATGCGTATCACACCCGTCCGGTTTCGCCTTTGTATAATGCTTCGCTGAAGTGGCAATACAACGTGATGCGGGAGGTAGGGATAGACGTGCGCGTCAAAGGGGTCAATCTGTCGCTGTCGTTCTTCTACAACAGCATGAGGAAGCCTTATGCCGAAACCCGTTTTTATGCTCCTTTTACTTACAAACTGACCGATCAGCGTGCCTTGGAGGGCTGTGCGATACCGTCTGCCAACCGGGTGTTTCAGATTGATCAGACAACCGGTGTGGTGACCGTGTCGGATAAAACGGGCGTATGGCCTTCGCAAACGTTAGCCTATAAGGAGGTGAACGATTTCCAGTCGGTCAGTATGAGCACCAACGGCTCTTCCTCTTCGCGCATGGGTCTGGAGTGGGTGTTGGATTTTGATAAAATCAAAGCCATCCAGACGTCGGTGCGCCTCGACGGTAAGTACTACCGCTACAAAGGGATCGATGAAGTGATTGAGCCTTCGCGGGTGAATCTCACGAGCTCCGACGGACAGCCCTATAAATACATCGGTCATTATGTGGGGGGAACCGGACATTCCAACGGTTTCAAAAGCCAGCTGCTCAATACCAATCTGACTTTCATCACCCACATTCCTAAGCTGCGGATGATCTTTTCGTTGAGGCTGGAGGGCACGTTTATGAACACGCGGCAGAATCTGAGTGAGTATGGCGGCGGCACCCGAAGCTATCCGCTGGACACAAAGGAGGATTATCTGCCGTCGCAGACCGACCGTAATATCTATGCGGGTGATCATTATGTGGTGACCTATCCGCTGTATTACGTGTCGCGTGATGATATGGATACAAAGGTGCCCTTTATGGAGAAACTCTTATGGGCGCATGAGCATGATAAGGGATTGTACAATGAACTCACAAAGATGGCCGTAAAGACCAGTTACGGATACATTTTCAAGAAGCAGAGCTATGCTCCGTATTTCTCGGCCAATCTGAATGTGTCGAAGGAAATCGGGAAGTATCTGTCGGTGTCGTTTTTCGCCAATAACTTTTTCTACAGTACGCAGAAAATCAAGAATCAGCAGACGGGTAATGAACTGTCGTTGTTTGACTCCAGTCTGATTACTCCGTTCAATTACGGAATTTCATTTAAAGTCAAAATATAGACATTTAAAGTCAAACGATAGACATGTAAAATGAAACGATAAGCAATAGAAATTATACGATAAGCAGTAAAAATTAAACTATAAACATTAAACTATTAAGAATTATGAGAAAACTATTTTTTGCTTTCAGCATGTGCATGCTGGGTTTATTGGTGTATTCCTGTTCGGATGATGACCAGCCGGGATACGATTTAAGTCAGGTAAAGATTCAGTTGGTTTATCCGGAAGGTTCGGGCTGCAGCGCGACTGAAGGGGTGGAAGTTTCGCTGAAGAGTACTTCTACCGGTACGGTCTTTTCAGAGAAGACGGATGCGAACGGTGTCGCTCAGTTTCAGGTGCCCCGGGGCATCTACGAGGCGTCTGCTTCCGAACAGCGAGTGATGGATGTAGAGGTGTATCTGTTCAACGGCATCAACAGTCAGGTGAATGCCAGCACTGAGCAGGTGGAAGCCGTTATCCGGCTGGAGATGTCGAAAGGCGGCTCGGTGGTGATCAAGGAGCTGTATGTAGGAGGATGTCCGAAAGATGACGGTTCCGGTTATTTGGGCAAAGACCAGTATGTGATTCTCTACAACAACTCATCGGCCACGATTGACATCAGCGACCTGGCGCTTGCTATGGTGAATCCGTTCAATTCGCAGGCCAGCAACAAGGATTATGTCAACGGCCAGCTGTTTTATGCCGCCGAAGGATGGATTCCGGCCGGCAACGGATGCTGGTATTTTGAATCGCCTGTGACACTGGAACCGGGCAAGCAGGTTGTGATTTCAATGTGTGGCTCGGTGGATAATACGAAGACCTATTCGCAATCCATCAATTTTGCCAACAAGGATTATTATTGCTGCTATGACGTAGAAGATTACAGCCATCCGGCGTATTATCCCACTCCTTCAGAGTTGATTCCTACCAGCCATTATCTGAAAGTGTACAGCTACGGCTTGGGCACTGCCTGGCCGCTGAGCAATTCCAGTCCTGCCTTTTACCTCGTACGTCCGCAGGGCACCAGCCTGAAGGAATTTGTGGACAATCCGGCCAATGAGAATATGTATGGCTCCAACCAGGTGCGCAGAAAGGTGCCGGTAGAATGGGTTGTAGACGGCGTGGAAGTGTTTGCCAAAGGACAGGCGAACAATAAGAAGAGACTGGTGCCCAGCATTGACGCCGGTTATGTGGAAATGACTGCCAAAATGGGGTATACACTCTATAGAAATGTGGATAAGGAAGCCACGGAAGCGATTCCGGGAAATGAAGGAAAGCTTGTGTACAGCTACGCGCTCGGTGTAGACGGAGCAACGGATCCAAGCGGCATCGATGCGGAAGCTTCTATCCGGAAGGGGGCCAGAATTGTGTACAAGGATACCAACAACTCCAGCCAGGACTTCCATCTGAGAAGTAAAGCGTCGTTAAGAAACTAAATGGGATATGTTTTTAGTGAATACCAATCATTTTAGATGGGCATGGGCAACGGGAATCTCGGTTCTCGCTGTCCTGTCTGTGCAGGCAGACAATCATCAGCCGGTGGCGGATTCGTTGGTCATGAATCCGTCGGTGGTGGACCGGGATTATCAGGAAACGGAGTTGAGGTTTTATGCATCGCCGTCGCAGAATGCTTCTTTCCTCACCGAGATGGAAGGAGGAAATCTGTCGTATCTGGAATGCAGCGGACAGCTGCGTAGGGGAAAGCTGGTCGATTATTACCAGTCGGACCGCAGCCGGATTTTCGATGTTCAAACGGGGTCGTATTATCGCTTTAGCGACCGCCTGATGCTGGCCGGCTCACTCTCGTATGGATCCGATCGGGGAAAGCACCAGTCGGGCTCGGTCTTCATCCATCCGGAGCAGGCTCCTTTTGATATCGTAGAGATGGATCCGCAGCATGCCGGCACCAAGCGCAGAGAATGGTATTCATTGAGCGGACGGGCAGGATATGCCATCCATGAGAAAGTATCGCTGGGAGCTGCTTTGGACTATACGATAGAGAATTATGCCAAATTCAAGGATTTGAGGCACCAGAATTCGCTGATGGATCTGCATGTGTCGGTGGGCGGAAAGTACCGGATAGTGCCGCAGATCACCCTGGGGGCGGCTTATGTATACCGCAGAAACATCGAGCGGGTTTCCTTCAAGATCTACGGGAATACCGACCAGCAGTACACCTCACTCATCAGCTTCGGAGGGTTTTACGGGCGCAGCGAATTGTTTGGCGAGAGCGGATACACGTCCCATGCGCTGCCGTTGTTTACGCAGACGCACGGTGGCACTGTGCAGCTGGCGGCAGAGAAGGGAGGCATGAAGTGGTTTAACGAATGGGGGTTCTATCAGGAGGACGGACGTTTTGGTACCGGAGCCTCCACTGCGATAACCTACAGTCATCATCGCGGGAACCTATTAGAATACCGGTCGAAACTGATCCGCAGCTGCGGCCGTCTGCTTCATGTCATCGGGCTGAATGCTTACCGCCGTTCACTGGAGAATGAGGAGAATTCCTACAAAGAAAGTACCGATGCCAACGGGGTTTCTCAAATGGTGTATTACGGAAGCAACCGGGTGGGGAAGAAAGTATGGAAGGGAGCCAGCGTGAGCTATACCCTTCTGTCGGGAAGCACCCCCCGGAAACGCGCCGATTGGATGGCGGGGATGGAGGCCGGCTATGAGGCCCGGTTGCTGACCGCGTCACCCTATCCGTTTTACCGGAAGCAGGACATACGCACCGTTCATGGAACGGCGTTTTTTACCCGGAATTGGCTGGGACGCAAACAGGGTTATTCGCTGTCGGTAGAGGCGGGCTATGCGGCTGGCTGGGGGCATCGAAACCAGGACGGCACCTATGCTTCGGTTTCCGAGCATCAGAAGGCACCCGTTTCGCTGGAGCATTATCTGAACCAGGAGTATGACTACCGGGTGTCCCGTCAGGTAAAATCGGGCGTGTCAGGAGGCTACGAAAGGGCCCTTTCCAGCCGGCTGTCTTTGTATGCCAAGGTGGAAGTGACGTATCTGGTGGCGCTGAACACCCGCTTGAAGGGCGAGTCGCAAACGGTTTGCGGTCTTTCGGCAGGCGTTAAATTCTAAGTTTAAAAATGTGTATTGAGTTATGGAGAAGATTATAGAATGCGATCGGATTACGCATTATTATGGCAACAGGCTGATCTATGCCGACCTGAGTTTTGAGGTGGAAAAAGGCAAGGTGCTGGGTCTGTTGGGAAAAAACGGGACGGGTAAAACCACCATTATCAATATCCTAAACGGGTATCTGAAACCCCGCTCGGGCGTGTGCCGCCTGTTTGGTGAGGATATGAACAGGCTGAGTCCGGCCACGAAGTCCCGGGTGGGACTGCTGCTGGAAGGGCATGTGCAGCACACGTATTTTACGGTGCAGCAGATCGAGAAATTTTATGCGGCTTTCTTCCCGAACTGGAAAAAGGAGGCGTATTATGAGTTGTTGAAGAAACTGCAGGTGCTGCCCACGCAGAAACTGTCTACCATGTCGTGCGGACAGCGTTCACAGGTGGCGCTGGGCCTCTTGTTTGCGCAAGACCCGGAACTCCTGATTCTGGATGATTTTTCCATGGGGCTCGACCCCGGTTACCGCCGGCTCTTTGTGGAGTATCTGAAAGAATATGCGTCGGCAGAAAACAAGACGGTGTTTCTGACCTCGCATATCATTCAAGATATGGAGATGCTGATAGACGACTGCATGATTATGGATTACGGACGCCTGCTGCTGCATAAGCCGGTTCGGGAAATCATGGACCACTTCAAGAGATTCCGCTTCCGGGCATCCCATCCGGATGTTACGTGGACGGGCGATTCGGACTTCTGGAATCCGTCATCGTTAGGCGGCAAATGGGAGGTTTATTCTTTCCTGGGCGAAGAGGAAGTGGCAGGCAGACTGGCTTCCTGGGGCATAAAAGAGCTGGTGGCAGAAAAGTTGTCTCTGGAAGACGCTTTTATAGGGCTGACCGGTAAGTATTGATTCGAAAAAAAGGAAGAGGATATGATGAATTTATTGAAAGCTTTATCGTATAAAGAATGGATGAAGACCCGAAAGTTAGTGGGAGGATGGGTCATCATGCTGGCGGCTGTGTCGGTGTATGCTTATATTGACCTTACGTACACCATACGGATGAACGAAGCGGTGAATGTGTGGTTTGGCATTTTGTTTCAAGGCACGTCTGTGTCTGCCCTGCTGATGTATCTGCTGCCGCTGGCGGGCATTTCGCTGGCTATCGTGCAGTTTGTGCCGGAGATGACCCAGAAAAGATTCAAGCTGACGCTGCATTTGCCGGCCAGCGAAAGCCGGCTGGTGTCGTCCATGCTGTTGTTCGGCTATGGTGTGCTGGGGGTGCTCTATCTGAGTTGTCTTGTTTTTCTGTCGTTGCTCGTCAGCAGGGTGCTGCCTTTCGAGGGGGTGTCAATGATGCTTTCCCAAGTGCTTCCCTGGACGGCGGCCGGTCTGGCCGGATATGGGTTTACGGCCTGGATATGTATCGAGCCCTGTTGGAAACAGCGGGCAATGAATATGCTGATGGCGGCAGGATTGCTGTCTGTCTGCTTTGTGTCGGTGTATCCCGGAGCTTATGCTGACTTCGGCTGGGGCATGGCAGGGCTGGTGGCTGCGTCGTTTGTGTTCCCTTTCTATTCCTGCATCCGGTTCAAGCAAGGCGTTCAGTAAGCAGGTTTTTATCGTTCACTTTAATTAATATTCCGATGATATATGAAATATAAGAATGTTATCTATTTGATTCTGTTTTCATTGACTGCGGTCGTGGCGTCCTGGTGCGTGCCGGCCTTGGTGAAGAAAGTGGTTTATGATTCCAACGGATATCCTTTGATGTACTACAGTGCCCGACTGAAGGAATTGTGTATAATCGATTTCCGGGAGAGGAACGATGCTTTCCGCGACATCAAAGGGAATGTGTATCCGCGGGCTCAGTATGATTCTCTTTTGCCGATGATGAATTACAGGCAGCTGGCAATGGACGGCACCTTGCCCGATTCGCTCGAAGGGTATGCCCTTGATGTGAAACTGCTGCGTTCGAAGCAGGTGATGTATCGTTACAAGCCGACGGATGTGTATGCCCCGCAGCCTAAGATGGGAGTGCTGATGGAGGCAATGCCCAAGAAAGGCAGTCTGGCTTTGCCGGGTGATTATTTCAGGTGGGGTGAGGAAGGGATGCTCTTTGTAGATGCAGAAACCAACGCTGTGAATCAGGAAAAGAGCAAGCTGTTTACCGACGAACTGCTTAAGAAAGGGTTTGCATTTCCGGCCCAGGCATCGTGGGGAAACCCGACGGTCATGAAGCCTTACGAGGAGGGGTATTTTTGCCTCGACAGCCGGGGGGAACTTTTTCATGTGAAGATGGTCAACGGCCGTCCGTTTGTGAAGAACACCGGGATCAGCCGGCAGGTAGCTGTCAAATGGTTTGCCATGCGCGAGGTCAGCGATAAAAGATTTTACGGTTATCTTTTTGGCCAGCAGGGGGAACTGGGTATCGTGGAAAGCAACGAGGACGGCGGATACCGTTTTGTCCGGATGGATGTGCGGCCGGTGGATCTGACGCGCGATGAGATCATGGTGCTGGGTAATTTGCTGTATTGGACGGTGCGAATAGGCAATGAGGAAGCCATGGACTGCTACGGACTGAAAACTTCTACTTTAGAGGCTTTGTCTGCTTATCATCAGGAGCGGGAAAAGGGGCTGTGGGACCAGGTGTCCAATGTGCTGTTCCCCGTCATCTTGTCGCCCGTTTCGCCGAATCAGGGGTTTGTGGGAGGCTATGTCTTGCATTTCTCACCCTGGGCGTGGATAGGCTCGGTTGTGCTGGCTGTGCTGCTGGTGCTATGGCGGAGAAAAAAGGACAACTGGCGGCAAACGGCCCTGGTGGCCGGAGTGGTGGCTCTCACCGGTCTGCCAGGTGTTATGGCTTACTGGCTCTTGCCGGGAAGCCGCTATGAGTAAATCCGGAATGACAGGATGAATAACTCTATAACCGGATAAATAGATTTAGTATCAACTTAAATAATCGCTTAAAAATGAAAAAACTTTATTATTTGATGGCTGTATTGGCCGTGAGTGTGGCATTTACTTCGTGTGGAAACAGTAAGAAACAAGCGGAAACTTCTTCAGCATCCGAGCTGGTTTCTCCGGAGATGGACGTAAACAAGGCGTTGTATGTGGAAGAAATTCTTCAGCAGGCAGAGCAGAAGGTGGGTAAGGAAATTCTGTTGAAGGGTTTTGTCACTCACACTTGCAAGCACTCCGGCAGAAGATGCTTTGTTATGGGAAACGACCAGAAAACGACGATTCGCGTTGAAGCGAAAGGAAATATCGGCGGTTTCAACCGGGAACTGATCGGTTCTGAACTGGTGATTAAGGGCCTTCTGAAAGAAAACAAGCTGACCAAAGAATACATGGATCAGGCAGAGGAAGAACTGAAAGAAAAGAAAGGTAAGGAAGGCAATGGTGAAACCTGCGACAGCGAGCTGAAAAACATCAACGGTATGCGCGAATGGATGAAAGCCAACAACAAAGATTATTATTCAATCTATTACGTAGACGGCACAGATTATGAAGTGGTGGAATAAAAGCATTGCCTATTGGCTCAGGGTGGTTCATCGGGACCTGGGGTTCCTGATGGTGGGGTTATGCCTGGTATACGGTGTGTCCGGTTTTTTGCTGAATCACATGAACGGCAAGGACCCTGCATTTAAGACCGAAGAGGCCAGTGTGACGCTGACGCAGGGACTGAATCACGAGGAACTCATGGAGGCCTGGAAATCGCACACGGAACTCCCTGCCTTGAAGAAGGTGTTCCGGGTGGATGAGGATCATTTCAGACTGATGCTGGAAGGAGGAATCGGAATCTACAACGCACAGACCGGGGTGACCGCGTATGAAACGCACGAAAAACGTCCTGTGATCTACTGGTTCAGCAGGATGCATTATAACCGTGTCAGCGGCTGGAGCTTCATCGGCGACTTTTTTGCCGTTTCTCTTGTGTTCTTTGCAGCTTCCGGCCTGTTTATGGTCAAAGGAAAGAGTGGGCTGGCAGGAAGAGGCAAATGGTATCTCTTGCTCGGTATCCTGATACCCGTTCTTTATGTAGTGTTTGCCTGATGAAGGAATAAGGAGGGAGTGTCAATGCTCCCTCTTTATAAGGACTCGCATTTGAAAAATAACATTAGAAATCTGCAAAATTTATCAGTATTCATAACTCCCATATGTAGAATATAGCTATATTTACGCAGAAAAAACGGATAAGATTATGAAAAACGTAATTGCTATAATAAAAAACGCTTGGGGTGAGAGTCCGCCACCGAAAGTCAAAGCCGGCTTTATCCCCAATTTCTGTGATTGGGAGAAGAAAAATTATCTGACGAATCCCGGCTCTTACTACCGGCAAAAGGCATCGGTCGGATATATAGCCATGAAAGGATGGCTTTTCACTATTCCTGTAAAATCTGCTATGAAAAAAACAGCATTCATAGCATTGTTCTCAGGCATGGTATTGTCAGCCGGAGCTCAGAATACGA
>ERZ791889.358-NODE-358-length-26033-cov-8.683347_pt1 | contig 26033 bp, 11 predicted proteins | sample MGYA00510156_ERZ791889 | MGnify/ENA primary metagenome ERZ791889 (study PRJEB30046, sample SAMN00792108) | human gut metagenome | study: EMG produced TPA metagenomics assembly of the A metagenome-wide association study of gut microbiota in type 2...
AAAGACGAAAAATCTCCGCTAGTTCTGCCCGCAGACTTTCATAGCGCTTCGAGAAACGCCACTGAAGCCTTCCGGACTTCACCTTCAGAGACTTGTGCTTCTTGCCGTGACGAACCACCTCAACCGTTTCGTAGTTGTCGGGATTCGTCGCTTGGCGGCTGCGCTCCATCGCACGCTGAAGCTTGCGCACGGCACGGTGATCCGTGTCCGCGCTCGGCGCAATCTGCACTTTGGCAATTGTCCCGTCCTCAGTCGCATAGGTGAGCGACCCGAGTCCCGGATCAATGGCCATGCGCAGATCCTTGCCGGCGTAGGCGTGCTTCAGAGGGCTTGTTCCTTCGGCAACAAGTTGCAGGAGAAAGCGCTCCTTGCCCTTGCGCATTTCACGCACGATCCGACAGTACTTCACCTTTCTGGGCTTTGTGGGATCCGTCGGATCCTGCAAAGCTCGGGTGAGCCAGTCGTCGCGCTTGTCAACGCGAACACGGTACACGTGCTTGCAGACGGTTACGCACTGCTGATCTGCTTTCCAGATGATGCCGGTGCGATTGGTCTTCCCTTCGATCGAATGCAGTCCGCGTCGAGAACTGATGAACCTCGGAGAGCCGCCGTTGTAGAGGTGGCGTTCCACCGAGATCCACGCTCTCGAAGCGAGCTTTTGACATTCGTTGATGCCGAGTAAGTGGCCGCGTCCCGAAGCCTTGCGGTGCATGGCGACGTCGGCATGAAAGTCGTACTCGCTCAAGCGGAACCGCACGCGAAGATCGCGGAAAGCCTTGGTTCTTTCTCTGCCTTTCGGCATGGCCCTTGTGGCCTGCCACTCAGCTGTGGCACGCATCTGCAGCACACGATCCCATCCACCGCCCATGACGGCGTTCTGAAGGTTGCAGCCGAAGCTGAAACTCTTCCGCAGCCGACGGCGGTCTTGATCTCCGGTGATGATCGGAAGACTGATGATGAAGGATTTCGTGCTCATGGAAGTACCTTAGCACAGGGGGTGGAAAGACACACGCCTTTCATCGGGGACAACCAAATAGATCGGAAGAGAGAGGTTTGCCGCATTCCTCCATCCGAATGAATTCGGAGGCTTCCTGCGGCTGTTTCTGTGAGGAAGTGAAGAGCTCCTCTGTGGTGAGGATAGGTCATAGAAGCCATCAGATCGCTTCATATTGCGTTTTCGTGGCCTTGGTAATGGTGGGTAGCGGGGTAGGGGTAGAAAGCCTCTATGAGCGATTTTGGGCCTTCTGGAGGGTTTGCCAGGCATGAGGCAAAGTCAGGCGAGCAAGGGGAGGGGCAATCTCTCCGAGAAAAGCTGTCCCGGGACCGTCCGGGCTCGAATTTATGCGGATTCTGTGGTGGTGACGGACGGATCCCTACTCCCGCAGGCTTGTTCAGTGGGTTCCGTGGATGCTGTCCCAAGTTGGTCTGGGCCGTTGCCTTGGCAGTGGAACTCTGCGGATTCTGTTGTGCTGACGCCCGAACAGCCTACTCCCACAGGCTTGTTCGGTGTTTCCAGTAGATGCAGTCTAGCCGGTCGCGGTTGAAGTCCTGGCAGTGGGATTGCGCGGATTTTGTGGTGGTGATGCACGAATTGCCTACTCCCGCAGTTCAGTTCGGCGGTTTCCGTACCCGCCAAATGTGTCGGACAGGTCTGGACTGCGGGATTCCGCGGATTCTGTGGTGTTTCGCATGCATCGGCTACTCGCACAGCGGCAGTTATCCGTTCACGACGTACAGTCCACCCCCCATTCGGCTTCCGAATCAGCGTTTCAGTGGAAAAGCGACGCATCAAGTGCCCGGAATGGTCGCGCTTTTTGACTTCGGATTCCGTCAACAAGCGTGCAGATTACCGAGCGCTTAACCGCGTCAATTGATGCTGTTCATTGAACAGCCAACTGGCACAGGCGAATTAACCGAATGAGCGTTTCGCGGATTCTGTGGTGGTTTGTTTTTGGCGTCGTTTTTCGGACGCGCTAAGCGTGCGTTGGACATGCGGCAAAGTATGGTCGTTATTGCGCAGTTTCTGGAACCTTGATGATGGTCGGCTCTTCGACGTTCGGAACATTGTCCATCTTTGACTTTTTGATGCGCGGTTGGGTGTCGTAGATGATTGTTTCATCGAAGAACTTCGTAGCGTGCCGGTCCGCCGTTTCGATGGTGCGCCGCATGGCGTTTACCTGATGCATGAGAAAGCGCAGTTCCTTGAACTTGTCTTCGGTGTCGCCAAGAAGTTTTCGGTCGTTCGGCTCTTGTCCTGCAAAAACGGATTTCGGGTAGTAGCCTGCACGTTCATCCTTGTCGTCGCCGGCACGAATTGGAATGCGGGATGACTGGATGCTGCCGGGCGTGTTTGACTGGCTCGCGAATACGCGAGTCACGCGTCGCCAATAGAGCCTGAAAGAACGGCTCTCTTCGCTGTATGAGAACTCGGGAACAATGCCGGCATTCTGCTTCATTCCGAAGCGCAGCTCTTCGAAGTCATCCTTGGTTTTCAAAGCCGTCACGGAAAGGATGTCCACGATATGATCGAGCTCGCAGAGAATGCGTCCGTAATGAAGGTGCAGCTCTTTTTCCAATTCGATCGGATCAATCTCTCGCCGGCGTTCGGCCGCCGACTTCTGTGCGGCCTTGCTTTCGCGGATGAGCGTCCCTTTGGACAGCTCTTTGTCGTCCTTGGCGCGCACGAGCGGAACCACCAGTCGGTACAGGGATTCAAGCATGGGGTATTTCCTTGTTTTGCGAAGGGGGATATTCGGGTTAGTTCAGTCCCCACATCCTAGAACCCGTTCTGAAGGTGATTTCGCTCCAATCGAAGGAACGGTCATATTCCTGCCAAACTGCGGAACCTGATTATCCTAGTCCTATCGTTACCGCCGATTGGACTACAGAAATCGTGGTGGTTTCGAGCTTAAAAATGGACTACGGCAAAAGAGGCCGATTTTCGCCCTGCATTGGACTAGGGGATGGACGGGAAGGATTGGACTAGGCGAAAGCGTCTCAGGATTGGACTACGTCCGAGAGGAGTGCGGTCGGATGCCTTTGGCCTTCGGCGGACAGTTCGCAAAGACCATAATCGAGCGGCATGAAGTGGAGGGCCGGGGCGAGCAGAAGTCGCGTGCGCAACGCGCTGGGGAGGAGCATTTGCAGATCGAGATCGAAGAGCGTTCGAGGTCGAAAAAGTGGCGTCGCCGTGGATGTGGAGCGTGCAAGAAAGGGCGCGCAGAAGGCCGCAGATGACGCCAAAAATGGGCCGATGAAGATCGTCCTCATCGGCCCTTTTGGAAGAGGAAATCACCGCTTGAGTGGCGTCGATTTCAAGCGGTTTCGAATGTCGTCTTGACGCTTGCTAGGGAACAACATCGTTGTTCCAATCTGCGGCCCTTTCTGCGGATGGATGACGCTCTCCCCAGCGCTCGATAAATGCGTCATCATCACTTGGGATATAGGTCGGATGATCCCTTATGTATGCACTGAAAGCAGCGAGTGACTTGTCTTCAGCAAAGGCCAATTTGATGGGGCACGGATAGATGTCGGAATCGCGTTCATTGTTGTACTCTCCATTGTCCTTTCGGGTGAATGAAACGAAACCGCACACAGGGCATTTTTGCGCCTGGTAAAGCCCCTGGATGAGCTTCAGTATTGTGTCCCAAAGTTCAGCCGTTTCCATGTGGCTGGGGTCGAATTGCAGGCGTGTATTTATCGCGAGTTTCTTGAGGATTGCTTCAGCAGTGAAGAAGGCTTGAAGGTCGACGGTTTTGAGTCCGTAATCCTCGCATAGGGTGCAGTAAAGACTAATGAAGAAGTTGTTCTGAAGCTGCATCGTGAGGCTTTCCTGCGTGGCCTTTTTACGGTCGGATTTCTCGATCATGTGCTCGTCGGAACTCTCCGTACACCGCTTATGTCTACGCCCATCGTTTTTCATTTTGAGGGAGCCCGTGACACCGCGCACTTGCGCCTCCGTCATGCCGAAAAAGGCTGCAATTTGGTTGTTCGTCAAGCCCCTCACATAGAGGAGCGGCACAAGCGCCTGTTTGGGTCTGAGATCGGCACAAAGGATCTTGCGCCTAGACTTCAATTCCACCTCCGTCAGGCGTTCTTCCTCACCACGGAAACGGTTGCGATTGATGTGCTGGTACGCCAACGTAACTTCGCGATTGAATTCGTTCCTGCGGGCGCACCAGGCCTGCATCGGCGTGGCCTCAACAGGGGTGCGTTCAGGTGTGCAACGGAAGATGTCCCAGACCTCGTAGGAGGTGGCTGCCGAGAAGAAAATAGGGTTGCGCTTGAAGCACGCCGAGGACTGCATGGCAAAGCCGGCTTTGAGCAGCATGACGACGCGATTGTCTGCTGCGAAGACCATATTCTGATCGTCTTTTACCGTGCCGATACTCTTGAAGAAGACGTCAGAATAGATCAGCGCAAAGCGCTGCGGAGCATACGCAGCGAACATCTCGATGGTGTCTGACGAAGCGTCCGCGAGCATGTCAACAATTTCATCAGGAAGCCCGAAAACGAGCTTGCACAAACGTTTGCTGTGAGCGGCCTGGCGTGCGGCACAGAGCCAGTAGTGCGTGCAAAAGCGCCGGGCGAGCGCTGTTTCCTTGTCGTGCCGGTAGTGGATGCCGTTGAGTTCGTCCGCGTAGGCCTCGCGATAGTTCTCGTAAAGACCGTCTGCAAACTCTTCGGGACTGAGCGTGCTGTGAAAGGCTATGTTGATGACGCCAGTGTAGTGGCGTACGAAGCCTTTCATGCCGCGAATGACTGAGAAGCATTGATCAGAGATTTCGCCGAAGATTTCTCGTCTAATCTTTGAGACGGCTGATTTTCGTGAGCCGGAGGCGAAAAGATCAATAAGGATGTTGAAAAGGGTGTTATCGATAAGGAAAGGGTTTTCTGTTAATCTTTCGATAAACAGATCGTCCCCCCCCCCCCCTTCGGCGGTTGTATTGGGTTGAAAAAACATGGGCAGAGAAACTTGTGAAAGGTTTGCCGCACGCACGTTGTACGGACGGAGATGGTCAAAGAGAATCCTTTAGACGGGAGTCCTTCAATTGTCTGTAGATATAGTAAACAGTCAGGCCATACTGATTCCGTTTCTTGACATTGTGCGAATGGTAGTGGCCCAGAGCAGCGACCAGATCGGTTGGACTGCGCCTGAAATTTTCAAGGAGAATGTCCGCGCCGATGCGCACATTTGTCAGAGGATCGAGCAGATCTTCCGGACGCTTGACACGGTGCTTGTGCCATCGCCAGTTGATCTGCATCAGTCCGACATCTACGCTAGAAGTGTACTTCAAAATTCCAAAAAGTTCCTCTTTTGCGTGCATTTTGGACGTTGCATAAATCGGTTTGTTGGGTAAACGTAACGTCCATGGGTAGGGAGCGGCTCCGCGCGCGTTTTTCACTGGTGAATATGCACTCTCTGCAAGCGCGACGGCATAGAGCAAATGAGGGTCAATGTTCTTCTCTTGACCGACCTGTTCAAACACTGTTCCGGACAAGTCGAGCGCGTTCGCGTTCGACAATAAAACGAGCCCTGAGAGGGCAGAGATAAGCAGAGATTTCAGCATTGTGAAACTTCCAAATGGGAGTTGAAAAACGAGCGTTCGAGCACATGTTTCGGACGCACCGTCGCGTGCGCATATGTTCGCAGGCCGTTGCCCTCGTGCCATTTTGACGCTCGACGCTAGGCGGCCACCGCCTCTTTCGCATCTGGAAGTTGCCCTTTTGAGGCGAGACCTCGACCCGCGAGGAACCCTCTCCGCCCTCACTCTTGGTGAGGATGGATTCAATCGTTGGGTTCGAACGACGCCACTTCGACAAGCGCCACGCTGGGTTTGGGAGTTGTTGCGGATGAGCAACAGACTTTTTCGCCGCTGATGTTCTTATGCGATTCCTCGAATCGCCTGTCCGAGAGGTCAAGCGCTCTTTCTTCGATAGAGGATCAGTTTGCTGAAAGGCCGATTTGAGAATGGATGCGACGAATCGGCCCCCAAGGACGTCGTGTTGCTTCACGGCACACACACGCCTTTGAGGACGGGTTCTCAACGGGAAGTTGGGCCATTCGGTTCTGGCTTCGCCCTTAGATCTAATTTGAGAACAAAGTCAAAAAATGAATCGCATCTATAAAACAGTATGGAACGCCGTGCGCGGCCAGCTCGTGGTCGTGAACGAAGCGACCACCTCTCATTCTCAGGCAGACGCTTCTACGAAGACGGGCAGCGTCGTCAGCCAGTCTGCCCCGGTTCAGACCTTCGCCAAGACGGCGCTTGCCGCCGTGGTTGCCGGCATGCTCGTGAACCCGGCTTTCGCCGCCGACAAGACCCTTCAGTGGGAAGTCGACCAGTCCGCTGGCATTTCCGCTGCGGACAACGTCACGATTACGGAAACGGGCGGCATCACCCTTAACAAGACCTATACGGACGACGGCTTCAGCCAGACGAATGAAAACACCAAGTTCACGGCCCGCAAGACGCTCACCAACTCGGGCTACGTCCGTGGTGACGCCAAGCTCGAAGCTGCGAAGATCGTGAACAACGCCCAGGGCGAAATCGAGATGGGGACGGTCGAAATCCTCAGTCCGACGGCAACTGAAGTCATCACGAACGCCGGTACGTTCTCTGCCGACACCCTCACGACGGGTGTGGGCAATGTGACAAACACGGGCAAGATGACCGTGAAGAATGCCTATGACCTTCAGGGCAAGCTCACCAACAGCGGCACCCAGCTCAAGATCGGCACGGCCAATGTGACAGGTGAACTCGCGAACAGTGCGAAGACCGGCGCAACGGTTGACGTCCTGAATGTGCAGGGAACCGGTCGCGTCACGGGTACCGGTACCCTGACCGCCACCGGCGCAGTGGATATTGCGACGGGTGCCAGCCTCGCACAGGGTGAATTTGACGCCGCCGCGAAGGTGACCAACAAGGGCACGGTGAATGTCACCACGATGAAGCAGACGGCAGCAACGGGCGAATTCGTCAACAAGAAGTCCGCCACCTTCACCGACTTTGACGGTGTGGGCACGATCACCAACGAAGCCACCGGCACGATGACCGTGAATGGCACGCTCAATGTCAAGAAGACCGCCGCGAACGCCGGCACGCTCAATGCAACGGGTACGCTCAATGCTTCCGGCACGTTGACCAACACGGGGACGATGTCGGTCGGCACCCTTGAAGCCACGGGCACCGTCACGAACAGCAAGACGGCCACCATTACCACCGCGCTCAATGAAAACGGCTCCGTGGTCAATGAAGCCGCCGGCACGATTACCGCTGCGAACGGCGCCATCAATGTCAAGAAGTCCCTGCAAAACAAGGGCTCCATTGAAGCCAAGGACGTGACCATCACTTCGGGTGTGTTGGCCAACTCGGGCTCCAAGCTCAAGGCAACGAATCTGAATGTCAACGGCGGCAAGCTCACCAACACCGCCACGACCGGCGCTGAAGCCGGTGTTCTCAACGTGACTCAGGGCAGCATCGATGGTACCGGCTCCATGAAGGTGACGGGCAAGACGACGGTGGCACAGGGTGCGTCTGTTGCGCAGGCCAATCTTGATGTCCAGGAGCTCGATGTCGACGGCACGATGAACGTCACGACGAAGCTTACCGGCAACGGCACGGCTGCCTTCAAGACTCATGCATCGGGTACGGTTGCGTCTGCCGACATGAAGGCTGACATGACTCATCAGGGCTCGATGACCTTCAATGCCCTCAATTCCGCCTCCAAGATTGCCAACAACGCGGGCACGCTCACCGTCAAGACGCTGACGGGTACTGCCGCTGTGACGAACGCCCAGGGTGCGACGCTCGACATGACGGGCGGCAATGCTGCGGCTGCAACCCTTGTGGGCAACGGCACCACGAAGCTCAATACGGCCAACATCACCACCAAGATCACCAATGCCGGCCAGATGACGTCGACGGGCAAGGTGCAGACGGCTGCATTTGACCAGACGGCACAGAAGTCCGCTCTGCACAGCCTCGATGTGACGGGCCTCGTGAATGTGACGGGCGGCGAACTCGCTGCGACCGAAACCCTCACGGCTCAGACCATGCAGAATGCTGCGACGGTCAACACCAAGGATCTGACGGTCAAGGGTTCTCTCAACAACAGCAAGACGCTTACCTCCACCGGTACGGCTGACGTGACGAACTTCACGCAGACGGCTGCCGGTACGGCTAATCTTCAGGCCGCGACCCTCAAGGGCACGGGTTCGATTGCCGGTACGGTAACCGCCAAGGGCGACCTCACCTTTGCGGACGCTTCCACCTATACGGGTGAAGGTGCCATTACGGCCCAGCAGGCTTTGAACGTCAACGGCAATGTGACGATGACGAACAAGGTGACGGCCAAGGGGGCTACGACCGTTGCGACGGGCAAGACGCTCACCGCCAAGGGGCTTGATCTGCAGCAGGCCAACGTTGTCGGTACGCTTTCGAACCAGGGCGCAGCTGGTACGATTGCGGACCTCAACATGACGCGTGGTGCGAAGCTTCTCAACAACGACGTGCTTACCATCGCCACGATGTCGAATGCCGACGGCGTGACGTATACCCAGACGGGCAACGCGGCCAGCATCAAGTCGACGGACGGCACTTGGTTCTCTAACTCGACCATCAATCTTGAGGGCGGCGTGATGAACCGTTCTGCCGAAGGTCTCGGCATGGGCAACACGTACAACGTCAAGGCTTCGGGCGCTTCTCAGATTCCGGGCGGCGATCTCAACAATGACGATTGGAAGAACGGGATGTCGATCCTCACCGTGGGTTCGCTCACGCGTGACAACCTCGTGAACCTTGAAGCGGGCGGTCTTCTCGAAGTGGGCAAGATCAATCTTGACCAGGGCTCCAAGGACGGCAAGACGCTCACCCTCAACGGCGGCGCCATTGAGACGACGCTTGACCAGATGTTCGAAGGTCTGAAGGTCGAAGCCCTCAACTACGAAACGGTTGACGGCAACGGCAAGATCGAGGTTTCCGGTGCATCCGTTCTCGGTGTGTCGAAGGTCGGCGAACTTCAGCAGGAGATCAAGGATCACACGACCCTGACGGGCGGCGACATCATCTTCAAGGACTCTATCAACGTTGACCAAGTGACCAAGATCAGTCAGGCGCTCAACGATGTGTCGAGCGGCAACGTCACCGTTCACTTCACTGGCAAGACCGACAAGGTCTTCACGGTTGATGTTGCCAACTCCTTGATCACGGCCAATGATCCGACGAAGATCGTCTTTGACTCTTCTACGCTTTATGCACGTGATCCTGCCACGGGGGCTACGGGCAAGACGCTCTACGTGGGCGGTCAGGACTCCGACGGCGTGCGCATTGACGGCACGATTGGTTTCTCAAACATCGTTGAAACGGAAAAGGTCGTCATTCAGGACGGCAAGGGTCTGGCACTCGTCGGCAAGGCCGATCAGTCGCACAGCTCGCTCGTGGGCGACAACGGCTCCGTTGACGTGAAGGGTGCGGGTTCCGAACTCGTGCTCGGCACGACCTATCGCGAAAGCCTCACCGGCAAGCTGAACGCCGTCACCCTGACGGAAGGCGGCAAGCTCCTCGCCAAGGGCGGCGACTATCAGGTTGCGACCATTACGGCTACCGGGGCCGCTGTTGAAACCGTCGGCGGCAGCAAGCTCTCGACTGACGCGCTTACCGTGACGGGCGCAGGCTCCAGGCTCACCAACCAAGGCGCCATCGTTGCCAAGTCCTTTACGGACGATGCTAAAACCGCCTCGACCAACAAGGGCACGCTGCAGGTGACGAAGGCCACGACCGTGGCCGGCAACATGACCAACCAGACGGGCGGCTCTCTCACGATTGACGGTCGTCTCACGGTGACGGGCAAGCTCATCAATGAAGCCGCTCAGGTGACGCGCGCAGGTTCCACCGGCATTCAGGTGGCTGGCATCGACGTCGTCACCACGGGTACGGTGAAGAATGCGGGCGTTCTCGTCTCCACGGGCACCAACAACTTTACGAGCCAGTTCGAGAACGTCGGCCTCAACAGCCAGACGCATGTCTTCCACAATGAAGCGGGTGCTACGGTTGACCTTTCCAAGGGTGCAACCGTCATTGGCGGCGCGACGACGGCCAATGCTTCGCACGTCCGTGCCAAGGCTCCGGAAACCAGCGTGCTTAATGAGGGCACGATGAAGCTCGCCGATGTGACGGTGAACGACTTCGGTACGCTCCACAACGGCGACACGGGTCAGATCACTGCCGGCACGATTACCGTTGACACGTTCGGTGCCGTCAACAACGCCGGCGAACTGCAGGCCACGTCTGTGAATGGCGACGGCGTCTATCGCAACTCCAAGACGACGATTGCCAACACCGTTGCCTTGAACAAGCTCACGAACGAAGGCGACGCTTCTCAGGGCGAAGGCTTCAAGGTCATTGACAGCCTGAGCCTTGTCAGCGGCCTCGACAACAAGACCGACGCCCTCATTGACGCCCGCACGGCTGACGTGATGTTGGGCGACGGTTCCCAGAGCCGCAACGCCGGCATCTTCCTTGCCCGCACGCTTTCCCTTGGTGAGGGTGCATCTCTTGTCAACGAGGGCGAACAGGTGATTGAAGACCTGACGCTTGGTGAAGGTGACGAAGGTGTGACCAACAAGAAGGGTTCGAGTGCCGTTCACAACAAGCTCACGATGACGGGCAGCAAGTACGTCACCGAAGCCGGTGCTTCCGTTGAAATTCAGGACGTGCTCGATGTTCAGGGCGGCGTCTTTGAAAATCGCGGCAAGGCTTCCGTTCTCAAGTCCGTCAAGATTTCGGGCGAAGGCGAAGTCCATCAGTTGGGCGAAGCCGGCTCCTTCACGGTGGCCGAATCGCTCGACATGACGGGCGGCAAGTTCATCATGACGTCGGGTTCGCTCGCCGTCACGAAGGGCGTTGACTTCAAGGGCAGCGTGATCGACTTCCTCGGCCAGCAGGTCAATGACGACCAACAGGCTGAAAAGAAGCAGGTTGCGGCTTCCCTCATGCTTAAGGGCGACATTGAAGGTACGCTCAACATCGACACCGCCAAGGTGACGGTGGGCAAGTGGACGGATGCAGCTGCGGCTTCCGCCAGGACGTCCGAAGCGCTTCCGTCTGCCAACTCCATCCTCATCGCCGACACGGCTCCGCTCAAGATCGGCACCAACGGCAAGCTCGCCGTCGGCTCCGGTGCGCGTGCCAAGGCTGAGACGATGACTGCCGGTTCCGCTTGGTTCGGCGGCGACTCGCTCTTCGTGCTCGACACCTCCAAGATGACGACCATCGAAGAGGGCGGCTCCGCAGCGCTCGTGGGCAACACCAAGGGCGACCTGACGGTTGACGCGGGTGCCAAGCTCCATGTCGGTGCGCTCGGCTGGGGTGACTACTACGTGACCAAGGACTTCGCCAAGGAAACGGTCGAAGGCTGGCAGTCCGTTAGCCCGGCTGATCCCGCCGTCAAGTTCGAAGTCAAGCAGGACAAGGACGGCAACGTGATCCTCACGGTGGGTTCCGGCGACATTCATGACAAGCTTCCTGAAGTCGGCACCGGCGGCATCGTGAACGACATCATTACGAATCCCGACCTGCGTGATCCGAACCGCAAGGACGTGATCGGCTTCATCTCCAAGGCGGTTGAAGACGGCATTATCGCCGCTGAAAATCAGGCCGAGGTGATCAACTCCGTCACGCAGATCGGCGCTGCCGGCGGTCTCATGAACCAGAACTTCACCCTTGTGGGCAATGTCATGGATCAGGTGGATCGTCACATGTCCTATGAAGACGTTCACTTCAAGAAAGGCGAAGCTCAGGCCTGGGACGGCGTGCGTCTCTGGGCGAATGCGCTCGGCCAGAAGGTCGAAGTCTCGGGTGCCGACTACACGGGCGGTTCCGCCGCGTTTGACGGTGAGAACATCGGCTTCATCATGGGTGCCGACCTGATGGCTCAGAACGGCGTGCGCTACGGTGCGGCCTTCGGCTACCAGAAGGGCGACATGGACAGCGTTGATTCGCTCGTCTCGACCTCGAACGAAGCCGATGCGTTCTCCATCACGGGCTATGCCGCTCAGCAGTTCGGTCAGTTCAACCTGATCGGGTCTCTGGGCTACACCCGAGTGGACGCCGACCTTGAACAGACGCTCCCGTCCGCCATGGACATGGGCAAGCACACGATGAACGCCAAGAGCGACATCATCATTGCCGGTCTCAAGGGCGAAATGCACTTCAAGCTCTCCGACAACGTGGCTGCCGTGCCGTATGTGGGCCTGCGTGCCGTCACCGTTCTCTCGTCCGACGATACGTCGACGATGGGCGGCAAGGACGCCTTCCACTACGACAACGACACGCTCGTGCAGTTCCAGATGCCCGTCGGCATTGCCTTTGAAGGCATGAACACGACGGCCTCCGGGTGGACCTCTCGCGGTGTGTTCGACATTTCCGTGACGCCGGTCTTCGGTGACAAGGAAGCCGACACTACGGTGACGGTCAACGGCATCAAGTCTGCCGACAAGGTCTCCTCCGACTTTGCCGACAGCGTGACCGGTGCCGTTCGCATGGGCGTTTCCGCTGAAAAGGACAACTTCTCCTTCGGCGGTGAGCTCGGCGTCTCCGTGGGCGACATGCGTGATTCCGCCGTGACCTTTGGTCTTGGCGCTCGCTATCGCTTCTAACGGCTGATCCCTTTCCATGCTTGGGAAATACCTCCTTTCTCTGCCCTCGGCAGAGGAGGGAGGTTTTCGCCCCGGCTGGGAAGGGTTCATGGAGACAAAGATGTCGATGACGTACACCAAGGCGCAGTTCGCCGAAAAGCACAAGGAGGCCATCAGTCTCTTTCAGGCCGGGCTTGGCTACAGGGCCGTTGCCACTGCTTTGCTCCTCAATCCGTACACGGTGAGGGACTGGGCACGCAACTGGCGCTTTCAAATTCGGGCCAATGCTCTTGGGACGCCTGAAGATAGGCAGAAGGCCTTTGCAATGCGTGCCAAGGGTGCATCCCTGATGGAGATCGCTGCCGAGATCAAGTGTTCGAAAAGAACCATTCTCTCCTGGCTTTCCGAAGCCAGAAAGGATGGTGCTATGGAGGACGCGCGATGATCGGTCGTTCCTCACCACGGGGCATGATGTTCGGCTTCATGGCCGTACTCTTCGGACAGCTTGGCGTGACGGCTCAAGCGACCGAGGTCAATGTCATTTACGACAAGGCTTATCAGTCGCAGACGGACGTCAAGGCATTCTTCAGAGCGCGGGCCATGGGCACGATCATCCAGCCCACGATCTTTGCGAAGGACAAGCCTGCCGTCGAGCGGATTGCCGATCGGTTTTCCGCCACGCTCACGCGTCACGAAGACCTGCTATCCGTTCATAAGCCTGGTCCCATGACGAACCTCAACGCCCATGCAGGCGAATGGGTTGTCATGCCCTGCGAAGCCGCTCACGTGCTTCAGAAGGCCAAAGATGCCGCTCAACTCACGAACGGTGCATTCGACCCAACGATCGGCACGGTGACGGCGCAGTGGTCGGTCGGCTTTGGCGGAACCTCCGTTCCGTCGTCGTCAACCCTCGCAGATGCCAAAGCAAAGGTGGACTGGCGAAAGGTTGAGGTCGACTTCTCGAACGAATCGCAATCGGTCTGTCGAGCCCGCATTGGGCAGGGACAGAGTGTGGATTTGGGTGGAATCGGCAAAGGCTGGTCGAATCAGATCCTCGCCAAACAGGTCGAAGACGATGGTGCGCATCGAGCCATGGTGGTCTTGGGCGGGAATACCGCGTTTGTCGGCAAGCCCACCTATGGTGACAAGTGGCTCTCGGCCATACCGTCGACTGAAGATCAGTACGACTACGTTGGTTACTTCAAGCTCAAGGCTGGCGACATTGTCACGACGAGCAGCGACAAGGAACGTCATATCGACATCAAGGGCAAGCGCTACGGCCACATCATGAGCGGTCGTACTGGCAAGCCCGCAGAAAACACATTTGCATATGTGACGGTGATTGATCACGACGGAGCGCGTGGGGACGCGCTTTCTACAGCACTTTGGGTGTTGGGTGACAAAGCCTTCGACTTTCTCAAGGCTCATCCGGACATTCAAGCGCTCCTAGTCATGAAGAACGAGAACGTGGCCTATGTCACGCCGAGTCTCGCAGTCCGAACGTATGTCAAAAGCGAACGACTCAAACTCAAGGGAATTGAGTGAGAGTGCGCTCGCGATTCAAGGAAAAGCGGTTATTGATTTTGGGGAAAATCATGCGAAAAATGAAATTGAATCAGAAAGCACTCCGAAGGACGGCTTCTGGAACTCCGGTGGACAATCGGATCTTCAAGCCCACAGCTTTGGCCAAAGCGATTGCGGGCGTTTTTGTATGTGGAGTCTTGACGACTGGAGATGCGAATGCTGTACCTGGAACTTGGCCAGTTGTCATTGAAGTTGGCGGCTATCAATTGAGCGCGACTTACGACTCAATGGGGGGGACTATTGGTTATGTCGGATATGATGGAGCTTTCCAGTCAGCAAAATTAGTGGCGACGGAAGCGCCGACAACGTGGTCTTTCCGAACAAGTGATGCTTTTGCAAATCTTTCTGAGGGTGGTAATGACATAGATTTGTCTAGGGCGACCTGGGATGCATTGGCCAAAGGTGGAACCAGTTCATTTATTAACGACACTGACAAGACTATTATATTTAGCCCGAAGGATGCGATATCGCCATACGGTGCTCCCGTATTTAAAACAGTTGCTACAAATAATGGAACTGCAAGAATAGAGAATTCTGGGAATGGATTAATTGAAATTCAGGGTTCGATGTTTATAGAAGGAATTACAGCTGGAGCTACGGAAAGAGGTACATTTGAACTCGTTAATTCTGGAGAAGGAGTTATAAAGTTAACGGGGGGCCAGGATTGGGTGCCTGGAGGTGAAATGACATCGGTGGGACGCTCTGCTGTCTCTGTGTTTGCAGATGGAGCAATGTCCAGTGCGAAACTTGTTAATTCAGGCGGCGGATTAATAGATACGGTTACTGGATTAGGAGGGGTAAGCCCTATTGGTGCATTTGCGAAAAATGGCGCCACTGTAACAGTTGAAAATTTAAATGGGTCTAAGGCAAATCTTGTATTTAACGGATTGGCGTTTGCTGGCTCATGTTTACATATGAATAATGATTCGAATAGTACGTTAGTCTTGTCAGAAAGCAGGAGCAATTTTAAAATAGATTCCGCATCTCTAGAAGATTCAGATTTGTATATTGTAAACGAAGGAAAATTTTCCATAGACTCATTATGGTTCAAAAATTCAGATGTGGACATTGATAATAACGGGCTTATGGAATTTAATGCAGAAGAGAACTTGTTTCTTGAAGGAGCAGGGAGCTTTGTTCTAAAGAATAGGAGCGGCGGAGTGTTCATTTTAAATAATGAGATGTCTTGTTATCCACTAATTCTATTTAATGGGCAGGTTACTATTGAAAATGATGGAGAGGTGCATTTTTTAGGAGGGCAATGCTCAGGCATGGATGCTCATTTTGGTGCGGGCGAAATTCGTATTAAAAATAATGGATCTTTATATTTTGATGGCGGTTACTATTTAGTTACACAGCAGGATGCGCTTTTGGATATATCAATAGATAATAGAGGGTATATCAATTTTGGTGTCAAAGAAATTGAATGCGCTGATGGTGAGCTCACTAAAATTGTTATAAATAATTATGGTGTTGTAGATTTTACGAACGGCGAGGGAAATTTTAGTGGCTACCACGCTGATCTTTTATTTAATAAGATTGGTTCTGAGCTAATAGGAGATGCAGCAGTTTTTTTCTCAGGAAATTATTCGAAGCCAGAACTTGGAACTGAAAGCGCGCAAAAATCAATTTATGTGATAGGAGGGGATGGATCTAAGCAACAGATAAATAGCCAAAGCTTTGTAGAGAATGCACTACACCAAACTGGAAACCTTGTTTTAGACAATGCAAGTCTTCAATATGTAGTTTTCGACGCGGGCAGTACGATTCTGATTTCTGATGTGGCTGCTGATACGGAATTGGCGAAGTCAATTGAAGAGCAATTGAGGCCGATTATCGGTAATGATGTGAATATTCGGTTCACAGGAACGGTTGATGGTCAACCAGCCTCTTCTTCCAAGTTCAACATGGACGTCGTGAATGCCCTCATCTCCGAGAACAAGCTTGCGGCAGGGAGTGTTGTGACGTCCGAAGCCTTGACGCATGAAGGCAAGACCTTCACGCTCGGAAATACGGGTGACATGACCCAGGACACGGGTTTCATGGGCATTCTCGGTTCATCCGGCATTACGGTAAAGGACGGCAAGACGCTGACGCTGATGGGCGCTCAGGCCTCCATGGCAATGGCCGTGGGGGCGGATGACCGCGCGGCGTCCTATGTGATGACGGACGCCCCGACGACGCTCCAGAACGGTACGCTCAATCTCGGTCACAAAGCGCTCTCGGCCACGGAAGGCACGCTTGCCGACGTGACGTTTGACCGCATGTCCACGGTGAATGTTGAAAACGGCATTTACACCCTGGCTTCCTTGAAGGGCGAAGGCACGCTCAACCTGAATGCAGGAACCCGTACAGATGTCACGGGCGAGTTGTCCGCCACTCAGGTGACGAATGCGGGCACTCTGACGGTTGCCGGCAGAACGGTGCTCGGTGCGGCGACCGAAGGAGCTTCGACCTATGCGAAACCGAAGGCGCAGACGTTCGTGAACGAGAACGGCGCTACAGCGAACCTGACGGGCGGCCTTGTCGTGAACGACTTTGCCAAGGTGAGCAACAAGACGGGTTCGACGATGAATGCGGGCGCCGTAGTGGTGGACACGTTCGGACAGATCAACAACTACGCAGGCGCGACGCTCACGTATGCCAGTGTCGATGCCGACGGCATTGTGCGCAATCAGGGTACGCTCAACGTTACGGGCACTTACGTGGTTGGCGACGAAGGCGAGACGACGCTCGACGGTGAATCGACCATCGGCACGCTTGCCGTTGGCCGCACGTCGAAGCGGATGCTTTTGGCACGCAACGGCGATGAGGCGGAAGTCTTCAATCGCGGGAAGACCTATGTCGATGAACTCGATCTCGTCTCGGGCACGATCTCGGTCGAGAAGGATTCCGTCCTGGCAGGGAAGAGCCTGAAGAACGGCGCTGTTGGTTCCGACATTACGGTGGCTGCTGGCGGTACGTTTGCGTTCTCCCATGACAAGTCGAGCCTCGACAATGCGCTCAAGAATTTCACGGGCGACAAGGACGGCAAGGCTATCCTGACGCTCTCAACCGATCTTCACTTCGGTCAAGGCGGCTCCTTGACCGTTGGTACGGTGGAGGAAGCCAAGGGTACCGTGAACCTCGGTTCCGACGCTCTTTTGCTTCTCGGCACGACGCAACTCCATGGCGAAGCTCTGCTCAACGGTGAAAGCTCTCAGCATCTGCACGTGGAAGACGGTGCCGTGATCGCCATGACGGACGATCTGCTGTGGGGCAATCATTACCTCATGAAGGGCTTTGACGATGCGTCGACGGCTGAAATCCTCAAGGTCGGGATTCTCGACAAGGATGGCAAGGCCCTCGGCACGAAGAAGAATGACAAGGGCATCTTCGTCACGGTGGGTTCGGACAACATCCTGGAGAAGGACAAGTCCTATCGCATGGTGAACCAGATGAACTGGCTTCTCGACGGTCGCCAGGATCTCACTTCCGTGCATGGCGATGTGGCTTTCCTCACCAACGCATTGGTTGACAAGAACGGGGCCTTAGCGACGAATCGCATGGAAGCTCTTGCTGCAGATTCGAGTGCCATGGCCGAAACGCAGCGCATGGGCGCGCAAGTACAGACGACGATGCTCGATCATGCTTCCTCGGCACGAAAGGGTTATGGAACCTTCTGGGTTGAGGGGATCTACTCGAAGACCGATAGCGGTGACTTCACGCGCTCGACGGGCGCCTACGGCTACGAAGCCGACACGACGGGTTTTGCGTTCGGTGCCGATCTGCCCATGGGCGACGACACTTGGCGTCTGGGCGCGGCTTTCTCGGCGCAGCGTGGAGACCTTGACGGCAGCTACGGTCTTTCGTCCGACATCGAGGGCTACGGCTTCTCGGTCTATGGCGGCAAGACCTTCTCCACTGGTCTCAATCTCTCGGGAGCGCTCACGTACATGACGGCCAATCATGAAGTCGATGCGTACAACCTGGGAAAGGTGAAGGCCGACATCGACGCCGACATGTGGGTGCTCGGTGCCCGCATGAGCATGCCGTTCGGACAGAACCGCGTTTGGATGACGCCGTACCTTGGTGTGGATGTCATGAAGCTCACGCAGGACGGCTTCACGTCCTCGTGGTCAGGAATGGACGCCTTCCGCTACTCGGATGTTGATGCCACGATCGTGCGCACGCCCGTTGGCGTCAGGGCCGGTACCTTCATGCCGCTTGAACTCTTCGGACGTTCGGGCACGGTCAACTGGGATGCGGACATCTCCTTCATCCCGCAGTTCGGTGACAAGGATGCGGACTTCAAGGTTTCCGGCATTTCGAACGGTCATTCCGACGGCATGAGCGCCGAGTTCGTGAACGACTGGCTGAGTCAGGCCAGGTTCGGCATGAGCTATCAGGGGGCTGCAGGCTCCTTCGGTCTCTACTACGCCGTTGAGAAGGGGGACGTTCGTGACTGGTCGAGCAGCGTGAACGCCAAGGCCAGTTTGTTCTTCTAATCTCAAGCTTGCTGTAAAGCAACAGAGGGCTCCATTCGAAAGAATGGAGCCCTCTGTGCTTAGGTGTTGGATACGTCGTGTTGTTGCGTTTCTGTCAAGCATAAGGGTATACCCTACCACCCCCCCCCCCCCCCCCCCTCGCCAAAACGTTCATTCTTTCAATTATGCACTCGGGTGAGACCTGAGTTAGTTGAAAGGATGTTTGCTATGCAAAAGAAACTGCCGTTTAAGCCGCTGATGTCGGCTGTGATCATCACCTCACTGTTCGCGATTGCGAACCCTGCCTCCGCTTTGACAAAGGTGAGTGGCATCACCATCGATGGAGAAGATAAGGGGACTCTGTCAGGGGCAACATTGGAAATCGGAAGCGATCTCAGCACCATTTTGGTGAAACCTGGAAAGACCACAAATGTAGGTAAACCTATTTTGGCGACCAATGGCAGTAAGCTCGTCATGAAGGGGGAAGATATCACACTGAATGGAGAGAACAGCGGGTTCGGTATTTGGGTTTATGACTATTCTAACGTTAGCGGAGAGGTATTTGTTGGCACCGTAAATACGAATTCCCTGAATATATCCGCCCAAAAAGCTGCCGTCTCGAACGAGTCGGGCACAGTCATTCTTGACGCTCAAAACATTGCCATCACGACTACTCGTAGTAGCGATGGTACAGGAGCCATTGAGATGTGGGGCAAGGCAACGGCAGGGGATGCCAAGACCATCATCGGCGAACATGCCAAGACCATTTCTATTGCTGCAAACCAGGACAAAATCAATGTCAAGCAAAGCGGATCAGCGATCCGTGTGCTTAACGGCGGCACGCTGACCCTTGGCGGTAACGCAACGGAAAACGTCACCGTGACAGCAAATCACAAGGGAGCCAGTTTTGGCATCTACGCAGAAAGTAGGCTGAACCCAAGCGATGTTACGATTCATGGCAAAAACATCACCATCGATTCCCGTGGTGATCAAACTTCTACAGGCGTATTCGCGAACGTCAACGGTACGGTGGCTATCGGCGAGGCGAATCAGTCAAATATTCGCATCAAGTCGGTTAATTCGGAGACCACAGGGAATGATGCTTATTCTTACGGTGTTTGGGTTTCGAATGTTGCGGACTTCAACAAACCTGCTGGTTCTGTCACCCTTGCGGGCAAGTCTGTGGACATCTACTCAGAAGGCGTTGGCGACGTATATGGCATCTTTGTCGCTTCGAATGATCTAACTCCGGTAGAAAAGGCAGCGTTGACAATTGACGCCGAGACCATCAAGATCGAAGCCGTATCTAAGGATGAAGAGGCTTCGAGCGTTGGCGTCGTGGCCATGAGTGCCGGCGATGTCAAGCTTACGGGCAATACGCTCATTACTGCCGACCATGCGCTCCTTGCCAGAGGCGATGCCTCGATCGAAATCAATAAGGACGGCAAGCACTCCACGCAGATCAATGGCGACGTGGTGTTTGACTATGACGCTGAAACTTCCGGTACGGGCGTCAATGCAAATGTCGACGTGACTCTGTCTGGAGCTGATTCCTACTGGAACGGCAACACGCTTGTCGCATGGGCTGGTCTGCCGGACGATGTTGAGAGCGACAAGCTCACCGTGACCGACATGAAGCTCACCGTCAAGGATGGCGCCCAGTGGACGCCGACGGCCATTGCTTCGACCGATCCGACGGCTCAGAACGGCCAACGTGCTGTTGCGCTCAACAACCTTGCGCTCGATAACGGTGTGGTGAATATCACCGACAAGTCGGTCAACGCTACTGTTGAGAAGCTGTCGGGTTCCGGCACGGTGCGACTTGCTGCGGATCTGACGGCTGAAGATGGCCAGCAGGCCGGCACTTTCACGGTCGGCTCCGCCGCCGAAAATTCATCCCTCACGGTGAAGCTCACCAACGAGGACATGTCGAAGGAACTTACGGCTGACGATGTGACGAGCGAACAGGCCAAGGATTTACTCGGCAACGTTGCTGCTAAGGATGTTGAGACGACCATGAAGGTCGACGAAGGCATGTACAACGGTGCCTTCGATGTGACGGACGACGGCTCGACCATTACGCGCGGTCCGAACTCCGTCATGCAGTCCACCCTTGAACTCGCAACCGTTGCACCGCTTGCCTTGAATCGCATCCTCACCAACGATGTTCACAAGCGCATGGGTGACATCCGTTCGATGAAGCAGACCTCGGGCGCTTGGGCTCGCTACGACGGCGGCAAGCTCTCTGGAGAAAGCGGTCTCGAAAACGACTTCCACACGATCCAGGTGGGCGTCGATACGGTGCCGACTGCCGATGCTCCCCGCTTTGGTGTTGCGTTCTCCTACACGACGAGCGATGCCGACTACCAGCGCGGCGAAGCCGATATGGACGTCTACAGCCTTGCTACCTACGGCTTGTGGATGGGTGAGAGCGGCCAGTTCGTTGACGTCGTGGCTCGCCTAGGCACGGCCAAGACAGACATGACGGTTGACGGGAACAAGAAGGGCTCGATGGACAATATCGTCACCGCGCTCTCGGGCGAATTCGGCTGGCGCTTCGACATCGCAAAGTCCTTCTACCTCGAACCACAGGTTGAACTTGCCTACACGCATGTGGATGCTGACGACCTGTCGCTCTCCGACGGCTCGACCTATCGCTTTGACGACGGCGACAGCCTGATGGGACGTGCTGGCTTCATGTTCGGCATGCAGTGCCCAGAAAACGGCAACACGGCTTATCTGCGTGTCTCCGCGGTGCACGAGTTCCTTGGTGACAATGCCGTTACCGGCGGCAACGGCACCGTCTATGAAATCGATGGCAAGGATACGTGGGTTGAATATGGTCTTGGCGCCAACTTCAATCTCACGGACTCGACCTACGTCTGGGCCGATGTCGAACGCACTGCCGGAGGTGTGCTTGACACCGATTGGCGCGCCACTGTGGGAGTCCGCTATTCCTTCTGATAACAAGATGACCGACCGCAAGGCGGGTTGATCCCGCCTCGAATCCGACACCACAACGACCGCCCGAGCGTGCAAAAACGCCCGGGCGGTTTCTTTTGGTCGAAGGAAAACGCGTTAGGAAATGTCCATCGCCCAATAGATTGGTGAATTTCCGAAGGGAATCCCGGAATCATTCAGGGAAAACCCAAGCGGCGAAATAAAAGAGTCTGCCTATCAGACAGGCGTTTGTAACGGATTGTTGTACGAAAATGACTTTCTTGGATTTCGTCGTCCGATTCCGTGAAATGCGCAAGCGCTTTTACAAGAGTTACAAAAAACTGTTGTAAGTCGTGACGTGGTGGAAACCCGAAACGGCCTATGGGGTTTGATTTAAGTCAAATTTCGGGGGGGCTGGGTAGCCTGTCAGGTGCACTTTCTCGTCATTTCGGGAGAGGCAGGACCAAACCAACCATTATTTGGAGTAAATCATGAATCGCGTTTTCAAGACCAAGTGGAGCGTGGCTCATCAGGAGTACGTCGTTACCGACGAAAAGCATGCGAGCAAGACCAAGGCCGCCAAGAGCGTTGTAGCGCTGGCTGTCGCAGCTCTCATGCTCGGTGCCGGTGCGGCATCGGCAGCCTATATGGCACCGAAGGCTGGAAGCCAGGATCCCGGCTTTGTTGCCAACAGTTCGAATCAGCTCGATGCAGCCAAGAAGTCTTGGGAAACTGCTGAGTACAAGAAGGACTGGGGTCTAACGGCCATGAATGCCTCCTCGGCTTATGCGCTTGGCTACCACGGTCAGGGTGTTGCCGTCGGCGTGATGGACTCCGGTGCGCTTCTTCAGAAGCATTCTGAACTTGCCGGGGATCGTTTCCATGCGTCTCACAACCAGGGTCAGTACGGTTCCACGGGCAATCGTTATCCGCAGGGTGCCGGTAGCCAGTTTGACGGCAAGTACGAAGCCGGTCAGGATTATGACGTCACGGGTGACTGGGTTCTGAATATGAACGATTCGCACGGCACGCACGTGACCGGTACCGTCGGTGCAAATCGCGATGGTTCCGAATTCCATGGCGTTGCCTGGGGTTCCGATATTCATGTCGGCAATACCGGCGGCACGGACGATTCGAACTATGGTCCGTTCCTGGATTACCAGTTCTTCCTGAACGGTTGGGGACAGCTGGCTCAAGACATCGTTGCTCAAAATGGTGAAAAGCGCGGCGGCGTCATCAACAATAGTTTCGGTACCAATACCCGTGTAAACGCTGCCAGTACTTCCAAGTATGGAGCTGACGGCTTTAAGATCGGCAACATGATGGAAGTCAATACGACGGGTCAGACGGAATATGAATACTTCTTGTTCAAGAAGATTTACGGCGAAAATCCCTCGTTTGTCGATGCGGCTTACGACGCTGTCAAGGGTACGAACGTCGTCCAGGTCATGACGACGGGCAACCGCGACATGAAGAATCCGTACTATCGTGCGCTCTATCCCTATTTCAACCCGGAAGCAGAAAAGCACTGGATTGCCGTCGCCGGCCTCAAGAAGCTCTCCGGCGAAGGTGAAACGGCCAAGTACGACCTTGTCAAAAACTTCAACGAGGCCGGTAATGCCAAGTGGTGGACGGTCGTTGGACCGGGTGATGCCATTTATTCCTCTGCTGTTGTGGATGGTTCCTATTTGGTTCCCGGTAAAGACAATGGCGGCAATCCCGTGCCCGAGGGCGTCGAGCTCGGTTCTTCCTATTATGCAACCTGGGGTGGTACGTCCATGGCTGCACCTCACGTCAGCGGCGCAATGGGCGTACTGATGTCGCGCTATGACCAAATGTCGGCCATTCAGGTGCGTGACGTCATGTTCACGACGGCCACTCACAAAAATCCCGACGGAACCGATTTTGACAGTTGGACAGCCGCACCGGGTGAAGTTGACGAACGCATGGGTTGGGGCCTTCCCGACCTTGAGGCCGGCATGTATGGTCCGGGGCAGCTTCTCGGTTCCTTCGACTACGACATGAGCGCCGGAAGTCTGGACGTTTGGAGCAACAAGATCACTCAAATCGCCTTGGATCAGAGAGAGCGCGAGGATCTTGCCTGGAAGGCCGCTGCGGAAAAGTGGATGAAGAATCCGACGTTGGCGATGACCGGTCTTTCTGAAGACGAAAAGGCTTTGCTTGGCGAAATGCTGACGGATACCAACGAGGATCTTGTTGGCATCGATGACGCGCTGGAAAAGATGACTGAAGAAGAGGCCATCGCTTGGCGCAAGGAATACTTCCAGAAGCGTCTTGACACGATCCAAGCCAAGATCGACGGCAAGCTCTATGACGGTTCTCTCATCAAGCGCGGCGAAGGTACCCTCATCTTGACGGGCAGCAACACCTATCGTGGCGGTACCACGGTTGAGGGCGGCAAGCTCCTTGGCTACTCCAACTCCTTCGGTGTCTCGGGTGATGATGGCAAGGCCAACGGCAAGGTCGTCGTGAACGGCGGCACCTTCGGTATCCTTGAAACGTACAACGACCAGTTCACCATGAAGGGTGAAATCGAACGCGGTGAAGGTACGCACTCCGTCGACGTTGTTGTGAACGAGGGCGGCACGTTCCAGATCACGGCTGGTCAGGACGTGACGATGGGCAAGCTTGAGTTCAAGGAAGGCGCTGGCTTCACGGTCGGTTCTGAAGACGTTGATGTCCTCAAGGAAGCTTATGCCGGTAAGGCTCAGACGGGTACTGTGACGACGACTGGCGTGACTGGTGCCGATCTTGCCGTCGCCAACCCCGACTATGCCTTCTTCAAGACTGAACTCAAGGCTGAAGGCAACAAGCTCACTGGCACGCTCTCTCGCGACGAAACGAAGAGCTTCGCCACCTACGCTCAGAACGCCAACGGTCAGGCCATTGCCGGCGCGCTTGAAGGCGCTGCGGGCGGTGCGCTCTACGACGCTCTCATTGGTGCTTCGAAGGGTGACGTTGCCAAGACCTACAACTCTCTGGGCGACGACTTCATCCTCAATACGCGCAATGCGGGCATCGTGAACGGCATGACGCTCTCCCGCGCCATCAAGGATCAGGCCACGGGCATCGGTGAAGGCCGCAAGGTCGAAATGGCCGACGGCACGGCTCGCCTCTGGGCGACGGGTGTCGGCAGCTGGTCTGCGCTTGATTACGGCCAGTCCGACATGGACAGCGACTTCTACGCCGGCCTCTTCGGTGCTGAAGTTGACGTCTGCTCCGCCACGAAGCTCGGTCTCTTCTTTGGTGCCGGTTCTACCGACAACAAGGCGGGCGACAACAAGGTTGAAAGCGACGACATCCACTTCGGTGCTTATGGCGTCACGAACTTTAGTGATGTGGTCAACGCCACCTACGGCTTCGTCTACAGCCATCAGTCGGCTGACGCCACCCGCGCTCTGCAGGTTGGCTCCCAGCTTGGCATGAATGCCTTCTCGGGCGACACGGACATCACGCAGATCTTTGCAGAAGCTGCCTACACGGGTCTCAACACGGATGCCTACAGCATCGAGCCGTACTTCGGCCTGAGCTGGATCCACGCTGAATCCGACGGCTTCAACGAACAGGTCGGCACGATGGCCTTCTCGACCACAACCGAAGATCAGGATGTCCAGGTGACGACGCTTGGCGTTCGCGGTGCCATCCCGTTCACGATGGGCGAAACCAAGGTTGCGCTCAAGGGTGACGTGGCTTGGAACCACTTCTTCGGCGACACGGAAGCCGAAGCTTCGATGGCCCTCGCCGGCTCCGGCGTGGCCCACCTGAAGGGCGGCGAACTCGGCGACATGGCCTCCGTTGGTCTCGGTGTTGAAGCTCAGGTCGGCAAGATGACGACCATGGGTCTCTCCTACACGGGTGCCTATGACGGCGACATCACGTCGCACGGCATCTCCGCCAATGTCCGCTTCAACTTCTAATGTGAAGCAGAGGACGTGACCCGATTGGTCGTCGGGTCACACGGTACTGACCGTCCTCGCAGTCGGTCGGTACCTTTCTCAAGCGTCTTTCCATGAGGATGCTTGAGAAAGCAGTTGGTCCTGCTGGGTTGCTTTAAGCAACCGCTTGCCCTGTTGGCTTCTCGCCGACGGGGCATTTTCTTGAGTTGGCAACCGTCCAATGGCGGTTTTTCGGATTCAACCAATCGGTTTGGCAATTTTTGCCAAAACGGCCGCAGTTCCTGCCTGTTCGATTTGGAGAATGAGGGTTGGGCTTGGGAGAAGGCTCTTTCTTCGAAAGAGGCGCAATCTCAATTGATCGTCTTCCGAGAATGGGGCCTGGCCTTTGGAGTCGGGACAAGCGTTCGCTTTCCTCTCCTGAGCCTCTTTCCTTGCCTAGGGGGTGCGATTCATCAAAGCCCCCTCGGCAGGAGCAGAACCCCCCCCCCC
>ERZ791889.368-NODE-368-length-25265-cov-20.224435_pt1 | contig 25265 bp, 19 predicted proteins | sample MGYA00510156_ERZ791889 | MGnify/ENA primary metagenome ERZ791889 (study PRJEB30046, sample SAMN00792108) | human gut metagenome | study: EMG produced TPA metagenomics assembly of the A metagenome-wide association study of gut microbiota in type 2...
TATTTATTTGGAACTTGTTTTCATTTTATATATGTCTTTATGATTATTGGAAATATTAATACAATAATTAGACATATACAAACTAAAAAGCAATTATTTAACCAAGAATCCATCCACCATCAGTTAAGTACACACACCGTTTCAAGGAAAAGTGCTAATGAGGAATCAAATGCAATCATGCCGTTTTCTTCCTTTATGCGCAAAAACTTTTACTATACTCAAAACAAGTAACCCCCTAAATGATTGTAAACAAAAAATAAAACTGACTTTAAACAAAATAATCAAATATTTAAGTATCTTTGCATGAAGATAACCTAAAGAAGTTTGATATGAACACACATTCATCTATCACTATATACACCGGATGATTTATCTACCACTCCTGCAATCGGTTACGGTTGCATCAGAAATCTTCGAATCTGAAGAAAATAAAATAATATACGTTTGTCATTACAATGTAATTCCGCTTTACGACCTTTGCAGCGGAAACAAAAAAATTAATATTTATAAACTTAAAAAAACAAATGCATGAAACAAGCAAATTTTAGAATCCATCGAACGATTCTGACTTTATTGTTTGGCTTGTTCCTTTCTGTTGGAATGTATGCCCAACAGATTACAACTACAGGAACAGTAAAAGACTCAACAGGTGAACCTATTATTGGTGCCAATGTATTGGTGAAAGGTTCAACTCTTGGCAGTATCACAGACATCGACGGAAAATTTACGATCAAAGTTTCAAACGGCGATGTCTTGCAATTCAGCTTCATGGGATACAAAACAATCGAAATGAAGGCTGAAAACAAACCTATGAACATCGTTCTACAAGAAGATACAGAGGTTCTGGATGAAGTGATAGTCATCGGATATGGAACCAGCCGTAAAGAGGACCTGTCTACGGCAGTAACCACTGTTAAAATGGACGACAAACTAAAAAGCCGTCCGGCAAATTTAGCTTCATACCTGCAAGGACAAATGCCGGGTGTAATGATTCAATCAAACGGTGGCGACCCGATGGCAGAAGTTTCCATGTCTATCCGTGGGCGTGGTTCACGTGGTACAGATAAAAGCTACAACAGCGGTGATGGCGTGTTGTACGTAGTAGATGGTGTGCCAGGGGCACCTTTCAATATGGAAGATGTTGAATCAATCACCGTATTGAAGGATGCTGCGTCGGCTGCTATTTATGGAGCAAGCGTAGGTTCTGGTGGTGTAGTAGTAGTCACAACCAAACAAGCGTCTGCCGGCAAAGCCAAAGTGAGCATCAACATCTCCAAAAGTTTTAAGAGCGCCATGAATCTGCCAGAAACACTGACTGCAGAGCAATACAACCAGGTTTGGGCCGATGCAGTAAAAACATACGGCGGTCAGATGGTAGCTGCACGTAATCCGGAATTATTCCCCTACGGAAATGTAACACGTACCGATTGGATGGATGCTATTTTCCGCACAGGTTCGCTGGAGCACTATGCATTATCTGTATCAGGCGGTAGCGATGTAATGAAAGGTTTTGCCTCTTTTGCCTACGACAATGACAAAGGTGTAATGCTCAACACATTCTCTCGTAAATTCTCAGCCAAAGCAAACTTGGATTTTCAACTTTCAAAATGGCTGAAACTGAGCGAACGTGCAACATATGAATACAAGAACGGACAAGGAGACATCATGACCGGTCACCAAGGTGTATTGAACCAAGCAGTCTTCTTTCCTCGCTCGGCTACAGTGTATGACTATGACAAGGAAGGAAATCTGATGTATGATGACCAACGCAAACCACTTTACCACGGAACAATTCCACGCTGGGCTGCACAGGAAGGTATCAGTTCTCCTTATGGTGAAATCAGAAACCCGGTTGCTACATTGGAACGCTTAGACCAGCAACGTCCTTCTACGAAGATTTACTCTACTACTTCTATAGAGATTAAACCTATCTCATCATTGACAATCAAGAGTGACTTTACAGCCGGTCTTGAAATAAAAACTGAAGATATCTTCAGTCCGAAAGTTCCTGAAATCGGCCGTCCGGAATTGGAGAATAAGCGTGAAAAGTCCAATGAATGGAAAAGCACCATTCTTTGGGAGTCAACAGCTACATGGGCGCATGTATTCAATGATGCACACCATGTCAGTGCCATGGCCGGTTATTCTATGAAATATGAAAAATACAAATGGGACCGCTATTACACAAGCAAATTCAACCGAGAAGACAGACATTCGATCACGAATGGTCAGGCTGGCGACTGGAGCAAATATAAGCCTGAAGAAGAAATTTGGGAAGAATCCATGATTTCTGCTTTTGCACGCCTTGGCTATTCGTATGAAGACCGTTATTTCATCACGGGAAGTTTACGTAGAGACGCCACTTCAAAATTATATAAAGACAATAATTCAGGTATTTTCCCTGCTGTTTCTGCCTCTTGGAAAATTTCATCTGAATCATTTTTCGAACCGTTGAAATCAGTTGTCAGCTTGCTGAAAATCCGTGGTAGCTGGGGACAGGTAGGTAACGTAGCATTGGTGCCTCGCTATTCTTGGAACGTACCTCTGAATGAAACAGAATGGCCTATCATTTATGGTAAAGATCTGCATACAGTTCAGAACGGTGTCTATGCCGGTTCTATCGGTACAAAAAATTTAAAATGGGAAACGACTGAACAATATGGTATCGGTTTGGATCTGGGTCTATTTGACAACTCATTGAATGTAACTATCGACTACTTCAACAAACGTACAAAAGACCTGATCGAAATTGTTCCTATGCCCTCTGTTGCCGGTGTATCTGTAGATCCTTATGGTAACATCGGAGATGTCGTGAACCGTGGATGGGAATTCAGTGCAAGCTATCAAAAGAAAATCGGTGATGTAACATTTGGAGTAAACGGTAACATTTCTACCGTTCACAATGAAGTGCTCGACTTGGGTAATATGGACTACATACAGCACACCGTTGGTGTGAACGACAAACGTCCGCTCCGCTCAGCTGTAGGACAGCCTTGGTATTCATACTATGTACTGAAAACAGAAGGCATATTCCAAAACGAACAAGAAATCAAAGACTTCACTTGGACAGATCCTCAAACCGGTATGACAAAAATGATTCAACCGAATGCCAAACCGGGTGATTTCAAATATGTGGATTTCAACAACGATGGTAAGATTACAGATGATGACAAGCAATACCTGGGAAGCTACATGCCTAAAATTACATTCGGATTTGGAGGTAATGTGCAGTATAAAGGAATTGACTTTAGCTTCCAGTTCCAAGGTGTAGGTAAATCGACAGTTTATAACGGTTACAAACAAATGGGTTACACTGGTAGAGGACAAGGAAGCAACATGCTGGCTGATGTGCTCAATTCTTGGGACTACAACAAAACATCTGGCGTACCACGCTTAGCTATCATCGAAGACGGTAATGGTAACTATAGCAACCTCAACGACTTCTTCTTGGAAGATGCCAGCTATCTCCGACTGAAGAACGTGACACTGGGATACACCCTTCCTGTCAGCGTAATGAGAGCCATCGGCATTCCTACCAGCTCCCTCCGATTCTACGTAAATGCTGAAAACCTGTTCACAGTGACAGATTACAGCGGCATTGACCCGGAAGTAGGTAACTTCGGATTGGATGGCGGTACATACCCAGTAGCCCGCTCATTCAGCATCGGCTTTAATTTTAATTTCTAATAAAACAAAAAATTAAGAATCATATGAAACTGAAAACATATAAAAGTATTGCTTTATCGCTACTTCTTTCGTTCTCTGCAGCAGGATGCAGCGATTTCCTGGAGTTCGATCCATACGGATTGGAAGGCAGTACAAATTTCTGGAAAACAGAAGAAGACTTACAAAAAGCACTGAATGCTTTCCACGAGTTTACATATAAGGAAGGTGTCACAGGTTTGGGTGTGATGTGGTTTGAGAACTGCAGTGATAATATGGTAACTGGTAGACCGGATGCCGGTGGTCAAGCAATCAAAAATTTCCAAATGACACCAGACAATGGAAATGACGTAGAAGACACATGGCCACATATGTTCCGTCTCAACGCAAAAGCAAATGATGTGCTGCGCAACGTACCGGATATGGATGTTGCACAAGATTTAAAGAACAACGCCATAGGCCAAGGCTACTTTTATCGCGGCTTCGCGTATTTGTGGCTATGTCCGTTCTACGGAGACAATGGTCCCAACGGCGGACTTCCTATCGTGACAGAAAATACGCCGACTGGAGAAATCGACCAGCCGCGTCCGGCTTCTGTCTTGGCCAACTACGACCAGATTATCAGTGATTTCCGCAAAGCCGGCGACTTGCTTCCTTACTTATCACAATTGAAGGACGAAGATTACGGACGCCCACACAAAGCAGCAGCTTGGGCCTTTGCAGCTCGTGCTGCATTGTATGCGGCTCAATACGATGCCAAGTATTATGCAACTGTGATTGAATTCTGTGATAAGGTTATCAATATGACAGGATCCGACAAACGCGAACTCTACTCTGATTTTACCCGCTTATTCCGTGAAGAAAACAACTTCTGTTGCGAGTATATATTCTCATTGCTTGGAAATGCTATAGAAGGACCCAAATTCACGGGTATATCTTTTCAGAACGGCGGATGGGGTATCTACAACACATGGGGCTATTTCCAGCCGACATTGGAATTGTGGAAAGCCTATGAAGAAGGAGATAAACGCAGAGAAGCAACAATCTTATATCCTGGTAACCACATTAAATTTGTAGGAAATGACGTAGAATGGGGTGTGGGCCGATGGGCCACAACCAGCGAATCGGGTATGACCTGGAGCAAGTTCATGTCTCCTTGGGAAAACAGTGATTGCATCGGCAAAAAAGTAAGTTCCAACGGAAACAGCCCAAGTAGCGTATTAGGAGTATCACTGATCCGTTATGCCGATGTTCTGCTGATGAAAGCGGAAGCTTTGATCTGGAAAAACGGTGAAGGGGATGCTACAGCGAAAGGATTGCTCAACCAAATCCGCAAACGTGCCGGACTGGCAGAAAACAGCCAGGCCACTAAAGCACAGTTAAAGAATGAACGTCGCTGCGAATTGGCATTTGAGTTCCAGCCTAGCCGCCACATCGACCTTGTGAGATGGGGAGATGCGCAAGCCACCTATGCCAAACCGCTTCATGGTGTGAAGACAGAAACACTGAGCAATGGTAAGTTCGAAGTAAAAGAAATCGAAATATGGCCTTCACGTACCTTCAATCCGAAAGTGAACCATGTATTCCCGATTCCTGCCAAAGAAGTGGCAAGCAGCAAAAACCTGAAACAAAACATCTATTAATTAACAGTGCTACAATATGAAAAAAAATATAGTCAGTTATATTAGCTTAGCATTATTAGCAATCTTGCTTGGGGGAAGTTTTTCTTCCCTGCAGGCACAGAACCAGCGTTTAAAAATTATCACATTCAACGTCAAGTCGTTTGAGTTTAATGACAAAACAAATGAAACAAAATTTGACCTCACTCCCTATGCAAACTTCTTGAGAGGTGAAAATGCTGATTTCATCATCCTGAACGAAGTGGAAAACCGGGGTTCTCGCCAGATGAAAGATGGCAAATACAGGGATTTAGTACAAGAACTGGCCAGCCAACTCAATATGTTTGGTATTTTCGGATACTCATACAGTTTAAACAATAAAGAAGGGAATAAGCCTGAAGAAAACTACACCTACTGTCAGAATGAAATGTATGGCAATGCCATTTTGAGCAGATATCCCATTTTAAGTTCTAAATCTGTACAACTGCCGCGTCCGGCCGAATCAGCCGACCAGCGCAGTGTATTGGCTACAGAAGTAGTGCTTCCTTCCGGAGATATTATTTCAGTCGTAGCTACTCACCTGGATCACGTAGGTGGCCAAGAAAAGCAGATTGAAGCTTTAATATCAGAGAATATCATTTCAGGTAAGTATCCCACACTGCTAGGAGGCGACTTGAATCTTATGACTGGAGCACCAGCCTTGGAACCTATCAAAGAAAAGTTCGACATAGCTGCCAATTATTGGGTTGACTGGATTTTCTCCTCTAAAAATAACTGGAAGAAAGTAGGCGAACAAAAAGTTTTATATGCTAATAGTCAGAACCTCTCTGACCACGATGCTGTATTAATAGAAGTGGAATTGTTAAATAAATAAGACTGCCAAAAAATGAAAAAGAATCTAGTATATATGCTCGGTGTAATCGGGTGCAGTTCAATGCTTATGACATCCTGTATTGCCGAAGATTTGGGAGTGGGAAATATTCAGCAGCAAATAGAAAGCAATGGTGAATGGAACAAAAACAGAACATTTGAACTCTATTTTTTATCCAGTTTGAAAAATGAAGCTGTATTCAATGCAGATGCTGCAGTGAACTATATCAACAACTTGGGTGATGCGTGCTCATTATGCTTAGTTGACCGCATGGATGTTAAAAACTCCAGCTACATGGCAAACGAAGCAACGGACGTTGCGATGAAAACCTCCCGTTTTTCAAGTTATGCTATGAATAAGTACAACGCAGAAGGATGGGACAAGAAATTCGAAGGTTCGCTGATTCTGTTCAACCACAAGATTAATTCGGAAGAAGGCTTCAAGGTTACTAAGGACTGCTTTGTGAAATTCATCCCGATTATGGTAAAAACGACTACAGACAATCCGATGAACATTTTGGTACCATTCAGCACGGTGCGCTTTGAAACAAAAGAACAAATCGATGCCGCTTCGGCCACCTTCTCCAAAGTGTTCGACAACCAGCATTCGGCAATCATGGTAGGTACAGTTAAAAAAGAAGCCATTGAAGATCTGAAAAAAGCTACAGAAAAGATTGAAGGTTGTATTTACACAGAAGTTCTTAAAAATCAAGAAACTGATTACCACATGTTTATGATCAGCAACCCGACATGGGTGTTGCGTGAAGTCAGAAGCACGAATGTTGCCGATGATTTGAATGCATATCAGTTGTCCATTGAATTTGGTGTGCACTAAAAACAAACTTGTTCGCATTGCATAAACAGAATCTGCAAGAGTAGGTGTGAAACTCCTATCAGCTCTTGCAGATTTTTTTTATATTTGCATTCAAATGACGAGAAAAATGTCAAACAAAAAAATAAACCTATAAACTCCAAATAAATGAAAGTAAGAAACATCATTCACATGGCTTGTCTCGCTGCCCTTCTGGCTGCATGTACCAGCCAGAAGGAAAATCCGGTGGACTTCATCGATCCGTTTATCGGCACCGGCTTTCATGGGCATACATACCCGGGAGCGACTGTCCCCTTCGGGGCTGTTCAGCTCAGTCCTGACACACGTGCAGGCAACTGGGACGCTTGTGCCGGATATCATTATGATGACTCCACGCTCACCGGATTCTCTCATACCCACCTCAGCGGAACGGGATGTATCGACTTGGGTGATCTGCTGATACGGCCCACGACTCAGACAGTAGACCCCAGCCGGCAACCGATGTACGCACCGGCAGCTTTCCGCCACGAGAATGAAAAAGCAGAAGCAGGCTATTACGCAGTCCTCCTGCACGAAGAAGGAATCCGTGCTGAACTGACAGCTACGGCCCACACGGGAGTACACCGGTACACCTTCCCTAAAGAAAGCACTCCTACTGTAATCGTCGACTTGAAGCATTCACTGGACAACGAGCATATCTACGAATCATCGTTGCAGGTGGTCAACCCCCATGAGATGACAGGAATGCGCAACACACGCGGATGGAGTGACAACCAACGAATTTATTTTGTAATCCAATGCTCGCAGCCTTTTGAAAAGGCTACACTGGTAAGCAATCAGAAAGCCCTGGAAGGAAAAGAAGCCGAGGGTACAGACTTGCAAGCCCTGCTGAAATTTAAAGACCACACTTCTGAACCCATTGTCATGAAGGTGGGACTGTCTATCGTCAGCGTGGAGAATGCACGAGAAAACCTGCAGGCGGAAGTGGAAGGATTTGATTTTGATGCAGTGAAGCAAGCAGCCTACCACACCTGGAACGATGCTGTTTCCGCTATCAAGGTGGAAGGTGGCACAGAGGAACAAAAAACAAATTTCTACACGGCTCTTTACCATTCGATGGTAGTGCCCAACGTGGTAAGTGATGTGAACGGCCAATACCGCCGCCACGACCAAACCATCGGCCAGCTGCCGCAAGGTGCCGTGCAATACTCTACGTTCTCTCTGTGGGATACGTTCCGGGCATGGAACCCGATGATGACACTCATCGATACGACACTGGTGACCAACATGATTCATTCTTTCCTTCATATCTACGACGCATCAGGCGAACTGCCGCTGTGGCCGCTCTCTGCCGGTGAAACCGGTACCATGATCGGCTACCACTCGGCATCAGTAATTGCCGATGCATACATGAAAGGCATCCGCGGATTTGATGCAGAAAAAGCACTGGAAGCACTTGTGGTGTCATCTGAAAAGAATCAGAAAGGGGCAGACTATTACATCAGCAAAGGCTTCATTCCTTCGAACATCAAAAAGGAATCCATTTCTTGCCTGCTTGAATTTGCCTATGACGACTGGTGCATTGCGCAGCTGGCTCAAGCGCTGGGCAAGCAAGAGATTTACGACACCTACATCCGCCGCTCGCAGCAATATCTGAATGTATTCGACGGAGCCACCCGCTTCTTCCGCCCCAAACGGATGGACGGCAACTGGGAAACCCCGTTCAACCCCAATGAAGTGGGCAGAGCGTATACCGAGGCTACCGCCTGGCAATACCGATTCTTTGTGCCTCATGATGTAAACGGAATGGTGCAGCTGTTTGGCGGTAAAGAAGCGTTTACTTCGGCATTGGATGATATTTTCCACACAGATGCACAGGTGGACGGCGATTTGGTGGACATCACCGGCCTGATTGGCCAGTATGCTCACGGAAACGAGCCCAGCCACCACATTGCCTACTTGTACAACTACATCGGACAACCTTGGAAAACGCAGGCCATGACACGTCGTCTGCTCGATGAAATGTATGCACCGACTCCCGAAGGCATTGTGGGCAACGAAGACTGCGGACAAATGTCGGCATGGTATATCCTGTCCAGTCTGGGACTTTATGCAGTGTGTCCGGGAAGCAACGAATTCACGTTCACCACTCCCCTGTTTGAAAAAGCTACCCTGCAACTGGCAAACAGCAAAACGCTGACCATCACGGCCAACCATCCTGAAAAGAATCTGTATATCGACAAAGTGGAACTGAACGGGAAAGAGATCGAAACCAATTTCGTGACCTACGAACAGTTGATGGGCGGTGGTGAACTGCATTTCTCACTGACCGACCAGCCCAACAGGAAACGGGGGGTTACAGCTGACTCTGCTCCGTATTCATTTACCAAAGAGGCGGTCGTTTCGATTCCCTATGTAGACAAAGACTTGAATCTTTTCATGGATTCGGTGACGGTGAACTTAGCTACGGCAACGGTTGGAGCAACCGTTCACTATACACTCGACGGCAGCGAACCGACACAGCAGTCACCTGTATTCAATGCTCCGCTGGTACTAAAAAATACCACACAGATTAATGCCAAAGCATTCAAAGATGGCTTCCAACCTAGCAGCACACTGAGCATCCAGGCTACTAAAGCCGTATTGAACAGAGGAAAGATCATCCTGGATCATCAGCCAAAGAACGGAACGGCATACAAGTATTATGAAGGACATTTCCAAAAAGTGGCCGATATGCAACAGAAACACTTCGTGGAAAAAGGCATCGTTTCAGAGCCCTCATTGGACAAAGCCCGGCAGGAAGACCACTACGGATTTGAGTTCAGCGGACTGATTGACGTGCCTGAAGACGGTGTATATACTTTCCAGACTCGTTCGGATGACGGCAGTGTGCTTTATATTGACCAAACATTGGTAGTGGACAACGACGGTTCCCATGCTGCAATTCCCGCCACGGGCTCTATCGCCTTAAAGAAAGGATGGCACTCCTACCGCCTGCTGTACATTGAAGACTATGAAGGACAACACCTGTCATGGGCATGGGAATTGCCTTCGGGAGAGAAACTGGAACCCATACCAGCTTCCCGTTTATATGTATATTAACGACTTTTTAAGAAACAAATTACATAAAAAATTACCGGTTTAAATTATAGTAATCATGAAAAAAATAGCTTTACTCTTCATACCGTTACTGGCTGCTTCTTGCGGCCAGGTGAAACAAAAAGAAACACCGCAACCCGTCAACGTCATGTCGTTCAACATCCGTTATGACAATCCGGAAGACAGTCTGAACAACTGGAAATACCGCAAAGACCGGGCAGCGAACGCCATCCGTTTCTACGAGGCAGACATTGTGGGCACCCAAGAAGTGCTGCACAATCAGCTGCAGGATTTACAAACCCGCCTGCCGGAATACGGGGTCATCGGTGTGGGCCGGGAAGACGGGAAGACACAAGGCGAATACAGCGCATTGTGGTACAACAAAGATCGCTTTCATTTGAAAGATTCAGGTTATTTCTGGCTGAGCGAAACCCCCGAGGTGGTGGGCAGCAAAGGCTGGGACGGTGCCTGTGAACGCATTGCTTCGTGGGCGGTTCTCGAAGAGAAAGGAAGCGGAAAACCATATTTTGTACTGAACACGCACTTTGATCATGTGGGAGAAGTGGCCCGTCGCGAAAGTGTGAATCTGATTCTGCAGAGAACAGATTCGCTGAGCAAAGGAATGCCTGTCATCGTGACCGGTGATTTCAATGCCGATCCGGAGTCGGAAGTGGTGAAGAAGCTCACCGAATCCGCCAACCCACTGCATCTGACAGACAGCCGCTCGCTGGCTGCTGTGGTGTACGGGCCAGAGTGGACTTTCCATGATTTCAACGAGATTCCGTTCGACAAACGGCCTCTCATCGACTACATCTTCGTGCGCAACGGATTGAAAGTTACGCGCTATGGTGTGTTGGCAGAAACTGAAAACGAAGGACTGCTCTCTGATCATGCACCCGTACTGATTACAGTGACAGCCGAATAAAGAAACAACCCAAACTCTAAAAGAAATACAAGCAAATAGAAATAATCGGATATGATTAAACACTTACTCCTCACCGGATGCCTCGGTATGCTGGCCTTCACTGGCCTGCATGCCCAAACAGAAGGCGAAACAGCCAAATATCGCCTGCCATATAAAAATACGTATGTCAAGGAACCGCTAGTCACAGAAAACGAGTACCGCATAGCCAAGCCTCAGACAATGGAACCGAAGAGTTTCGAGGAAGCCCGGCAGATTCTGCCCAATCCCATTTGGGCTGGTCACGACAAAGAAATCGAAATGTATTGGAAAGCCTGGGAAATTGCCATCGGCAACATCCGTGCGCCTCAACCGGGTTCAGGCTTTGTATCGAGCTATCTGGATACGGCCTACAACGGCAACATCTTCATGTGGGATTCTTCTTTCATCCTGATGTTTGCCCGCTATGGCACCCGCTTCTTCCCCTTCCAGCAGACACTGGACAATTTTTATGCGAAACAGCATCCCGACGGTTTCATCTGCCGGGAAATCAAAGCCGACGGAGCCGACTGCTTTGAACGCTACGATCCTGTGAGCACGGGACCCAATTTGATGCCGTGGTGTGAAATGGTGTACTATCACCAGTTTGGCGATACCGAACGTCTTCACAAAATCTTCCCGGTGCTGTGTGCCTACTACAAATGGCTGAAGCTCAACCGCACTTGGCGCAACGGCACCTACTGGTCGAGCGGATGGGGCACAGGCATGGACAATATGCCGCGCGTGCCGGAAGACTACAGTCCGATTTACAGCCACGGGCACATGGTGTGGCTCGACACCAATCTGCAACAGTTTTTCACTGCCAACTTGCTGCTTGAAATGGGATTCTATCTGGAACGTTGGCAAGAGATTGAAGAGTTTGAAGACGAAGCAAAGATGCTGGGCCGCTATGTCCGCGAAAACCTGTGGGATGAGAAAACAGGCTTCCTGTACGACCAGTATGCCGACGGTTCGCTGTGCACCACCAAAGGCATCGGAGCTTTCTGGGCCTTATTTGCCGATGTGCTCGACAAGCCACAGACCGACCGGCTGGTGAAGGAACTGGAGAATCCGGCTACATTCAAGCGTCCCAGCCGCGTACCTTCACTATCGGCCGATCATCCCAAATACAAAGAGAACGGACGCTATTGGCAAGGAGGTGTCTGGCCAGGCACCAACTACATGGTGATGCTGGGACTGAACCGGAAAGGATATCGCGAACTGGCTCGTGAGATTGCACTCAACCACTATGCACAGGTGCTGGAAGTATATAAGAATACAGGTACTTTCTGGGAGTACTATTCACCCGAGAAAGCAGAACCGGGCTTTATGGCACGCAAGAACTTTGTGGGCTGGGCGGGTCTTCCTCCCATCGCTGAATTTATCGAGTTCATCATCGGAATCCGGGGCGACTACATGGAGCGCCGCATCGAGTGGGATGTGAATCTGACGGAAGCCAACGGAATTGAACGCTACCCGTTCGGTCCGGACGGAATGATTACACTGAAAGCCGCACCGCGCCGTTCGGTCAACGAGCAGCCTCGCATCACGGTGGAATCAAACATCGACTTCGAGCTGGTGGTGAGATACGGCAAACAGGAAAAGAGGATAGCTGTCATCTCCGGCAAACACACTTATTAATCACTAAAAACAGAAAACCATGAAAGAACCTATATCCAGACGCCGCTTTCTGAAAACAGGCGGATTGGCACTGGCGGCCTTGGCAACGCGACCGGTATGGAGCCTTGCATCAGAGGAACCGTCCTCACTGACTTATGTATCGCAACGGCCTGCAAGGGGCAAACGGCATTTCACCTCCCAGGCAGTGGAGGAAGCCATCGCACAAGCCCAACCTCGCATCCGCGATGAGAAATTGCGCTGGATGTTCGAGAACTGCTTTCCGAACACGCTAGACACCACGGTGAAATTCAAAGAAACAGCCGATGGTCCGGATACCTTTGTCATCACCGGAGACATCAATGCCATGTGGCTGCGCGACTCTTCGGCACAGGTGTGGCCCTATCTGCCCCTGATGAAGAAAGACCGGGCACTGCAACGCCTCATTGCCGGACTCGTAAACCGCCAGGCACAGTGCATCTTGATTGACCCCTATGCCAATGCTTTCAACGACGGGCCTTTGGGCAGTTATTGGGAAACAGACCACACCCAGCACATGGTGAAAGAACTGCACGAGCGGAAATGGGAAATTGATTCGCTCTGCTACCCCATCCGACTGGCCTATCACTATTGGCAGCACACGCAAGATACTTCGGTGTTCAATGCTCGCTGGCATCAGGCCATGGAAAAGGTCGTACAAACTTTTAAGGAACAGCAACGGAAGGAAAATCTGGGTCCCTACAGTTTCATGCGCGACTGCGACCGCCCCACGGACTCGCTCATCAACGGTGGCTGGGGAGCACCCGTCAGACCGGTGGGGCTCATTTTCTCGGCTTTCCGTCCGTCGGATGATGCCACCCAGTATGGCTTCCTCATCCCATCAAACATGTTTGCCGTAGTCTCTTTGCGCCAGCTGGCCGAAATCGAAGAAAAAGTCTACCATAATGCATCGTTTGCCCGTACGTGCACATCCCTGGCAGACGAAGTGGATGCTGCCATCCGTCGCTATGGCATTGTGCGCCATCCGGAATGCGGACAGGTCTATGCCTTTGAAGTGGACGGGTTCGGCAATGCACTCTGCATGGACGATGCCAACGTGCCCAGTCTGCTGGCCGCTCCCTACTTGGGATACTGCTCGCCCAACGATGCCCTGTACCAGAACACCCGGCGCCTCATCTGGAGCGAACACAACCCCTATTTCTTTAAGGGGAAAGCCGGAGAAGGCGTGGGCGGACCGCACGTGGGACTGAACTACGTGTGGCCGATGAGTATCATCATCAAAGCCCTCACCACCGACCGGCCGGATGAGATACGGGCCTGTCTGAAGCAGCTCCGTGACACCGACGGAGACACGGGATTTATGCACGAGTCCTTCCATGCCGACAAAGCAGCCGACTTTACCCGCTCGTGGTTTGCCTGGGCCAACACCCTCTTTGGCGAACTGATTTTGAAAACCCTGAATGAACATCCCGAAATTTTGTCGAAAGCCTTATGAAACCCCGATTATTCTGGATCATAGCCGCTACTTTCCTCTGCTCTTGTGCGAGCGGAGGAAAGACGGAAACCGAAGACTGCCCCATCCTGCCACGCCCGCAGCAAGTGGACAGGCAGCAGGGAGAGTATGTAATGCGTGGCGAGCAGACGGTGGCCTTTCCCGACTCGTCGGCGGGGGCTCACACCGTGTTCCGCTACCTGAACGAAGCACTCCGTCCGGCAGGAATTTCACTGAAGCAGGTGGCGCCGGAGGCGAAAGCATCTATCCGCTGGTCGTTCAGCGACCAACTGGCCGAGGAAGCTTACACACTAACCATCACCTCGGAAGCCATCAGCATCTGTTCGAACCCTTCGGCCAAAGGACTGTTCTACGGAGTGCAGTCGCTCCTGCAACTGCTGCCACCTTCTGCTTGGGACACAAAACAAAAACCGGCCGAAAGCTATCAGTTGCCTGCCATGAACCTCACCGATGCTCCCCGTTTCGCTTACCGTGGAGCCATGATGGACGTGGGGCGCAACTTCCTGCCCAAGGAAGCCGTGCTGAAAATGCTCGACCTGATGGCTTTCTACAAGCTGAACAGTTTTCATTTCCACCTCACTGATGACCAGGGCTGGCGCATCGAAATCAAGAAATACCCCCGACTGACCGAAAAAGGAGCCTACCGGAAACAGACGCAAGTGGGACATTGCGACTATTACTTTCCACGCCGCTACGACGGCATCGAAAAACGGGGTTTCTACACCCAAGACGAGATACGGGAAATCGTGCGCTATGCAGCCGACCGCTTCATTACTGTGATTCCCGAAATTGAAATGCCGGGCCATTCATCGGCTGCCCTCGCCTGCTATCCGGAGTTGTCGTGCGGACTGGGCAAGACGTATGTGGTGCGCGACTACTACGACGTATTTGATGAGGTATATTGTCCGAAAGAACACACTTTCCGGTTTCTGGAAGACGTGCTGACTGAAGTCATCGACCTCTTCCCCAGCCACTATATCCACATCGGAGGCGATGAGTGTCCGAAGAAAGCATGGAAAAAATGCAGCCATTGCCAAGCGCTGATGAAGCAATTGAATCTGCCTGATGAGTCGGCCTTGCAGAGCTGGTTCATACACCGTATCGAGAAGTTTGTCAACAGCCGTGGCCGGGACATCATCGGCTGGGACGAGATATTGGAAGGCGGACTGGCTCCGCGGGCCACTGTCATGTCGTGGCGGGGAGAAGCCGGCGGCATCGAAGCAGCCCGCCAGCAGCATTCCGTGATCATGACTCCGGGAGAATACTGTTACTTCGACTTCTATCAAGAAGATCCGGAAGAAGCACCCTTAGCCATCGGAGGCTATCTCCCACTGGATAAGGTGTACTCCTACAATCCGCTTCCCGGCGAACTGACTGCCGAAGAGCAAAAATACATCATCGGTGTGCAGGCCAATATCTGGGGAGAATATATCCAGACACCGGACTACTTTGAATACATGACCTTCCCGCGACTGATTGCCATGTCGGAAGTGCAATGGACACAACCCGAACGGAAAGACTTTGCGTCGTTTGCCCGGCGGCTCGACCGCGAATTTGAGCGTTTAGGCTACAGGGGTGTCAATGCCTGCCGCCACTTCTACAATGTGTTGATTGAAGGCGGCTGGAAAGAAGAGAAAAAAAACTTTGAAGTGAACTTGCATACCCTCTGTCCGGATGCCGACATCCGCTATGCCATCGGAGATTCGGTAATTACCCCTTCATCGGCACGCTACGAACATCCCATCGTACTCACGGAAGAGGCCACAGTGTATGCCCAGGCCTTCCGCCAAGGAAAACCGCTGGGTAATGTGACTCGCCGCACATTTGCAGTCAACAAAGCTACGGGATGCCGCTACGCATGCACACCCGCAGCCGAATGGGAATACACGCAGGAAGATACCGGACTCACGGATGGGGTGAGAGGATATGCCAAGAATCTGCGCTGCTGGGGACGGTTGGGCCAGGACACTGCACGTGTCACCCTCACCCTGCATCAGACAGACACCTTGCAGGAAGTTCGCTTTGCTTCCGTATGGCGTCCGGCCAACGAACTTTGGCCTCCACGGGCCGTTCGAGTTTCCGTGTCAACAGACGGTCAGCAGTTTACAACTGTAGGGGAGCAAGCACTGACCTACGATTTCAGTCCAACGGAAGGAACACGCTATCCGGTGACAATCCATTTTTCACCAGTGAAAGCAGCCTATCTGCAAGTGGAATGGCTGCCCACCGAGCGCTGTCCGAAAGGATACTTCAACGAAGGAAATCCCTGTAAGCTGGCCATCGACGAACTGGAGGTATGGTAACCATCCATTCCCCAAAAACCGCACAGTGTGAGACAACCGGAACGGACAGCTTATCCGGGAAACGGAAGAAAAAGAAAGTGACAACAGGAGTCACAAATAAATAGATAGAAAATAACATGAAAATAGAAAGTAATATGAAAAAGTATATTCTTTGGGCAGTCGCCTTCGTTTGCAGCTGCCTGCCGCTGACGGGCCAGGCACAGCACACCTTCTCGTTCCATGACGGAGCGTTTGTCATAGCCCAGTTTACCGACATTCACTGGGCTCCCCAGTCGGAAAAATGTGCGCAGACTGCTGCTACCATCCGAAGCGTACTGAAAACCGAACAGCCCGATTTGGCCGTACTGACAGGAGACATCGTGACCGACACACCGCCTCTTGACGGTTGGAAAGCCATCATCCGCCTGTTTGAAGAATGTAAAATGCCCTTTATTGTGACCATGGGAAACCACGATGCCGAGTTCTTGCCCAAAGACTCCATCTACGACCTGCTGATGACATCTCCATACTATGCAGGCACCAAGGGACCCCGTGACATCAGCGGATGCGGCAACTGCATAGTACCGGTCTATGGTTCCAAGCAGCGTGATAAAGTGGAAGCCCTGCTCTACTGCATCGACTCCAACGACTATCATCCCAACAAATTCTATGGCGCATACGACTGGATTCACTTTGACCAGATAGCCTGGTACCGGAAAGAAAGCGCCGCACACACGGCAGCAAACGGAGGCAAGCCCCTCCCCTCACTGGCCTTCTTCCACATTCCTCTATGCGAGCAAGCTCCGCTGACGAAAGACGACAAGACATTCGGCAATGCACTGGAAGGTGGAGTGGCCTCATCGGAAATCAATTCCGGACTGTTTGCCTCACTGGCCGACATGGGGGATGTGATGGGTGCCTTCAACGGACACGACCACAACAATGATTATATCGGTATCTTCAAAGGCATTGCCTTGGGCTACGGACGTGTGAGCGGATGGGATGCTTACGGAGATATGGAGCGAGGTGCACGCATCATCCGCCTGTACGAAGGACAGTTTAAATTTGACAGCTGGATTACCACGGCCAAAGGGCGCGAGGATGCCTATTATTATCCCTCAGGACTTAACGAAAAAGAGACACGCACCCTCCCCTATTTGCCGGCACTGAATGTGTTGCCGAAGAAAAATGGTGTGGCCTACACGTATCGGGAAGGCAACTGTGAGAAAGTGGCCGACGTGCCTCAAGCCAAGGTCATCAAGCAAGGCATTCTGCCCCGCATCACCATAGCCGAGGCAGCTGCATCCGACCACTTTGCCTATGAATTCCGCACATGGATTGAAATACCCGAACGCGGTGTATACCGCTTCTATACCTATTCCGACGACGGTTCCGTTCTCAGCATCGATGGTCAGGAAGTGGTAAACAATGACGGCGGACACAGTGCCCGGAGAGCAGAGGGAAAGGTAGCTCTTGAAAAAGGATTTCACGAACTGAAAGTGACTTATTTTGAAGACTACATGGGCGAAACGCTGGAAGTAGGTTTCAGCGGACGCAATCTGCCGGAAACGGTACTCCCCGACCGACTTTTGTTTGTTCCAGAAAAGTAAAGAAACATTATCCTGTAAAAAACAAATAGTTAATTTATATACTTTATCGTATTTAAAAACTGTATGCCATGAATAATTTTACATTTCAAAACCCGGTGAAACTCATCCTCGGCAAAGGGATGATTGCTGAATTATCTAAAGAAATCCCCACTGACAAACGGATCCTTATTACCTTTGGGGGAGGCAGTGTGAAGAAAAACGGTGTGTACCAGCAGGTGAAAGAGGCACTGAAAGATCACTATACAGTAGAGTTCTGGGGCATCGAACCCAACCCCGCCATTGAAACCTTGCGACAGGCCATTGCTTTGGGCAAGGAAGAAAAGGTGGACTATCTCCTTGCAGTAGGCGGCGGCTCGGTAATCGACGGCACCAAACTGATTTCTGCCGGCCTCTTGTATGACGGCGATGCATGGGACCTGGTAAAAGCCGGAACCCCTGTTCACCAAACAGTGCCCTTAGCGACAGTGCTCACTCTCCCGGCCACCGGCTCGGAAATGAACGACGGCGCTGTGATCTCCTGCCGCGAAACAAAGGAGAAATATCCTTTCTACTCCAACTTCCCGGTATTCTCTATTCTCGACCCGGAAGTTACCTTTACCCTACCGGCCTATCAAGTGGCCTGCGGACTGGCCGACACATTTGTGCACGTCATGGAACAATACATGACAGTGGCCGGACAAAGCCGTGTAATGGACCGCTGGGCAGAAGGCATTCTGCAGACGTTGATTGAAATCGCACCGCTCATCAAAGAAAATCAGCACGATTACCAGCTGATGGCAGACTTCATGCTGTCGGCTACTATGGGACTGAATGGCTTCATTGCCATGGGCGTATCGCAAGACTGGGCTACCCACATGATTGGCCATGAACTCACAGCTCTCCACGGACTGACACACGGCAACACCCTGGCTATCGTACTGCCAGCCACGCTGCATGTGCTCCGCCGCTCAAAAGAAAGCAAACTGCTACAGTACGCCGAACGCATCTGGGGTATCCACACCGGAACAACCGAAGAACGTATCGACCAGGCAATTGAAAAGACAGAAGCTTTCTTTCGCTCACTGGGATTGAGCACACGTTTGCACGAAGAGCATATCGGCATGGATACCATTGAAGAGATTGAACGCCGCTTCCATGCACGCAATGCTCACTACGGAGAAAACGGTGAAGTGACCGGCACAGTGGCACGCGCTATTCTGGAAAGAGCACTTTAATAGACAACATCTCTCATTATAACAGACAACAACTGTTATTTTTAATCATTTACCCCTGTTGCAGCAATCTGTGGCAGGGGTAAATCTTTCTATATCTACAAACAGTTGGGATGCAGCACGCCATGTAGGAGAAAAAAAGAGAATTCATTAGGATAAGTCCCGAAGAATCACGTTATTTGCGTTGGGAACGCACCCTGCTATACAAGATGGTTTCCTTACTAATTTATGTATCATTTACTAATCTAAGAGAGATGAAAACAAAATTCAAGATCCTGTTCTTTCACGGATTCTTTGCCTCTGGCAACTGTGCCTTGGCTCACACCCTACGTGAAACTCTTCAATCCATTGCAGAAGTTGATGCACCTGATCTTCCCTTGCATCCTGAAGAAGCCCTCCAACAGATGCGCACATACTGCCAAAAAGAACAACCCGACTTGCTCGTAGGCAATAGTTGCGGCTCCTTTCTGGCTCAAATCATTGCCAAGGAAACCGGCATCCCTGCCCTGCTGGGTAACCCACACCTCAACATGTCCAGTTTTCTGCAGGACCGCATCGGTCTGCAGACCTACAAGACGCCACGCCAGGACGGTCATCAAGAAATGCGCATTGACGAATCGCTGATAGAAGAGTTTGCCACTTTGGTGAAGACCCAATTTGACGGCTGTCGGCCTGAATGGCGCAACCGGGTATGGGGACTCTTCGGCGAAAATGACACCATTGCCCACTACGAACCGGTGTTTGCAGAACATTACCCCACCGTCTATCATTTCCCAGGCGGACATGCACCCACACCGGAAGAAGTGAAAGAATGGTATGCACCCTTGGCCGAAAAACTGCTGATAACTGGCTGCAAGGACGGCAAATGAATGGTTCATCGCAACTCGCTAAATATGAAGTGATAAAGATGAAACATCACCAAGTGAACGAGAAAAAACTTGAGAAGAAAGAGAAGAAAGTGTCAACTCGTTCAGCCTGTATCGTTCAGTAGTGTCAACAATCTTAGTACAAGCATAAACAAATAGCTGTGATACAGCGCTCAAAAAGCATAGCTTTAGGGGACAGAAACCTATAGGTTTAGCACATGAAAACCTATAGGTTTTTACTTGTAAACCTATAGGTTTATACATGCTAAAGTGCCACTTTAGGAGTGCTAAAGTGCCATTACTCTATATCCAGATAAGTACAATTAAAACCTAGTATCAAATTTTCCGTATTTTCGCTCGCAATGGCAATTAAAAAATTAATACAGGATACTATTGTCGATAATTCGAATGTAATCATTCATCGTTTTAGAATAATCGGGATTTTTTTTATCATATACTATGATAATTGTATCACCGACAGTGACGCTCTCATTGAGGTGATATCGTCCACGACCTATATATTTTTTATTATCAACTGAATATTCGTAGAAATAGTATTCTGCGTGCTTAATACGAGCTTTTTTTGACAACACAATGGCACGAACTGAAGTCTTATTATTTTTTAAAGACTTATTTGGAATATAACTACTTTCATAAATATAAAAAGCCGTCCCAATTAAAGTCAATATACTCAGTGCATACCAGAACAAATCCATTTTACTTCTATTCATCATCAATCTGTCTATATATCGTTTTTTTACCTTCTTCGTCTTTTGCGACAATAGGGTTATGATACAATAAATATAAGAACGGACAGATGGATATCTTTCCTGCATCGGGTCGGTCGATATCCACAAACTCAGCCTCGGATCATAATACCTCGCACCATAGTAATACAATCCCGTCTCCTCGTCGAATTCCTTCGCGTTAAAGAGATAAGGCGTATTCCAGATGCTGTTCCGCTCTTCAATGAACACTTCGCCGAACGGCAGCAGCCGATAATGCTAAAAGCAATCCCTGTCCGTCCACATAGTCGTTGTTGTCCGTTCCGTTGTACGGCACCTCAAAGATAGCATAATTATCCTTAATTACCTGCTGTTGGGCGGAATATTTTTGTTTGTAATTAACAGAAAGTCCGTCCGTCTCACTGCCGGCATACTGGAACTTCCTGCCCTCAGTCTTGCCGTAGGTATAGGCCAGGTCATAGCCCACATGGAGTGTACCGTCGAACTGCACGCCCTGCTGCGTGAGATGCTGCTTCTTCGACACGATGCGATGCATGTTGTCGTAGCCCATCTCCAGCCGGTAGGAAGCGGTCTTGCTGTCCGCTCCGGCATAGGTTCCCGTAGCACTTGCCAGACGATAGAGTGCGTCATACGTATAGGCATGCGCCATCTGTCCGCCCGCCTTTCCGCTTTCGGGAAGTGCGGCCTTGTTGGCAACGCTGAGCACGTTGCTTACGGCATCGTAGGTATAGCCATTGTCCATGATGGACTTGCCGCCTGCGTTGACCGTCAGATTCTGCAGCCTGCGGCGTGCGGGCTCGTAGGTGTAGAAGGTCTCCGCACCGTTGCAGTATTTCAGGTAGGTGCGCTGCTCGAACTTGTCATAGCCGATGCGGTTCACGTAGTCATAGCCGTAGGACTTGTAGCCGCGTACCTTCTCCAGCTGACCGCCGAGGTTGTAGGAGTAAGTGACCTTCTCCTCATCCGGGTATATCATCTCCAGGAGGCGGTTGTGGCTGTCGTAGGTCCACTGCGTCACATAGGTGGCAATCGCCTGGTTGGGCACAATCAGCGTGCGGCGGGTCTTGGTGACTTCGCCCATCTTGCCGTAGAAGTACTCGATGGCACCCATACAATTATCGTAGATAGAACAATAAAGAACTTGTAGAATCTGAATTTATTACAATTTGATAAGAAATATATTAATTTCATATCCTAACACATAAAATCGATTACTCCAAACCGTTTTTTCTACTTCAGTAATTGGTTCTATCAGATTTTTTAATATGGTCTTTTTAATACAATCTCTTTCTTGTTTGTCATAAAAATGCCACGAGAGATATTTTGCCCACAGTTTTATTGCATAATGTTGATCTGGCGCAAAAACTCTCCTTACAAATGTCCCTCCTTTATATAGTACAATAACTATATATATAAATAAATTACTAACAATCAAATCTTTATGTTCTATTATATATGACTCAATACTTTTGCCATTTATTTTAGTATATATACAACTCACTTCTCTTATATTTTTCAATCGAGAAGAATAAATTGTATTAGATGATAACATTTTTTTTAATCTTTTTTTACTTGCATCACCTATTTGTGGAAAATCAAGAGTGCTAATCCAATATATTTCAGCTTGTTTTACATCGTCTGTATAAATAGTTAGCACTCTTGAATCTTTTCCACATTCATAGTCTGTTATGAATGTGTATCTTTTCATTATCTATTTCCTTTAGAATTTCTACTATGATTTTCTCCACTAAAATTCATACGGTCACGAGCTCTATCCATTTGTTTTTTTATTTTATCTCGTTCAGCCTTTATTTCCTTTGTTTTATTTGGTAGAGAATTTAGTCGTTCATATTCTTTTTTGAGCTGTTCATAATTGTTTTTGTTGACAGATTTTCTATGCTGATTAGCATGTTGTGAATTTTTATTACCAGATGAAACATTGCTTTTTTTACCTCTATCATACCCTTGCTCTTTATTAAGAGTAGAGTTACTCATCAACATGGCACCAGTTGCAGCACTTATAGATCCAGCTTCACCAATAGTTATACCTATGGCAACAGTCGATCCTCCTACAATTATGATTGTACCACCAGTAGAAGCTGTTGCAGTTAATCCTCCAATAACAATAGTAGAGCCTACTGCTATAGCACCACCTCCAAATTTTGTCAGATTGCTGCCAAATGCCAGCATTGTATAATCAGTGTTTCTCAATGCGGAATTATAATCTTCTCTACTCGTAGGAGTATATAAGTCACGTAATTCACTAGAGAAAGGTATTATATTGGTAATGGTTCCTATAGTATAACCTACAATTTTATCAAAACCATCTAATCCATTTAGATCAATATATCTTGTCGGATTATAAAAACAATAATGATATGAAGTTAAATTGTAATATTTTTCCTGCATTGGATCCGTAGACATCCACAAACTCAGCCTTGGGTCATAGTACCTTGCACCATAGTAATACAATCCCGTCTCTTCATCGAATTCCTTCGCGTTGAAGAGATAAGGTGTATTCCAGATGCTGTTCCGCTCTTCAATGAACACTTCGCCGAACGGCACATACTCGATGTGCTGAACCACCTCGCCGTCCAGGTTGGTGATGTAGCTGCTGCTGCCCAAGTGGTCGGGATGGTAGTAGAACTGCAACTTCTCGTATGCGTCCGGATCCTGGAAGTTGTTTTCCAGTGCCAGGGCACGGGCCTGTGCAGCTTCGGGGGAACCGTCGTCGCAGCAGAATCCCTGTCCGTCCACATAGTCGTTGTTGTCCGTTCCGTTGTACGGCACCTCAAAGATAGCATAATTATCCTTAATTACCTGCTGTTGGGCGGAATATTTTTGTTTGTAATTAACAGAAAGTCCGTCCGTCTCACTGCCGGCATACTGGATGCGTCTCGGGTCGGAACCGTAAGAGGCGAAGTCGCCAATCTTGGAAACGATGCGCTGCGAGCCGATATAGATGTGCTTGGTGTAGCGTCCGCCCTGGTTGGCCACCAGATAAGGACTGACGTAGAGCGAGAACTTCGCCGTGTTGGTGCGTCCGCCCGCGAACTCGGAGTTCACGTAGAGCTGTTCACCCTCACCGGAGGTCTTCACCGTGCGTTCACCGTCGGCATCATACCAGTAGTTGGTCACGAAGCCGTTGTCATCGGAAGCCGTCAGGCGGTTCTCCTCGTCCCAGCGGAGCTTGCGGTCGAACTACACGCCCTGCTGTGTGAGATGCTGCTTCTTCGACACGATGCGGTGCATGTTGTCGTAGCCCATCTCCAGCCGGTAGGAAGCGGTCTTGCTGTCCGCTCCGGCATAGGTTCCCGTAGCACTTGCCAGACGATAGAGTGCGTCATACGTATAGGCATGCGCCATCTGTCCGCCCGCCTTTCCGCTTTCGGGAAGTGCGGCCTTGTTGGCAACGCTGAGCACGTTGCTTACGGCATCGTAGGTATAGCCATTGTCCATGATGGACTTGCCGCCTGCGTTGACCGTCAGATTCTGCAGCCTGCGGCGTGCGGGCTCGTAGGTGTAGAAGGTCTCCGCACCGTTGCAGTATTTCAGGTAGGTGCGCTGCTCGAACTTGTCATAGCCGATGCGGTTCACGTAGTCATAGCCGTAGGACTTGTAGCCGCGTACCTTCTCCAGCTGACCGCCGAGGTTGTAGGAGTAAGTGACCTTCTCCTCATCCGGGTATATCATCTCCAGGAGGCGGTTGTGGCTGTCGTAGGTCCACTGCGTCACATAGGTGGCAATCGCCTGGTTGGGCACAATCAGCGTGCGGCGGGTCTTGGTGACTTCACCCATCTTGCCGTAGAAGTACTCGATGGCTCCCGTTCCGTCCTCACGGAGCATCAGGCGACCGATGCGGTTCTGCGAGGCGTTGCGTCCGCCGTAGTAATACTTTACGTTGTTCTCCGGGTGGTCGGGATAGTTGATGCCCGTCAGCCGGTGATAATCGTAGTCGTAAGTGATGGACTTGCCTTCCTTGGCAAGGTTGGCTGTCTGCTTGGTCAGTACATTGCCGAGTACATCATACGTGAAGGTAGTGATGCCGCTTGCAGAATGGTTCACCTCGGTGCGACGGTCGCCCATGTCGTAAGTGGAGGTCGTCACATTGCCCTCCGTGTCGGTGACACGAACAAGGCGCTGTATGCCGTAGTGTTTGAACCTTGTAGATGGAAAATGTTTCAAAGATATAAGGGAATTATCCTCTGATAAGCCCAACTGAATTTTAAGGCGGTTTATAGCCTTGCTTTGTTGATACTTTCATGTTGCTCATTCTTTATGTTATAGCTAAAGAACGATAGGTATTTGAAATTATTGTATGGAATTGCTGCATTAAGCAAAAAAAGAACTGTGATATTAGTTTCTCAAGTTTCGCAAGTACTCAAATAATGTAATAAAAAAAGGCTAAAGAGTTTGAT
>ERZ791889.370-NODE-370-length-25199-cov-3.846365_pt1 | contig 25199 bp, 34 predicted proteins | sample MGYA00510156_ERZ791889 | MGnify/ENA primary metagenome ERZ791889 (study PRJEB30046, sample SAMN00792108) | human gut metagenome | study: EMG produced TPA metagenomics assembly of the A metagenome-wide association study of gut microbiota in type 2...
TGTTATTGTAGATTTGTTGTTATCAAAAGGAAATAATTTTAATAGATTTGTTGAATTATATTTAGAGAATGGAGTTATAAAAAAAGTAAATATACAAAAAGAAATTTCACTTGATATAAAAAATGCTAGTTTTAAATTTTATTATCAAAATAAAGAATTGTTGAATAAAGAAAAAAGTGTATTTTATATTTAATATTTAAAAGAGAATCAGTAAAATGGTTCTCTTTTTTTATGCTAAAAAATAGGAGGTGATGAAATGACTAAGAATCAAAAAATATTTGTAGATGAATATCTTATTGACTTAAATGCTACTAGAGCATATAAAACTGCTTATCCAAATATAAAAAATGATGTAGTAGCTGCCACAAATGGAGGAAGATTGCTCAGAAATGCTCAGATTAAAATAGAAATTGAAAAAAGGATGAAAGAAAGAGAGAAAAGAACAGAGATAACACAAGATAAAGTTATAAAAGAACTTGCAAATCTTGCATTTACAGATAGAACTGATATAGTCACAATCACTTCTGGAAGAGTTATAATACAAAATTTTGATGATTTAACTATTGAACAGAGAGCTTGTATTGCAGGAGTAAAAGAAACAAAATTTGGAATAGAAGTTTTATTTTATGGCAAAGAAAAAGCTTTAGAAATGCTTGGACGACATCTAGGAATGTTCAATGACAAAATAGAAGTTAAAGGTGAACTTGAAACAGGAGTTCAGAATCTTACTGATGAAGAACTTAGTACACAGATTGCTATTTTAGAAGCAAAGTTGGGTGTTAAAAGTGGATAAACTTGAATATCTTATGTCTTTGAAAAAATTAGAAGAAATAAAAATAGAAAAGAATTTAAGAAGAGCTCGTAATGAGTTCTTTTTTTATTGCCATTTAAGAGCAGGAGACTTTTATAAATATAACAGACCTTTTCTCCTAAATCTATGCAATGATTTACAAGAATTTATAGAGGGAGAAGAGGAAGTATTAATACTAAATCTTCCGCCTCGCCATGGGAAGAGTCGTACGGTAGGGTTATTAGTTGAGTGGCTGCTTGGAAAAGATATCAATACTAAGATAATGACAGGATCATACAATGAAATTCTATCAACTATGTTTTCTAAGAATGTAAGAAATACTATCCAAGAGGCAAAAGCTGATAAAGATAAAATTATATATAATGATATTTTTCCAAATACCCATATAAAACAAGGTGATGGAGCAATGAACCTGTGGAGTTTAGAAGGTGGATATAATAACTATCTTGCCACTTCTCCTGGGGGAACTGCTACTGGATTTGGTTGTAGTTTGCTTATAATAGATGACCTTATAAAAAATAGTGAAGAGGCTTTTAATGAGAATACCCTTGAAAAGCGAAAAGCAATGGGATTGGTTCACACAAACAATGCTATCAAGACTTGAAGAGGGTGGAAAAACTATTATTATCATGACTAGATGGGCAAGTGGAGATCTTGCAGGAAGAGCCTTGGAGCATTATAAGGAAGAAGGTAAAAAGGTTAAGCATATTATTATGAAAGCTCTTCAAGATGATGGAACAATGCTATGTGATGAGATATTGAGTTTAAAATCATATAAATCTAAAATTAGGGCTATGGGACCAGAGATAGCAAGTGCAAACTATCAGCAAGAACCTATAGATCTTAAAGGAAGATTATATACAAATATAAAGACTTATAACAAGTTACCTGTGGATCCACAAGGCAATTTTTTATTTACTGAGATTAGAAACTATACAGATACAGCAGATACTGGAGAAGATTATTTATGTTCTATTTGTTATGGAGTTTATAACAAAGAAGCATATGTGATGGACCTAATTTACACCAAAGAACCTATGGAAGTTACAGAACCAGCAGTAGCTAAAATGCTATTAGCAAATAATGTTAATGTTGCTGATATTGAATCTAATAATGGTGGTAGAGGATTTGCAAGAGCTGTAGAAAGAGAATTAAGAGAACTTGGAAGTAATAGAACTAGAGTAGATTGGTTTCATCAGTCAGCAAATAAAGAGGCAAGAATATTAAGTAATAGTACTTGGGTAATGGATCATATTTATTTTCCTGTGAACTGGCAAGATAAATGGCCTGAATTTGCTAAAGCTATTTTAACTTATCAGAAAGAAGGAAAAAATAAACATGATGATGGACCAGATTGTTTAACTGGAGTAGCTGAAAAATGTGGAAAAGATTCAGTATTCAGTTTTGATTAATAAGGAGGTGAGACAGTGCTTAGATGGATTAGAAATAAACTATATAGAGATAGAACAGAGATACCAGATAAAAAGGATGTTAGATACTTAGAATATATAGTAGAACAGTTTCTGCATAGTAAGAAAAGGCTAGACATGATTACTGGAGAAAGATATTATCTAGGTCAGCATGATATCCTTTGGGCTAAAAGAGAAGTAATTGGAGAAGGTGGGAAACTAACAACTGTTGACAACCTTCCAAACAATAAAAGAATAGATAATCAGTATGAGAAGTTAGTAGATCAGAAGGTAAACTATTTACTAGGAAAACCTATCACTTTTAAAACTGATAACAAGCCATACCAAGAGCAACTGGAAAAAATATTTGATTTAGAGTTTCAAAAGATATTTAAAAATGTTGCTGAAGATGCTATGAATGGCGGAATAGCTTGGTTATATCCCTATTACAATGAGAATGGGGATTTTTTATTTAAGAGATTTGAACCTTGTCAGATTTTACCTATTTGGAAGGATGAGGGGCATACTGAGCTTGACTTTGCTATTAGAATCTATACAGTTCAAAGATGGACAGGTTCAATGCTAGAAGATGTTGAGGTAGTAGATGTTTATAGCCTAGCTGGAATAGATAGATATAAATATTCATGGGGCTCTTTAAAGTATGAAGGGCATTATAACTATTTTAACATAGGAGAGGAGCAATTTAACTGGGACAGACTTCCAATTATTCCTTTTAAATATAACTTGCTTGAAAAACCTTTGATTTTAAGAGTTAAGAATCTACAAGACGGAATTAACAAAGCTGTTTCTAACTTTGAAAATAACTTAGATGAAAATCCTAGAAACTGCATCTTAATTTTAAAAAATTACGATGGACAAAACTTAGGAGAGTTTAGAAAGAACCTTTCTACCTTTGGAGCTGTAAAAGTTAGAGATGATGGTGGAGTTGAAAAGCTTACTGTTGAACTTAACTCAGAGAATTACAAGGATATAATTAAGATTTTTAAAGATGCTTTAATTGAAAATGGCAGAGGGTTTAATGCCAAAGATGATAGATTAGGTAATAATCCTAACGAAATGAACATTCAATCTATGTATGCTGATATTGACTTAGATGCAAGTGGAATGGAAGTGGAGTTCCGTAGTGGATTAAATAAACTGTTAAACTTTGTTAATGCTCACATTAGTCATTTAGGATTAGGTGACTTTGAAAATGAGAATATAGAGATTATATTCAATAAAGATATTCTAGTAAATGAAAGCCAAACTATTGACAATTGTGCTAAAAGTATTGGAATTATATCTGATGAAACTATTATTTCAATGCATCCTTGGGTTAAAAATACTCTTGAAGAAATTAAAAAGATTAAAAAGCAAAAAGAAGAAGAAACAGAAGAGTATAACGGAGCCTTTAAAAATAGAAATGGCTCTGGTGGTATAGATGAAGAAGAGTAGTTATTGGCAAGATAGATTTATCAAAGAGGAGCAAAGGAGAAATAAAGATGCTAGAGCTTATATAAAAACTATTGAAAAGCAATATGATCAAGCTTTAAAAGGTATTGAAAAAGATATAAATAATTGGTATATGAGAATAGCTAAAAATAACAATATTAGTCTTTTAGAAGCTAAAAAAATATTATCAAAGAAAGAACTTGCAGAATTTAAATGGGAAGTAGAAGATTATATAAAAGCTGGAGAAGCAAACTCCTCTTCTCCCACATGGATTAAAGAGCTAGAAAATGCTTCAGCTAGAGTTCATATTTCAAGACTTGAGGCTCTTAAACTCCAAATTCAAAATCAGATAGAGACTCTGTATGAAACTAGAGATAAAGAAATGCAAGATTATTTAATTAGAACATATGGAGATATTTATTATCATGCAGTTTATGAAATTCAAAAAGGAATAGGTTTAGGGAGTTCTGTTTATAGTTTAGATACTAATAAAGTTAATCAGATTATACATAAACCTTGGGCAGTTGATGGTAAAAACTTTTCTGAGAGAATTTGGGAAGATAAAAATAAACTTGTAAATACACTTCATAATAAGCTCACTCAAAGCTTTATAAGAGGAAGCTCTCCATATCAAATAGTTTCAGATATAGCTAAAGAATTCAATGTAAGAAAATCAGTAGCTGGAAGATTAGTAATGACTGAATCAGCAGCCTATGCAGCTAAAGCTCAAGAAAACTGTTATAAAGATTTGGGTATAGATCAATATGAGATTGTAGCCACTTTAGATACCCATACATCTCCAATATGCCAAGAGATGGATGGAAAAGTTTTTAATATAAAAGAATATGAAGTTGGGGTAACTGCTAATCCTTTTCACCCTAATTGCAGAACTGTAACAGCTCCATATTTTGCTGATGATACTAAATCAATGAGAGCTATGAGAAATAAAGAGGGTAAAATTGAATATGTACCAGCTGATATGAAGTATAAAGAGTGGTTTAATAAATATGTGAAAGATAATAAACTTACTTTTGAAGAAGAGAAAGCAATAATGGATTATAAAAGTCCTAAAATGTATGTTCTTAATGATAAATTAAGACAAGAATTTGAACTTAATGAAGAGGAAAAAGAATGGGTTAAAAATTTAGATAGTGCCTTAAAGAAAATGCCTTATTATAAAGGTAAAGTTATCAGAAGTATTGATTTAAAAGAAAATGAATTAAATGATTTTTTAGAAAATTATAGCCCAGAGAAAAAATTTGTAACATTCCCAGCATATACATCGACTTCAAAAGATGAAATATATAATCCAGAAAGTATTGTAAGATTATATATAACTTCAACAAAAGGCAGGGATATTAGTAATTTTGGTTTAAAAGAAGATGAAGTTATATATGAAAGAGGTTGTAAATTTAAAATTTTAGATATATACTTGGATGAAGAACAAAAAATATGTATTCATTTGGAGGAAGTAGATGGATAAAAAGGAATATAAAATTGGTAAAGATCCTGGAATAGAATGGTGGAAAAAAAGAAAACATTATGAAGGACATGTTAGTGAAATAACATTTGTGGAAGATGAAAATTATGTCCCTACACCTGAAAACTTTCAAGTTGCTAAAAATTGGCAAGATATAAGATTACATTTTGGAGCTATAACTAAAGAAGAATATGATGAAAAAATAAAAGAATTAAAAAAAGAACATGGAATAAAAGATTAGCACTTAGGCGACTAGGTGCTTTTTTTATGCCTTTTCTCCCCCTGAGAAAAAATAAAAATATTGCTTGACTTAGTCGCTACAAAAGTATATAATATTTTTGTAGCCTAAAAGTGAGGTGATGAAATGGAAGCTACTAAAAAGAAAATGGGGAGACCAGTTATCGGAAAGCCAAAAACGATAGAGATAAGAACAAGAATAGATGAAGATTTAAGTGATAAAATTAACTCTTATTGTGAAAAAAAGAAAATTACAAGAAGTGATTTTTTAAGAAAAGGCATTGAAATGGTTCTCAATGAAGAAAAATAAAAAGAGATAGATTTGTCCTCGCCAAAGCACCAATCTATCTCTACGACAACCAAAGGCTATCTGATCCATTATATCACATATGCCTCTGGTTAGCAATAATTAGGAGGAGAAAAGGAATGAATGTTTTAATTGAACAAAATAGTAAATATGGTTTAGTTGTAAGTAGTAGAGTTGTAGCTAAAGAATTAAGAAAACAGCATAACAATGTAGTAAGAGATATTGAAAATATCTTAAAAACAGAAAACTCAAATTTGAGTTCTCTAATAATACCAAGCTCTTATAAGGTAGATGAACAAAAAAGAACTTATAAAGAATATCTACTTACAAAAGATGGGTTCACACTCTATATGTTTAATATCCAAGGATATATCGACTTCAAAATGGCATATATCAATAAATTCAATGAAATGGAAAAAGCATTAGCAGAAAAAAAGAAAGTTCCTACAAAAGTTCCAGTATCATTTGAGCATACAATAGCATCTACATTTGGTGGAACTCCAGTGATGGAAACAAAATTATTATCTCAAATGACAGGATTGACTTTATATCAAATTACTAAAAGAGCAAAGGAGATAGGAGTTCCAATGCTAACTAAACAATGCTTAAAAGAGTATAAAAATGAAAATGGTATAAAAGAATGTTTCCCAAGATTATTAATTCTTTTTAAAGAGCATGTTATAAATATCTGTAAATATTATGGAGTTTATGACAGGATAAAAGGGATAATTGAAAACTATTTTAAAGAAAATAATAGAATTGCATATAAGCAGGAAGAAGAAAGAGATGTACTTGGCAGAACTTATGCAGATAGAGTAGAATCTACTAAAAGAATGATAGATATGCTTACAAAGAAGATAGATGGAAAGTTGGTAGAGATTAAAGATATCTGTGCTGAGATAAAGAGTTATAGAGATCATATTCACAGTTATTCAACACAAATTTAATAATTTATAATCCCCAGTAAATTTATTGGGGATTTTTTTATACAAAAATTAAGGAGGGATTAAAATGACACCAGCAGGATTTGTATTTGTAGGATTTTTGATAGGAGCTTTTGCAGGATTTGTAGTAGGAATTATCAGAGAGAGAAAAGGAAAGAATAAATAAGGAGGATAAGCAATGACAAAGGAACAACTAATAGCTTTAGGAGTTACTGAAGAGTTAGCAGTGAAAATAGCTGGAGAGTCAAAAAAAGAATTAGAAGGCTATGTAGAAAAAACTAAATATTCAGAACTTGAAGCAGAGAAAAAACAATTAGATGAAAGCAACAAAACTTTAACTAAGCAGCTGGAGGAGGTGAAGAAAAATGTAGGAGATAATGAAGAGCTAAAGAAACAGATTGAGAGTATGCAAGTTGCCAACAAAGCTAAAGAGAAAGAGTATGCAGATTCAATAGCTAAGATTAAACTTGATAATGCTATAGACATTGCTTTGATGGGTGCAGGATCTAAAAATAACAAAGCTGTAAAAGCATTATTAAATTTAGAAAAAGCAATACTAGGAGAAGATGGGAAAATAGCAGGACTAGATGAGCAAATAAAAGCTTTAAAAACTGCTGAGGACTCATCTTTTTTATTTGAAGCAGTAAAAGTACCAAAGGGAACTAATCCAGCTGGTAATCCTGAAAAGAAAATAAACTTTAGTGAGATGACATATTCTCAAATGGAAAAGTATTTAGCAGAAAATCCAGGAGCAACATTAGAATAATAAAAAATAGGAGATGATGAAAAAATGGCAAAGTTTAATGAAAAAACTTTCAATGGAGAAGCATTTGGTAAATATGTAGATAGAGTGCCAAATCTGAAGAAAAATGAGCTTTTAAAATCTAAAGCATTAAAAGGAAATGCACAAATAAGTGAAGTATTTAGTTCACAGACAGGGACAGCTTATGCAACTATTCCATTCTTTGGACTAATTGGTGGAGCAGCTCTTAACTATGATGGTAAAACAGATATTACAGCAGAATCAACTGACACATTTGAGAGAAGTGTAGTCGTAATTGGAAGATCTAAGGCATGGTTAGAAGATGACTTTTCAACAGATATAACTGGTGGAGTAGATTTCATGGATAATGTAGCTGCACAAGTTTCAGAGTATTGGGCTGCAATAGATCAAGATACATTACTTGCTGTTCTTGAAGGGATATTTGCAATGTCTTCAGGAAAAGAAAACTTAGAATTTGTTAATGAACATACTTATGATATTAGTAAAGGTGCATTCGCTAAAGGTTATGTAAATGCTACAACTTTAAATACAGCAACTCAAAAAGCTTGTGGAGCTAATAAATCTAAATTCTCTTTAATAGTTATGCACTCAGCAGTAGCTACTAACTTAGAGAACTTAAAATTATTAACTTACTTAAAATTTAATGATGGTAATGGTGTAGAAAGAGAACTAAGTTTAGCTTCTTGGAATGGAAGATTAGTATTAATTGATGACTCAATGCCAACTAAAGCAATAGAATCTTTATATGTTAGATGTAATTCTACTGATGTAGGAGCTTTAAAAGTAACAACAGCAGGATCAGGATTAGGAGAAGTTGCAAAAGCAAGTGTAGAAACAGATATTTCAGATATCAAAGAAAATGAGTATGTACAACATATTCAAAATGAAACTATTTATACTTCTTACTTATTAGGAGATGGAGCTATTGACTATGTAAATATAGGGGCTAAAGTTCCAGCTGAAATGGCAAGAGATGCTAAGACTAAAGGAGGACAAACAATCTTATATTCAAGACAAAGAAAAGTGTTTGCACCTTATGGAATCTCTTATACTAAAAAATCTCAACAATCTCTATCACCTACAGATGCTGAATTAAAAAATGGTGCTAACTGGGAATTAGTAAACAATAAATCTTCAAGTACTAAAAAGTATATTGATCATAAATCAATTCCTATTGCTAGAATCATTTCAAGAGGATAATAGGAGGGAAAAATGGGGTAGAAGATCTAGTAGTTTTAAGATTAAAGATGTTTAAATTTGAAATTTCAGCAGAGGATACAGATATTATAGCCTTTTTAATTCAAAAAGCTCTCAACAGTATAAATAATATTACCAATCAAAATTATACTGAAGATACTTTCCCCATTTCACTAAAAGAAATTTTGGTAGATAAAGCCGTGGGAGAGTATTTAAAATTAAAAAATACTCTTGGAGAACTTCCAGAAAATTTTGAAACTTTAGCAGTAAGTCAAATAAAAGAGGGAGATACAACAGTATCTTTTTCTGAAACTTCTACTGATAAAAAGATAGACAATCTTATCAATATGCTATTGTTTAGCAGAGATTTTGAACTTTTAAAATACAGGAGATTAGTATGGTAAGTGAAAGAGCTAAAAGAGCCTACAGAAAGGCTATAGAAAGGTTTTATGATGATAGGTGTAACATTTATGAGAGTGGGTATATAAAAGACCTAGAGACAGGGATTACAAAGGCTAGTGATAATGTTCTAGTACTTGAAAACGAACCTTGTAGAATATCATTTAAAAGTTTAGCTCCAGCAGCTCAAACTAATGGTCCAGCTGAAATATCACAAGAAATTAAACTTTTTATTGCTCCAGAACACAATGTTAAAGAGGGATCTAAAATAGTTGTTACTAGAAATGGAAAAACCTTAGAATATAAACACTCTGGAGCATCAGCTTTATATGATTCACATCAGGAAATAGTTTTAACTTTGATTAAGGAGTATGCTTAATGGCAAGAGCTGTAAAAATTGATTTAAGAGAGTTGAAACAATTTTCAAAGCAGTTAGAAACTCTTCAAAAAGAGATAGATGAGATTTGTATATCTCTTACTAAGGAAATAGCAGCAAGATTATTAAGTAAAGTGATCAGAAGAACTCCAGTAGGAGTTAAACCTTTTGGTAAAGGAGTTAAAAAAACAATTAAAGTTAAAACAAGTAGAGGAAATAGATCCTATTTAACTAAAGAAGGGGCTATTCTTGAAAAATACTGGAGTGGATATGTAGGTGGAAATCTAAGAAGAAACTGGACTGTTAAAGAGGTAGTAAAAGAGGGAAATAATTATACAGTTGAGGTTATAAACTCCTCTGAATATGCATCTTATGTCGAGTATGGACATAGACAGAGACCGGGAAGATTTGTTCCACAGTTAGGTAAGAAGTTAAAAAAAGGTTGGGTACAAGGTCACTTTATGTTAACTATATCAACTAAAGAGATAAACGAAGATTTAGAATCTATTATAAATAAAAAGTTAAAAGCTATATTTAAGGAGAAATTAGGATGATTAATGGTATTGTTGTAGGAATAGCAAAGGCACTTAATTTAGAGTTTCAAGATAGTGTGACTATTTATGATGAGAGTATTGAGCAGGACTTTAAGGAGCCCTGTTTTTTAATCTCTACAATTAAAGCTGCTGAAAGTAAAGTTTTAAATAGAAGATATAAATTTAGTCAATCTTTTGTTATACAGTACTTTCCTAAAAGTAAAAGAAATGCTAATGAAGAGATGTATAGAGTTGCAGATAGAATGATGAGAGCTTTAGAGTATATTGAGCAGCTTAGAACTGAAGAAAAGACAACTTTAAGAGGAAAAGATAGGAATTATAAGATAGTAGATGGGGTTTTAAACTTCTTTGTTGATTATAATTTCTTTGCTTATGTTGAAGTGGAAGAGCCACCATTTATGGAAGTTTTAAAAATAAGTAGAAGAGGAGAAGAGGATGGAAAAGAGTCAAGAGATGAAGAGATATACTAAAGCTTCTTTACTTATAAGTAAAAAGTATTCAAAGTATAAAGATCTTTTAAAAATTTTATTAGATGAAAAGATAAAATACTCTTTTGAAGAGGTAAATAAGATAATTGATGATTATTTAAAGAAAGAGGTGAAATAAATGGCATATGGTGGAGGAACTTGGTTAACTCAAAATAAAGTTTTACCAGGAACATATATTAACTTTGTTAGTGCAGCAGCTGCATATGTAAATATTGCAGATAGAGGATATGCTTGTATGGGGTTTGAACTTGATTGGGGACCAGTTGGAGATATATTCACAGTAGAGAACTCAGATTTTCAAACTAATTCAATAAAAATATTTGGTTATGATTACACAAATAAAAAATTGGATGCTTTAAGAGATATATTTCAAAATGCTAAAACAGTTTATTGCTATAGATTAAATGGTAATGGAGCTGTAAAGGCATCTAATGATTTAGCAGAAGCTAAATATCCTGGAACTAGGGGTAATGATATAAGAATAGTTATAGCTAACAATCCAGATGAAGAGTCAAAATTTGATGTTTCTACATATCTTGATAATAGTTTAATGGATATGCAAACAGTAGCTAAAATAGTTGAGTTAAAAGAAAATGATTATGTTCATTGGAAAAAAGGTGGAACTTTAGAGGTTACTTCTGGAAAACCTTTAGCAAATGGAACTAATGGAGAAAAGGTTGATGGGTTAGCACATCAAACATTCTTAGAAAAATCTGAAAAATATAGATTTAACTCTATAGGTGCAGCTGTTGAAGATGAAACTACTAAAAAACTTTATGTGGAACATACTAAGAGAATGAGAGATGAAGTTGGTATTAAATATCAATGTGTTCTTTTTGATATAGCTGCTGACTATGAAGGGGTTATAAGTGTAGCAAATGAATGCGTAGGAGAAGAGGTTAATAAAGCTTCAGCTGTTTACTGGGTGGTAGGAGCAAATGCAGGTTGTGCTATTAATAAATCTTTAACTAATAAAAAATATGATGGTAGCTTTAATATAAAAGCTGATTATACACAAACAGAATTAACTAAAGGGATGGAAGCTGGTAAATTTATGTTCCATCAAGTTGATGATGAAATAGTTGTATTATCTGATATTAATAGCTTTACATCTTGGGATATTTATAAAAATGAAGATTTCTATAGAAACCAAGTAGTAAGAATAATAGATCAAATTGCTATGGATATAGCAGCATTATTTAATAAAAGATACTTAGGAAAAACAAGAAACAGTAATTCTGGAAGAGTAGCTTTATGGACAGATATAACAGCTCATCATCAAGAATTGGAAAGAATAGAAGCTATAGAAGATTTCAATCCTAAAGAAGTTACAGTAAGAGAAGGAGCAGATAAAGTATCTGTATTAGTAGAAGATTTTGTAAAACCTGTAGCAGTTATGGAAAAGCTATATATGGTTGTAGAAGTAAGATAAGGAGGATGCTAGATGAAAAGAGTAACAATGCACGGAAAAGATGCTGTAAGTGGTTCTGAAGCTGAATGCTATGTAACTATAGATGAGCAAAGATATAACTTTATGCAAGCTATAACATTTGAAGCTACCTTTGAAAAAAATAAAGTAGAAGTGCCAATTTTAGGAAAAACTGGAAAAGGAAATAAATCTACTGGATGGAAAGGTTCAGGATCTATGACTTGTCATTTTAATCAGTCTATTATGAGACAACTATTAGAAAAATATAAAAATGATGGTGTAGATACATATTTCACAATGCAAGTAACTAATGAGGATCCTACTTCAGCAGTAGGAAGACAGACAGTAGTATTTAAAGATTGTAATATAGATGGTGGAATTCTTGCTAAATTTGATGCTGATGCAGATTATTTAGATGAAGATTTTGATTTTACTTTTGATGATTTTGAATTACAAGAATCATTTAAACCTTTAGATGGATTTATGGCTTAGGAGGAAAATAGATGAGTTTAAAAGCTTTTTTAAAAGGAAATACAAAAAATATAGGAACAGTTGAATATGCTGTGTCAGACAGATTTATTAATGAAGAAACAGGAGAACTAGAAAAATTTAAAATAAGAGCTATTAATGCTAAACTAGATTCTCAACTAAGAGCTAATTGTACAATATCTAAAGATGGTGTTGAAAAATTTGATTCAAATAGATATTTAGCTTTATTAGTAACAACTTGTGTTACTTATCCAGATTTCAAAAATGCTGAACTTCAAGATAGTTATGGAGTTAAAGATGAAACTGAATTAGTAAAACAAATGTTATCAAGTGGTGAGTTCACAAAACTTATGAATAAAGTTCAAGAAGTTAATGGTTTTAGAGAAACTTATCAAGATAAGGTAGAAGAGGCAAAAAACTAATAAATGCAGGTGATAGTGAGGCTAACATAGCTTACTATTGCCTGCACAAACTTAGAATATTACCTAGTACATATTTGAATCTTGATGAAAGAGAAAGAGCTTTTATTGATGCTTGTATCTTAATAAAAATTGAAAATGATAAAAAAGAAAATAGAAGATTAAAAAGAAAGTGATTGACTACGTATAAAACACGTGTTATAATTATGTCGAGGTGGTTGAATGAGCTCAAAAGACCTTATGAAACTACTCAAGAAAGACGGTTGGTATCTGGATAGAGTGAAGGGCAGTCACTATCAGTTTAAACACCCATCTAAAAAGGGTATAGTGACACTTCCACATCCTAGAAAAGATTTGCCAAAGAAAACTGTTGAGAGTATTTTCAACCAAGCTGGGTTATAATGCCCTGCTTGGGCCTCAACTTTAAAAGGAGTGTGATTTTGTGAATTTAACTTACCCAGCAATTATAACATATGAAGATAATGTTTTTTACATTGGCTTTCCTGATTTTGAAAAAGAGTTTTATAATACTTATGGAGATACTTTTGAAGAAGCTGTGGAGATGGGAAAAGAGTATTTAGTTTTATTGCTAGAAGAGTTAGAAAATGAGAAAAAAGAATTCCCTGCTCCTAGTAAGATAAAAAAAGTAAAAGAGTTGCTAGAGGATAAGCAAGAATTAGTTTATATAAGTTTAAACTATGAATATGAAAAATCTTTAGTAAAAATAGCCTATGTTAAGAAAACATTAACAATTCCTAGTTATTTAGATATTTTAGCAAAGAATAAAAATATAAATTTTTCACAAGTTTTACAAGAAGCTTTAAAAGAAAAATTATTAAACAAATAGAACAATGAACCTCAGATTAATCATCTGGGGTTTTTTAATGCAAAAAATTAGGGAGGTGATATAGTGGCAGAGATAAATGCTAGTATAAATTTACTTAATGGGATGACACAACCTTTGATGAGTGTTATAGGAACTGTAAATACAATGATTTCGACACTAAATAAAGTAAATAATACTAATATTAATATTGATACTTCAGCATTAAAAGCATCTCAAAGTATTCTTAATAATGCATCTGCTGATCTTTTAAGATATCAAGAGCAGATAGAAAATGAGATAAATAGCAACACTGTTGCTCAAGAAAATTTTAATAATTCATTAAGAAGTGCCTCTACTGCTTCAGATAATCTTTTTAAGAAGATAAAAAGAGTAGCAGCAGCATATTTAGGAATTCAGACAGTAAAAGCTGGAATTAATTTATCAGATACAATGACACAAAATACAGCAAGGTTAAATTTAATGAATGATGGAAATCAATCAACAGAAGAGCTTCAAAAGATGATATATCAATCAGCACAGAGCTCAAGAGGAGATTATTTAGGAACTACTGATAGCATAGCTAAAATGGGATTAATGGTTGGAGATGCTTTTGGGTCTAATACTGAGTTAATTGGTTTCATGGAATTAATAAATAAACAATTTAAAATAGCTGGAACAAGTGCTGTGGGAATAGATGCGGCTATGCTACAATTAACACAAGCCATGGGAGCAGGAGCTTTAAGAGGAGAAGAGCTTAATTCAGTATTAGAACAAGCTCCAATCATAGTTAAAAATATAGCTAAATATATGGGAGTTCCTGTTGGGAAAATAAAGGATTTAGCAAGTGAAGGAAAAATAACAGCTGATGTTGTAAAAAATGCAATGTTTTCAGCATCACAAGAGATAAATAGTCAATTTGAGAGTATACCTATGACTTTTACAGATATAGTCACCCAAATTAAAAATACAGCTATACAAGGTTTTCAACCTATAGCTAAGCAGATAAATAGTATTCTTAATAGTGACCGAATGAAAGAGTTTATAAATAGTTCTGTTATCTTAATTGGAAAATTAACCTCTGTATTATCTAGTAGTATTAATTTAATAGCAGGAGTTGGAGCTGTTATTTATGATAAATGGAGTTTAATAGCTCCAATATTAGGAACTGTAGTGGCTGGAATAACTGCATATAATGTAGCCTTAGGAGTGATAGCAGTAAAAACTGCAATAGTAAAAGGAGCAACCCTTGCATATAATTTAGCATTAATAGCTCAGAATGCTTTACATGGAGTTAATAATACTGCATTGATTGCATCTACAGCTGCTCAATGGGGATTAAATGCTGCTATGTTAGCTTGTCCTATTACTTGGATAGTGGCTGGAATTATGTTAGCAGTAGGGGCTCTTTATTTAGGAGTGGCAGCTTTTAATAAATTTACTGGGGCAACTATATCAGCTACTGGAATAATAACGGGAGCTATATATGGAATAGGAGCTCATATTTACAATATTATAGCTACATCAGTAAATATGTTTATAAGTTTTACTGAGTTTTTGGCTAATATTTTTACTCACCCAGTTGTAGCTATAAAGAGATTATTTATTAATATGGGACTTAGTATTATAAATATTATCAAATCAACTATGAGTATAGTAGATAAGATTATAGATACAGGAATAAGTGATAAATTATCAGATATTGAAAGTAATTTAAAAGTAAAATTAGAAGCTACCACCGTAGAGGGTTATAGAGATTTTAAAACAGCTACAGGTGGAAGATTGGACTATATGAAGCTTAAAGATACTGGAGAAGTAGTGACTAAAGGATATACAACAGGGGAAAATCTAAGTAATTCTTTAAATTTAACAAGCAATTTAGGGTTAAATAATGGGATATTAGATAAAACTAATGGCTATCTAGGGCAAATTGCTGGAAATACTGCTAAAACTAATAGCTCTTTAGATTTAACAAAGGAAGAGTTAAAGTATATGAGAGATTTAGCAGAGCAGGAAGTTATTAATAGATATACTACAGCATCTATGAAGGTTGAAGTAAGCAATAACAATAATATATCTAATAGCTTAGATATTGATGAAGTTGCTGAAATGTTTACTAATAAACTTGTAGAATCAGCTGCAATAGTAGCAGAAGGAAATTATTAAAGGTAGGTGATATTTATGTATTCTTTTTATTTAGGTGGGATTTTATTCCCTATAGCTCCTGCAAAAGTAGATATTAAAACTAAGAATCAGAATAAAACCTTAACTTTGATAAATGAGGGAGAGATAAATCTTTTAAAAGATGAGGGATTGAAAAGTATAACTTTTACTGTGATGATTCCTGGAAAAAAATATCCATTCGCTAAATATTTAGGTGGCTTTCTTCCAATACAATACTATATATCAATGCTTGAGAGTATGAAAAAATTGAAAATGCCAGTTCAATTTATAGTACTTAGGAATAACAGTTCTTTAGCTAGTATTTACAATACTAGTTTAACAGTATCTTTGGAAGATTACCATATTATAGAAGATGCTGAAAGTTTAGGAGAGGATATCAATATTTCAATCTCTTTAAAGGAATATCAAAATCAAACTGGAAAGTTATTGAAAAAAATAACTACAGTAGGAGGAGTTACTAAATTTGCATTATCTAAGGTTAGAAGCTCAAATAGATCTATTCCTAAGACCTACACAGTCAAAAAAGATGATACCCTGTTGTTAATAGCTAAAAAACAGCTAGGAGATGAAAAGAAATGGGAAAATTTAATGAAAATCAACAATCTTCCTAATGCTGTCGATTTAGAGATTGGGAGAGTGATTAGGCTTGAATAATGCAGATATAAAGATAATCATATCAAAGCAAGATTTGAATGGGGAAAAAGGGGTTGCTCTTCTTCCAAAAGTGCTTGAAGGAGTGCAATGGACAACAGAGAGATATGGAACAGCAGGTAAATTAGAATTTTCTATTTTAAATGAGGGAATTATCTATCCAGAGGAAGGAGATAAAGTGGAGTTCTACTATAATGGGACTCCTATTTTTTATGGCTTTATTTTTACAATTCGTAGAGATAAAAGTGATGTAATTAAACTCACTGCTTATGATCAGCTTAGATATTTAAAAAATAAAGGTATACATCAGTATCTAAATAAGAGAGCTGATGAGGTAATAAAAATGCTAGCTGAAGATTATAGATTGAAAGTAGGAGAGCTAGAAAATACTAAGTTTGTTATTCCTAGAAGGATAGAAGTTAATAAGACTTTATTAGATATTATTAACACTTCTCTATCTATAACTATGCAAAATATAAAAAAGATCTATGTTCTTTATGATCACTTTGGAAAAATAATCCTAAAAGATATAGAAACTTTAAAACTTGAAATATTACTTGATGAGAATAGTAGTGAAAATTTTTCTTATATTTCTTCCATAGATAAAAAAACATATAACAAGGTTGTTGTCTATAGAGAAGATGAAAAAGCAGGTTCAAGGGAGTTATACGTTACTCAAAGTACAGAGAATCAAAATAGATGGGGAGTATTACAATTAGTTGAGTCTTTTGATGAAACTGAAAACCCCAAAATAAAAGCTGAAGCTTTAATAGCTCTGTATAATAAAAAAACTAGATCCTTTTCATTGAAAAAAGTTTTAGGAGATATAAGATGCAGAGCTGGATTTTCTCTTTATGTTAAGTTAGATTTAGGAGATGTTGAAATAGATAATACTATGATAATAAATAGAGTAACTCACATATTTAACTTCCAAGAGCATCTAATGAATTTAGATTTAATAGGAGGGGTTATAAATGTATAGTGACTTAGTTAGATTGATTAAAAAAATCTCATTAGAGGCTGTTGCCAATAGTGAGCCTATGGAAGTAATAACTGGAACTGTTACAAGTATCAATCCTTTAAAGATTAGAGGAGATAATTCAACTGATTATTTGGAAGATGATCTCATTCTAACTCATCTAGTTAGAGATTATGCTGTAGATATAACAGTACAACATAGCACAGATAGTATTTTTGGTGGATGGGATACTAATCATGGGCATCCTAATGTTAGTCAAGCCCCTATTCCTATTGATCATGAACATGAGTATAAAGGAAGAAAGAAAATAATCATACATCATAAGTTAGTTGAGGGTGAAAAAGTTATTTTATTAAAATTAACAGGAGGGCAAAGGTTTGTTGTTTTAGATAGAATTGAAGATCCTGCTGATGTTAAAGGGGAGTGGATATAATGCTACCTGATAGAGATAATGATATTAGTACAGAATATGAATTTGTAGAAAGTTCAACTAAAACTTATGCTATACAACTTGGTGGAGAAAGAATAATAGGTAAAACAGATGAGAGAAAAGCTATGGAACAAGCTATATATAAAATCTTATTAACAGAACGATATCAATATCTTATATATAGTTGGAACTATGGAATTGAGTTAAAAGACTTGTTTGGAAAGCCTATACCTTATTGTTGTATAGAACTTGAAAGAAGAATAAAAGAAGCTCTTTTACAAGATACTAGAATATCTAATGTTTATAATTTTGAATTTGAAAATCCAAAGTTTGAAACTGTTTTAGTAAAATTTATAGCAGATACAATTTTTGGAGAGATAGATATAATCAAGGAGGTGAAATTAAATAATGTTTGAGGAAAAAACTTTTGAAAATTTGATGGATGAAAAATTAAAAAATATATCTTCTGATATAGATAAAAGAGAAGGATCTGTAGTATGGGATAGTTTAGCTCCAAATGCTTTAGAAACTGCTATGGTGTATCAAGAGTTAAATGCTTACTATAAAGAAACCTTTGGAAGTACTGCCAGTAGAGTTTATTTAATAGAGAGATGTAGAGAAAGAGGGATTTTTTCTAAACCTGCAAGTGCTGGAGTTTATAAAGGACAATTTGATATTGAAATACCTATAGGACAGAGATTTAGTTTAGATCTTTATAACTATAAAGTTATAAAATTTGTACAAAAAAATAGTTTTTATGAGTATGAATTAGAATGTGAAACTTTAGGAACTGCTCCTAACTCTAACTTTGGACAACTTATACCTATTGGATATTTACCAGGATTAAAAGTAGCTAAACTGATAGAGACATTGATTCCTGGAGAAGAGGAAGAGGATACAGAGAGTTTAAGAGAGAGATATCTTAATTCTTTTGATAGCCAAGCCTTTGGGGGTAATATAAAGGACTATGAAGAAAAAACTCTTTCTATATCTGGGGTTGGGGCTGTTAAAGTTACTCCTGTATGGAATGGTGGTGGGACAGTAAAACTTACTATTTTAAATTCTGAATTTGATGTGGCTAGTTCATCTTTAATTGATAAAGTTCAACAAACTATAGATCCAACAAAAGATTATACTGGAAAAGGGATTGCTCCTATAGGGCACATAGTAACAGTTGAAACAGCATCAAAAGAAACTATTTATATTGCTACAGAACTTACTCTTAGTGGAATAGGAATAGAAAATATAAAAGATGATATTGATAATAGTTTAAAGCAATATCTTTTAGAATTAAGAAAACAATGGGCAAAATCTAATAATATAGTAATTAGAATATCTCAAATTGAAAGTAGAATTTTAGCAGTTAATCCCAATATTATAGATATAAAGGGGACTAAAATAAATGGCTATGAAAATAACTTAGAGATAGCATCTAATGAAATACCTGTTTGGGGTGATGGACATTATGTTGATGGAGAAGCCTAAAAAGGTAAATTTAATCTCTTATTTACCTTTATTCATTCAAAATTATAGAGAGATAGAAGAGATTATGAAAAGTGAAAATATTATTTTGCAAGATGAGTGGCACCACTTAAAACAAGCTTTTAAAAATAATTTTATTTTTCATACAGATATTTATGGAATTTCATTATTTGAAAAGATGATGAAAATATATCCTAAAGCTAAAGATACATTAAAAGATAGGCAGATTAAAGTATATACTAAATGGAATGCCACAATTCCATATACATGGAAATGGCTGGTAGGATACTTAGATGCCTATTTTTTAGATACGTCAATCAAAGCAACTCCAGTACTTTTTAATAATGAATATAGATTAGATGTGAGATTAACAGCAGAAACATATTTTTCTAATAGAGAATATGAGCTTTATTATGAACTTAGAAAATTGATTCCAGCAAATCTTATTTTAAACTTAATAAATGTATTAAAAAAAATAGAAGGTAAATACTATTTTAGAAATGCTTTGATATATAGAATGAAGAAAAAAATAAGAGCTGACCCAATTAATACAGTGCCTACTGGTAAATACTGGATAGGTTCTGGAATTATATATAAACTAAAGAAAGGGGTGTAAAAATGGCTTATAGAGGTTTAACAAAAGTAGGAGCAAACTATTTAGCTACTAGAATTGCAAATAATTTACCTGTTGAATTTGTAAAAGTAGTTATAGGGAGTGGAATTGTTCCTCAAGATAAAGATCCAGCAGATACTAATGATTTGTTTTCACCTAAACAAGAGGCTAAAATTCTAGCTAAATCACAGGTTGAAAATGCTGTAGATATAACTATTCAAGTTACTAATGAAAAAGTAGAAGATGGGTACTATTTAAAAGAGATAGGGGTATTTGTTAATGATAATGGAGAAAATAAGCTTTATTGGTATTGTAATGAAGATAATGCTCAGTATATTCCTAGAAAAACAGATGTCCCTATAAACTTTGAAATAGATATAAAGATGGAAGTTACTAATATAGACAGTCCTATTATAAACTGGGACGGAACAGGAACATGGATTACAAAAGAATACTTAGATAAAATTGTAAAGGATTTAGAAACTGAACTAAATAAAATAGCAACTCCAACAGAACTAGGAAGAATCAAAGTTGGAAATAATTTAACTATTACAGAAGATGGAATATTAAATGGTTTAGTAGCTTCGCCAGAAAGTTTGCCACCTATTGTTGAGAAATATAAAGGGGCTGGTGCTTAATGAAGGAGATGCTTGTAAGTTGGGATATTTTAAGAAATGCTAATTTCTCCCCTATCTTTTTCTTACAAGGTGATTTTGGTATTGGAAATCTTAAAATAGTTTTAAGAAGTCTTAATAAAGATTTTCAAGGAAATATTAGAGCTACATTTTGTAATTCTAGTATCCCAACAGAGCCTTATATAGTTGAAAAAGATATTGAAGGTACAAGCATTGATATTAAAATACCTGATGAGGTTTTACAGAGATTTGGAAAAGTCTTTTGTAGATTAATTTTAAGAAGTCAAGATAAAACTAAGATACTTGGAAGCATTCAAGAGATATATTTTCATGTAGTTGAGAAAAAAGACTGGGAGTTATTAGAGCCATTACTTCCAAGCGATGAAAAACAGTATGTACAAGATGTTGTAGATGAACTATATGAGATTTTACTAAACTCAAAAGGTGAATTAAAAGAGTATGCAGATAGTTTAAAAGAAAATCTAACTATTGATGTAATGTCTTTAGATGATGCTAGAAAGATAATTGAAAAATATAAAAATAGAAAAGGAGAAGAGAAAATATGACAAAAGATCAAATGGAATTTTTACAAAAGCTTTCAACTGGAAAAATAGTTGATGAAGTTGCTTATGAAGAGCTTGTTAAAGTTGTATTTGAAGAGTTAAAGAAAAAAGCCCTTCAAGAAACAACATATACAAAAGAGGAAGTAAATAATCTATTAGGACAAGCTAGCAAATTTACTGTTCAAGTAATAGAAGATCTTCCAGAAACAGGTAAAGAATATGTTCTATACTTTGTAACTGATCCTAAGGGAAAAGATAAGAATATTAAGCTTGAATATATGTGGATAGATAATAAGTTTGAGCTTATTGGAAGTACACAACTTGAGCCTACAACTATATTTAAAACTGAAAAAACAGATTTAACTACTGCTGATGCTGATATAATTAAAAAATATTTTACTGATAATGCTGGACAAGTAGCTAAAGCTGGAGATGTTTTCTTAATAACAACAGTTGTAGATAAAAAAGTATATGAACAATCATCATATATTTATAGTGGAACAGCTTGGGAAGCAATAACAGGTAATGTAGATGCTGATAAAGTTATTCTTAGAGAAGATTTTATAGGTGCTGGAAACTGGTCACAAATAGGAAACTATACAAAAGCTCAAAATGGAACTTCTACAATTCCAGCTAAAGGGTTATCAGTAACAGCTTTTTTACAAGGAATGGTATCTAAAGAGGAACAACCTAAGATTACTGCTCAACCAGCTGTAAGTGGATTCTCTTTAAGTGGAGCTAAAGCTGTAGAGGTTGGAACTAAAATAGCAGAGGCATCTTTTGGAACTGCTAATCTGTCTCCAGGATCATATACTTATGGGCCAACCACAGGAGTAGTTGCTCAATCATTTAAAGTAGATAGAGTTGCACAGCCTACAAACTTTAATAAAGAGAGTGTAGCCATTACAGCAAGTGGAACTGATAATAATGGTGGAAATGGATTTATTATTGGAGATGGAACTGAAGCAAATGTAGTTAGTTCATTAGCATATAAAGTGACTGTAGCTCATAATGAAGGAGTTCAAGCAGTGACTAACTTGAAAAATCCTTCTAGCCCTGTTGTAAAAATAGCAGCTGGAAGTAAAACACAGCAAACATCTGCATATACAGGATTTAGAAAATATTTCTATGGTGGAACAACTGATATTTCTGAGATAAACAGTGCTTATATCAGAAAATTAACAAGTTCTACTGGGGCATATAGAGCACAAACATTAACATTAACAGTTCCAGCAGGTTCAAAAAGAGTTGTTGTTGCTTGTCTAGCTACTGTTAAAGGAGTTACTAAGGTAATTAATAAGAGTGCTATGAATGCTGATATTACATCTGCTTTTGTTAAATCAACTGTAAATGTTGAGGGAGCAAATGGGTATACTGCTAAGCCATATAATGCTTTTGTATTTGAACCAGCAGTAGCATTTGAACAACAAGCTATTTTAGAGATTACTTTAGGTTAATTGGGAGGTAGAAATATATGAGTACAATAAATAAAAATGCACCATTTATGGAGTTACCTTTAGGAATAAGTAGACAAGTAGGAGCTCCTATTGAAAGATTTGAGGTGTTTTATTCTCTTGAAGAGGCACAGAATTATGCAAAAGCAAGTCCTCTTGCATATGTAGGGCAAACAATAAAGGTAGTTTTAGAAAATGAAAAAACAGTAACACTTTATAATATTGGATTTGATGGAGTACTTGAAAAAGGTTCAGGAGAAATTTCGACACTTACAGAAACTGAAGCCCAAGGAATAATTGATAAATATTTAAAATAGGAGTGATGAAAAATGACAGATAAAGAGTTAATGATGAGAGTAGCAAACGGAAAATTAATAGATGAGGTAGCTTATGAACTTTTAGTAAAAGAATTAACAGCAGTAATTAAAACAAAGGCTGAATTAAACCATGTACATGATGCTGATGCTATAACAGATGGAGCAACTAAATCAGTTCCTACTAAAACAAAACAAGCTGAATGGGATAAGAAAGTAACTACAGAACAGTTAAATGCGGCAGTAAATGCTTTTGCTAGTGGCTTAGCTTGGAAAGGTGTTCATACAACACTTGCAGAACTTGCAAAAGCTATTCCTGGGCCAAAAGAAGGATATTTTGTAATTGTTACTCAAGAACCTACTTACAATAACAAAAATACTCTTTTAATATATGAAGCTGAAACAGTAAATAAATGGCAGACTGCTGGAGAACTTATGATGCCAGGAAAAGCTACGCAAACTCAAGATGGTCTGATGTCAAAAGAGGACAAAAAGAAGTTGGATGGATTGCAAAATTATGAACATCCTGCTTCTCACCCAGCTGCTATGATTACAGAAGATGAAACACATAAATTTGTTACGGCTACTGAAAAAACTAATATTACAACTGCTTTAAACACAGCTAATGCAGCTAAAGAGGCAGCAGCAACAGCAGATGGAAAAGCAGTGGCAGCTCAAAATACTGCAAATACAGCAAAATCAACAGCAGATGATGCTTTAGCTAAAGCAAATGCACTTGAAGGAAAATTTGTATATTTAACAACAGAAGAAGCACAAGAAATAATTAATAAATATAAGGCATAGGAGATGATATTCTATGAATTTTCAAGCAAAATTAAAGCAAATAAGAGAGTTGGCAGGATTAGATGAAAATGTAAAATCATTACTAGAGAAGATGACAGGAAAAGAATTAGTAAGTTATGAGGGCATTGATGCCCTTGTAGCTGCACTAATGGGATTTTATAATGCAGAACTAAAAAAGAAAGCTCCATCAAGTCATACACATGGCTGGGGAGATGTAACAGGTAAGCCTGGTTCTTTTCCACCAAGCTCTCATACACACGATGATAGATACTATACAGAGAGTGAAATTAATGAGAAATTTAAAAATTTCTGTCCTTATGTAGTGGGTGATATCTACATAACTACCAACTCCTCTAACCCTTCAACTAAGTTTTTAGGTACTACTTGGAGCAAGATAGAGGGTAGATTCTTACTCGGTACTTCTAGCAGTCAAGCTTCTAAGCTGACTGGTGGAAGTATGAACAAGAATATCTCACAAGTTAATTTGCCTAACGTCAAATTAACTGTTGATAGTTTTTCTCTTGGAAGAGGGAACATGGATATTACAGGAACTTGGAAAGCTCAAGCTTTGACTGATGGTGCTAATTCTGGAAGTTTTACAGGAGCACTATATAAAACCAATGAAACTTATGGAACTGCTCAAAGTTTTAGTTCAAGTACAACGGGTGGTATAGGACTACAAGCCTCACGTTCGTGGACAGGAACAACAAACTCAGCTTCTCCTCAAACTAATAGTTTAGGAAATGGACAAGCATTAGATATAACACCAAGCTACTACACTACACATATGTGGTTGAGAACTAGCTAGTTCTCTTCCAATATTTCAAAGTGATGTACTCAGGTTGTATAGTGATAGCAGTTCCATTACCTAAAGTTGAAGTTTGAGGGCTTGCTGTACTTGTAGAGCCTCCTCCTGCTGTAGAAGTTCTATATCTTAAAGTTTTTGTAGTTTCACGGTGTTGAAGAGCTCCAGCCCCACCTGTCCAGTCTTTACCAAAGGCATTAGGGTCATCTTCCCAGCATGCATGTCCTTCGTTATGATAGTGAGGTGAAACTGTTACTGAAAAAGTATCTATACTAACTTTAGTATTTGGTAGATTATTTTTTGTTAGTGTAACAGAGTTACTACCACCAGTTTGAAGTGCTCTATCGCCTGTTTTCACATATTTACCAGCTGAAATAAGTTCCCAAGTAGTCCCAAGGTACAGGCTTGTAGGGTTAGTTTCATTCCACATTTGCAGCACTGAGGCCACAGGGAATGGACAGAAATTTTTAAATTGCTGACATTATTATAAAAAAGTAGTATCTTATCTACAGTCAAATGCTTTAAAAGTTCCATATAATCAAAATTACGAGGTTAAAAAATAATTTTTAGGAGGTTAAATATTATGAATAAAGCAAGTAATAGAACAAGAGAGAACCTCAAAGGTGTAAATCACAAATTAATAGCAGTAGTTGGGTATGCCTTAGCAATTTCAGAGGTAGACTTTTG
>ERZ791889.381-NODE-381-length-23741-cov-17.050578_pt1 | contig 23741 bp, 19 predicted proteins | sample MGYA00510156_ERZ791889 | MGnify/ENA primary metagenome ERZ791889 (study PRJEB30046, sample SAMN00792108) | human gut metagenome | study: EMG produced TPA metagenomics assembly of the A metagenome-wide association study of gut microbiota in type 2...
ATATATATATTATTATATATATACTATAGCAGGTTGGGAGAGGATTCTCTGGATGACTCTCCAGCAGGTGCTTTTGAGGCATTCGTCATTTCGCTCTCTTCTGCTTCATCATCGTGTCCCGATTTGTTTAGAAATTTATCATTATTCCCCGTGTCACACTCGGAATCCGATGGGCGCATGTTGCAGTCAAAAATAAAAGTGTAACGTAACGTAACGTAACGCTTCGTGGCGTATTTTTCTTGAAAACTGCACATGGAGATAGAAAGTGTGCAATTTTAAATTAACATTTTGAAAGGTTTTACTCGGGGTGCGGAAGGTGAAAATCGGCATCCTCTTCTGTTGCTTCAGCCAGCTGAATAGTACGCTTGCTGCCGATAGCTTAGCTTTCGTTTTGTAAAAAAATAATTTTCCTGTCAGCAAAGCTTAGATTTTCTGCTTTTGCATCAGTAAATACTCCTGCAGCGGAGGCTGTCAGCCGAAGAAAGTGGGGTGCATCCGGAAGAAAGGGGAGGCATCTCGGGGGGAAGAAGAGGCACCCGGAAGAAAGGGGAGGCACCGGAGAAAGAAGAGGCATCTCGGGGGAAAGAAGTAGGGGAAATCCAGCCGGGGAATCTTGCTCGCTTTCTTTAGGGGGTGGGGCGTGGCTCTCTTCTGCTTTTCTGCTCCTTTTCTTTTCTGCTCTTCTGCTTCTTCTTTTTCTGCTTTTCCATTGAAATTTTCTCTTCAAATTTCACTAGAAAACGCGCTTACTATGGTGTTGTATAATGGGCGTATAATCAGTTATATAGATGTATTATAATAATGAAAGAAATATACAAAATAAAATTCGCCTTCGGATTTTAACAGAATTTTAACACTTGAGGGGCTTGAAATTTGAAAATACCGTTTCTCTGTGTTACCTTTGCATCGAACAAGGGGGACGAAAGCCCGCCCAACCTTATCTTCCGAGAAGGACATGCACCGCACTGCTGAGAGGTCCGGAACTCCCCGAAAGCGCTGCAGGAAAGCATCGGAAACACTTGACAGACACCATCCGCCGCCTCTTGTTCAAAACATATTAAAAGAAATTGTAAACCTAAAACCTTAACAGCTATGACAAAATTAGGAATTCTGAAATTCAAGAAGTACAAAGAAGCACGCAAGGGCCGCCCCACTACGGGCAAGTATTACGCCAAGGCTGTGCAGGACCGCACAGTGGACTTTGAAGACTTCGTGACCCACATGAGTGAACACAACTCGCCTTATTCACGCGGTGTCATCCACGGAGTGCTGATTGACATGCTCTCCTGCCTGCAGGAGCTGGTGCTCGACGGCAAGTCCGTGCGGCTGGGCGAACTGGGGCTGTTCTCCATCGGCATGACTACCCGTCCGGCCGACACAGCAGAGCTGTTCACGGTGCAGAACATCACGGGCGTACACCTCAACGTGCGCAACACGAAGACGTGGAGCAACGCCGAGCTGCGCAAGAAATGCCGCCTGCAGGAGCTCTCGGAATACACCGTTACGGAATCGACGGTGGAAGGCGATGACGATTCGCCGGGACACTCGGGAGGCGATAGTTCGGGCAAGGAACCGGGCAAAGAACCGGGTAAGGAACCAGGTAAGGAACCCGGCAAAGAACCCGGCAAAGAACCTGGAAAAGAGCCGGGGAAAGAGGAAACCCCTGACCCCATCGTCTGACCTCCGCTCCGGAAGTTTCATCGGCTGACTTCATCATCTGACCTCAGCCGGACTTCCGGTAAAGCAGAAAACAGAAGTAAACAGTCTCAAAAAAATAATCAATTCGAATCGGAATCTATGAAAAACACAAGAATTTGTGAAAACAAGAATTTGTGAAACACAAGAATCTATGAAAACGCAGCAACTATGGAAACAATGGAAATCTACCCGAGAAGTCAGCGCTGGAAATTTATCATCCAGACTCTGCTGGCCATCCTCTCTGCCATCGCTACCAGCTTCGGTGTGAGCTCGTGTGTAGCGGCACTGTAACCTGCCAGGCTGCAGTGGCAGCAGACAGGTGAGAGCACTTGCTTCATGAATCAAAAGCCCCGGCTTTCACTAAGGCCGGGGCTTTTGGGCAAAAAAAAGGTATGCCTCACGCACACCTTTTTTTAATTCCGTACGAGGGTTGCACAGGGGAATTTATATCAATATTTAATTTGGGGAATATAGTGGCACAAAACTTTCTCAAGTTTCCCCTCATACGTCTTAGACATAGTTAAATACATTTCAATAAAACTATTCTAACTTTTAAAACTATAACACTGCAAAAGTACTATTTTTTGTTTTAGGTGGTTTTTACCTCCCCCATTTATTAACTGAGTTTAACATCTATTTAGTAATTGTTATTCTTCTTTTCAGGTTCGTTTTCTTGTTTTTTGCGGTTCGTGTGACCTTCTCGTTTTCAGGTTCGTTTTCTTGTTTTTTGTGTTTTCTTGCCTGTAAAAAATAGCCTGTTCCTCGATAATTATTTGTACCTTTGCCGTCACTATTGACCCAAATATGACGATAACTGAATTACAAAAACGATATGCCGCTCATCCGGGTGTGGCGGCTGTGAAACGTCTGCTGGACGATTCTTCTGTGAAATCTATTTTCTGTGGCGGATTGCGGGCTTCTGCTGCCTCCCTCTTTTCTTCGGTGCTGGTGGAGGAAGCTGCCTCTACGTTTGTCTTCATCCTGGGCGACCTGGAGGAGGCGGGTTATTTTTATCACGACCTCATGCAGGTGCTGGGCACCGACCGGGTGCTGTTTTTCCCCTCTTCTTTCCGGCGGGCCATTAAGTATGGCCAGAAAGATGCTGCCAACGAAATCCTCCGTACGGAGGTGCTGAGCCGCTTGCAGAAAGGCGAGAAGCAGCTGTGCATCGTGTCTTACCCCGATGCGCTGGCCGAGAAGGTGGTGTCGTGCCGCGAGCTCACGGACAAGACGCTGAAGCTGCATGTGGGCGAGAAGGTGGATACGGCGTTTATCACGGAGGTGCTGCATCAGAACGGGTTTGAACGGGTGGATTATGTGTATGAGCCGGGGCAGTATGCGGTGAGAGGAAGCATCATCGACGCGTTTTCGTTTGCTTCGGAATATCCTTTCCGCATCGACTTTTTCGGGGATGAGGTGGAGAGCATCCGCACGTTTGAGGTGGACACGCAGCTCTCGCGCGAGAAGAAGGAGGGGGTGTCTATCGTGCCCGACCTGGCTTCAACGGGCACTTCGTCGGCTTCGCTGCTCGACTTTCTGCCGGCCGATTCTACATTAGCCATGCGCGATTTCCTGTGGCTGCGCGAACGCATTCAGACGGTGCACGACGAGGCGCTCACACCGCAGGCGCTGGCGGTGCAGCAGGCCGAGGAGAACGGAGGGATGACGCTGGAAGGAAAGCTCATCGACGGCAGTGAGTTTACGGTGCGGGCGCTGGATTTCCGCCGGATGGAGTTTGGAAACAAGCCCACGGGGAAGCCGGATGCGCAGGTGATGTTCGACACGGCGGTGCAGCCCATCTTCCACAAGAATTTCGACCTCGTGGCGGAGGCGCTCAAGGAGCAGTTAGCGAAGGGTTTTACCATTTATATCTGCAGCGACAGCACGAAGCAGACCGACCGCCTCAGGGCGATTTTCGACGACCGGGGCGACCAGATTCGCTTTACGCCGGTGGAGCGCACGCTGCATGAGGGCTTTTCGGATGCCGGCATGAAGATGTGTGTGTTTACCGACCACCAGCTGTTCGACCGCTTTCATAAGTATAATCTCAAGAGTGATAAGGCGCGCTCGGGCAAGGTGGCGCTCTCGCTCAAGGAGCTCAGCCAGTTTGCGCCGGGCGACTATGTGGTGCACACCGACCATGGCATCGGGCGCTTTGCGGGCCTGGTGCGCGTGCCGAACGGAAACACGACGCAGGAGGCGCTGAAGTTGGTCTATCAGAATGAGGATGTGGTGTTTGTGTCCATCCATTCGCTCCATAAGGTGTCGAAGTACAGGGGAAAGGAGGGGGAAGCTCCCCGACTGAACAAGCTGGGCACGGGGGCGTGGGAGAAGCTGAAGGAGCGCACGAAGACGAAGATTAAGGATATTGCCCGCGACTTGATTAAGCTGTATTCGCTGCGCCGCCAGGAGAAGGGCTTTGCTTTCAGCCCGGACAGCTTCCTGCAGCATGAGCTGGAGGCGTCGTTCCTGTATGAGGATACGCCGGACCAGAGCAAGGCGACGCAGGAGGTGAAGCGCGATATGGAGAGCGACCGCCCGATGGACCGCCTGGTGTGTGGCGATGTGGGCTTCGGCAAGACGGAGGTGGCGGTGCGCGCTGCTTTCAAGGCGGTGGCGGACAACAAGCAGGTGGCGGTGCTGGTGCCCACCACGGTGCTGGCGTATCAGCATTTCCAGACGTTCAGCGAGCGACTGAAGGGGATGCCTTGCCGCGTGGAGTATCTCAGCCGGGCACGCACGGCTGCCCAGTCGAAGGCGGTGCTCAAGGGGCTGAAGGAGGGGGAGGTGAACATCCTCATCGGTACGCACCGCATCTTGGGCAAGGATGTGCATTTCAAGGACCTTGGGCTGCTCATCGTGGATGAGGAGCAGAAGTTCGGGGTGTCGGTGAAGGAGAAGCTGCGCCAGCTGAAGGTGAATGTGGATACGCTCACGATGACGGCCACGCCCATCCCGCGCACGCTGCAGTTCTCGCTGATGGGCGCGCGCGACCTGAGTGTGATTGCTACGCCGCCGCCCAACCGTTATCCCATCCAGACGGAGGTGCATACGTTTAATGAGGAGGTAATTATGGATGCCATCAACTTTGAGATGAGCCGGGGCGGGCAGGTGTTCTTCGTGAACAACCGCATCTCGAACTTGCCGGAGCTGAAGGCGATGATTGAGCGCCATATTCCGGATTGCCGGGTGTGCATCGGCCACGGGCAGATGGAGCCGGCTCAGCTGGAGAAGATTATCCTGGATTTTGTGAATTATGATTTCGATGTGCTGCTGGCTACGACGATTATCGAGAGCGGCATCGACATCCCGAATGCGAATACGATTATCATCAACGGGGCGCAGAATTTCGGTCTGAGCGACTTGCATCAGATGCGGGGCCGCGTGGGCCGGAGCAACAAGAAGGCGTTCTGCTATCTGCTGGCGCCTCCACTGAGCAGCCTCACGCCCGAAGGGAAGCGCCGCTTGCAGGCCATCGAGAATTTCAGCGACCTGGGCAGCGGGATTCATATTGCCATGCAGGACCTCGACATCCGCGGGGCGGGCAATCTGCTGGGGGCCGAACAGAGCGGTTTTGTGGCCGACCTGGGCTATGAGACGTATCAGAAGATTCTCACCGAGGCGGTGCGCGAGCTGAAGACGGACGAGTTTGCCGACCTTTATGCAGAGGAAATCAAGGCGCAGGACGGCCCCATCAGCGGCGAGCACTTTGTGGAAGAGTGTCAGGTGGAAAGCGACCTGGAACTGCTGCTGCCGGCCGATTATGTGACGGGCAGCAGTGAGCGGATGTTGCTCTACAGGGAGCTGGATGGCTTGACGCTGGATGCCGAGGTGGATGCGTTCCGCTCGCGACTGGAAGACCGCTTCGGTCCGGTTCCGCCCGAGACCGAGGAGCTGCTGCGCATTGTGCCGCTCCGTCGGCTGGCTGCCCGGCTGGGGGCGGAGAAGATTTTCCTCAAGGGCGGCCGCATGACGCTGTTCTTTGTATCCAACCCCGACAGCCCGTTCTATCAGAGCCTGGCCTTCGGTAAGGTGATTGACTACATGATGAAGTATACGCGCCGGTGTGACCTGCGCGAGCAGAACGGCCGCCGGAGTATGGTGGTGAAGGATGTCCCTACGGTGGAGACGGCGGTGAGTGTGTTGCAGGAAATTGTGGCGCTCACACCGCAAAGCTGATGCTTTTCTGAAGGGCTTGTGTTTCTTACCGCTTCTCCTCCAGGTGAAATTTCTTCTTGTAGTACGATTGGGCGGTGTAGAGGGCGGCAGCGGGGTTGTTGCCCGTTACCCGGTCTTTGGTGACTAAGGTGGTCACATAGGCATCGGAGTATTTGTAGAAGAGGCTGTCGTGGCCTACGCACAGACCGATGACGACGTTGAGGTCGGTGTGGGCTTCGTTCAGCAGCCGCGCCTGGAGGATGGGGTTGCACATGGCCGCACCGATGCTTTCGCAGGCTTGGGGGATGCCGATGGAGGATTTGGCTTTGCCGGCCACTTTGCAGATGACGGCGTAGGGCTCGAATCCGTTTGCACGCAGGATGCGGGCAAAGATGCGCGCTTCGTTGATGAGTCCGATGCAGTGGGCAATGCCGATTTTCTTGGCATCGATTTTCCGGGCAAACTCCATGATTTCCTGCACACGGGTCCACTGGCAATAGCCTTCATATTCCACTTCGGCGCTGGCCACCATGATGGCGTGGTTGTTTCCTTCTTCATACCGTTCCAGTGCCCACCGCAGGTCGTCTTCCTCCAGATGGGTGGTGGGGCAGAATTCGGGATAGGTGCGGTCTTTCCATTTGCAGTTCTGTGTGCCGCAGTCTACACAGGTGGGGGTGGTTTCTTCTTTTTTCATGGTTTGTTTCTCCTTTCTGTTGTTGTTTCTATCTGTTGTTTTCTGTCTATAATATAATACGATTCCCGGGTCGGCTCAGCAGTCTTCAATTTCCTCAGCTGCCTTTTTCATTACACCGATTTTGCAGCCGCCTGCATTTCTGCTGCGCATTACGGAGCGTTACGTTACGTTACACTTTTTTTTTGCAGGTTGCATTTTTGCAGGTGCATTTTTGCCTGCGCATTACGAAGCGTTACGTTACGTTACACTTTTAGATTGTAACACTACAAAAGTACGCTTTTTTTTAGGTATCTTTGCACGTAATCGGATTGAAAAAACAGATATGAAAGCGTATACGTATATAGAGAAAGGAAAGTTTGAGTGGCGCGAGAAGCCGAAACCTCAGGTAGTGGATGCACGCGATGCAGTGGTTCGCGTGACGCTGAGCAGCATCTGCTCCAGCGATCTGCACATCAAGCATGGCAGTGTGCCCCGGGCGGTGCCGGGCATCACGGTGGGCCATGAGATGGTGGGCGTGGTAGAAGAAGTGGGTGCAGCGGTGACTTCCGTGAAGCCGGGCGACCGGGTAACGGTGAATGTGGAGACTTTCTGCGGGGAGTGCTTCTTTTGCCGTAAGGGGTATGTCAACAATTGCACCGATGCGAACGGAGGCTGGGCATTAGGCTGCCGCATCGATGGCGGTCAGACGGACTATGTGAGGGTGCCGTATGCCGATCAGGGGCTGAACCGCATCCCCGACGGGGTGAGCGACGAGCAGGCGCTGCTGGTGGGCGATGTGCTGGCTACGGGCTTTTGGGCTGCCCGCATCTCGGAGATTACGCCGGAGGATACGGTGCTGATCATCGGTGCCGGACCGACGGGCATCTGTACGCTGCTGTGTGTGATGCTGAAGAAGCCCCGCCGCATCTGCGTGTGTGAGCAGTCGGCCGAACGTATCCGTTTCATTCGCGAGCATTATCCGCAGGTGTCAGTGGTTTCACCCGGGCAGTGCAGGGAGTGGGTGGCCCGCGAGAGTGATCACGGGGGTGCGGACGTGGTGATTGAAGTTGCCGGCAGTGCGGATACGTTCCGCCTGGCGTGGGAGTGTGCCCGTCCGAATGCCATTGTGACGGTGGTGGCGCTGTATGATGCTCCGCAGGTGTTGCCGCTGCCCGAGATGTATGGCAAGAATCTGACGTTCAAGACGGGGGGAGTAGACGGGTGCGACTGTGCCGAGATTCTCCGTCTCATTGAGGAGGGGCTGATTGATACGACTCCGCTCATCACGCACCGCTTTCCGCTGAGTGAGATTGAGGAGGCGTACCGCATTTTTGAACATAAAGAGGACGGAGTCATCAAGGTGGCGCTGCAAGGTGAGTCTGCGTTAAAAGGTGAGTCATCAGTAAAAGGCGAAACTGCGGAAAAAGGTGATTCTACGGAAAAAGGTGAGTCTGTGGTGAAGGAGGGTGAAGTATGCCGGTAATCGAACTGAATTCTTTGATGGAGCCGGGGGTGGAGGTGTTTGCCACCCTTACAGAGGCTCAGTTGCGCAACCGGGTGGAGCCGGATAAGGGTATTTTTATTGCGGAGAGTCCGAAGGTGATCCGGGTGGCGCTCGATGCCGGCTATGAGCCTCTCTCGCTGCTGTGTGAGCAGAAGCACATCACCGGGGATGCGGCGGATATTATCGCGCGCTGCGGGGACATCCCGGTGTATACGGGAAGCCGCGAACTGCTGGCTTCGCTCACCGGCTATGTGCTGACGAGGGGGGTGCTCTGTGCGATGCGCAGACCGATGCCGCGACCGGTGGAGGAGGTGTGTCGGGATGCGCGCCGGGTGGTGGTCATTGACAATGTGGTGGACACGACCAATATCGGTGCCATTTTTCGTTCGGCGGCTGCCTTGGGCATCGATGCGGTGCTGCTCACCCGCAATTCGTGCGACCCGCTCAACCGGCGGGCGGTGCGTGTGTCGATGGGGTCGGTCTTCCTGGTGCCTTGGACGTGGCTGGACGGACCGCTGAGCAGTCTGCAGGCTTTGGGCTTCCGTACGGCTGCCATGGCGCTGACGGATCAGTCGGTGTCGCTGGACGATCCTCGCCTGGCGGACGAACCGAAACTGGCGATTGTGATGGGTACGGAGGGCGACGGCCTTTCGCAGGAGGCGATTGCGGAAGCGGACTATGTGGTGCGCATTCCGATGGCTCACGGGGTGGATTCGCTCAATGTGGCTGCCGCCGCTGCCGTGGCTTTCTGGGAGTTGCGGGCCAGATAACTGACCGATGAGGGAGGTTAGTGAATCCGGCCTCCCTGCATCCAGTGTTTCTTGTAATAGTCTTCTTTCAGACTGCTGATGATGACTCCTTTGGTGGTGCTGGCATGGATGAACTTGTTGTCTTTGAGGTAGATGCCCACGTGCGCCACACGTTTGGGATGGCGGGTGCTGCTGAAGAAGACAAGGTCGCCTGCCTGCAGTTTGCTTTTGCTTACTTTCAGGCTGTATCTTTTCATCTCTTCGGAGCTGCGCGGCACTAACACGCGGTAGGCCTTCCGGCATATCTGGTAGACCATGCCCGAACAGTCGGTGCCGTGTTTGCTGCTGCCTCCGCTGCGGTAGGGAACTCCGATCCATTGGGAGGCTTCGATGTAGAGTTTGTGGTCATCGTTGAGGTTGATGTCCATGTTCAGCTGGACGGAGGCTTTTGCCAGGGCCTGGTAGTCCACCCGAGGGGTGGGGGTGCTGCAGGAATGGAGCAGCAGGCTCATTCCGAAAAGAATCAGCAGGGCTTTGAACTTCATTATTTTGTTCATCATTCGTTGGCCCATCATTATTTTGTACATCATTTGTAGGTTCATCATTATTTGTTCATCATTTGTAGGTTCATTATTATTTTGTTCATCATTTGTAGGTTCATTATTATTTTGTTCATCCATTTGTAGGTTCATCATTATTTGTTCATCATTCGTTGGTTCATCATTATTTGTTCATCATTTGTAGGTTCATCCAATCCCTATTTTTATTCTCTATTCTCTGTTTTTATTCTCTTTCTCCGTTAAAAATACGCATATAAGAGCAATTCCCCAAATAATAATTGATTTTTATCCGCTTTTCCTTCGTTGACCTCTCTTTGGCCTATAGTTGCGTTACTTGGATATTTCCGGCGGGCTGCGCGCAGGCTGTTCACCTATCGGGGCGATTGGAAATACTGTTCGAGCTCGGTTTCCGCTGAATGGTTCCGGTTGGCGAGGTCTTTGATAATCTCTCCTCTTTCCAGCAGGGCAATGCGCGGACACAGGTCGATGGTGTGAGTCAGATTGTGGCTCGACAGCAGCAGGGTGGCCTGGTGTGTCTGGTTGTAGTCCAGTAGCAGCTGCTTCAGCTCCGACTGTGAGGTGGGGTCGAGAAAATTGAACGGTTCGTCAAGGATGACAATCTGCGGATGCGGCAGCAGGGCAGAGAGGATGCCTATCTTCTGCTTGTTGCCGGCGGAGAAGTCCCGGATGAGCTTCTTCTGCCCCTTGATTTCGCCATTCATAAAGCGGCTGAAGGCCGAAAGCCGGCTGTCTACTTCCGATGGGGAGAGGCCATGCAGGCGTCCGATGAATGCGAAGTATTCTTCCGGTGTGAGATAATCAATGAGAAAACTATCGTCGATGTATGCACCGGTGAAGCTTTTCCACTCTTCCGTACGGTCCACAGGCAGATTGCGGAGGGTGATGTGGCCGCTGTCGGCTTTCAGCAGGTCGAGCATCAGCCGGAAGAGGGTGGTTTTCCCTGCACCGTTGTTGCCCACAAGGCCGAGCATTTCGCCCTGTGGGATGGAGAAGTGTTCTATGTGGATGGCGGTCTTTTCGCCAAACTGTTTGCTGAGATTCCTTATTTCAATCATCGTTCTCTATTTAATTATTCAATCAATCAATCAACATTCAAAACAATATTCAATCAATCAAACATTTTCATTCTGTTTTACTTCTGCCTGCTTTCTCTGAAGCCTTCGAATTTCTCGTACTTCCGCTGCAGGAACCGCCGGCAGACCTGGTTGAGCCACCAGGGGGAGGCGAGGGTGAAGGCGAGTCCGGCGGTGAGGAACAGCAGGTTGGTCAGCGTGGTGCCCCACAGGGTTTCCAAGGTGGTGTAAAGCAGCAGGGGAAGTCCGAACACGGCCAGTTTGATGAGAATTTGCATGCCACTGCTGCCTTGTCTGCTGGTTAGTTTTTCATGCAGCGGCAAGGTCTGGCGGTTGTATACTGCCAGTTGAAACAGCTGGAAATACACCACGCCGGTGGTGTAGAAAAACCAGGTGCAGACAGTCAGAAGCGAAACTTTTCCGGTGAGCAGGGAGGGTATCATCAGGGTCAGCGGAATCAACTCTCCCAGGCTGTAGAGATAGTATTTGGCTTTCAGCAGGCTTTGGATGGAGGCACGGTGCGTCCATAGCCCGTCGATGTAGTTTCCTTCGAATGAAAGGACTTTCGGCAGGAATATCAAGCCGAAAGCGGAGAAGTTGTACACGCAGATAAAGGTGGTCATGAACGGTGTGTCGTAGATGCCGGAGAAGCCAAGTGCGGCGGAAAAGAGCGTGATGAGGAGAACCACGCTGCGCAGGGCGCTTCGGCAGCTGTGGCAGCGGAGGAGCATTTTCAGTTCCAGCTGCAGATACAGATTTGTTTCTTTGAAGAATCTCTCGGGCTCTTCGGAAGGCTTTCCGGATTCTTTTATCTTATTTCCGGACTCTCCGAAAGCCCTCCCTGTTTTTCCGAAGTGTTCAAAGAGGCGAACGACGGAGCCGGAGCGAAGGGCAGCAAAGCTGCGAAAGGCTGCAAAAGAGCGAAAAGAAGAGGAGGAATCGGTGCGGGCGAGTTCGTGATAGACAGCCCGGTTCATGACGGAGCGGTTGATTCCGACCAGGAGCATCAGGGTAAGCACTGTGCCGATAAAAGTAAGAAAATCTCCTTGGATGAATCCGTTGCCCAAGTGAAGAAAGAAGCAGATAACGGGGTTCGATGGGGAGAAAATGGGGTTCTCTGATGGGAGAAAGAGGAGGCAGGTCATTCCGCCATAAAGAACAAGCGGAAGCAGCACCCACCTGGTACGTTCGTTGATTAAGGTGCGGCAAAGTAAGTGCAGATAGTTGTTGGTGAGAAACAGCAGCCAGATACCCGCAAAATAGGTGAGGCAACTGCCTATTCCCGCTGAGGGGAGAAGGGTGAGGTAAGAAAAGGGGACAATAAGGAACAGCCAGCAGAGGTTGAAGGAACTGCATGCTGACTGGAGTAGCAGGGAGTCGATGAGACGGCTCTTTTTAACCGGCAGCAAGAGGTAGGGTTTTACCTCTTGTGTCGGTGTTTTTTGCAACGGAAAGCGCAACAGGAAGTCGAGCACCAGCAGGCAGGGCAGAACGTAGGCGTTCATAACAAGATATGGTTCCCAAGTGGGAACCATATCAGTAAATTCGGCCGCAAACGTGGAGCCTAAGAAGACCAGGTAAAGGGCCCAGAGGCCTTCCAGTATCCAGCCCAGGAGGCGGGCCGTCCGGTTTCTTTCCCTCATCGAGTGTCGCCGGAAGGCCAGTTTCCTGTGTTTGCGCAGTTCGTTGAAAATCATAGTGTACTATTATATATGGTGTACTTCTATATTTTTTGTACTTCTATAATCGGGAAGAATCCTTATTTGTTTTCTTCCGGAGTAGACATGATAATTTTAATCAGATTCTTCTGCTTCAACAGTTTGGCAAGGAAAGTCTGTACGTCTTTCGCTGTGATGCTTTCAATCTGCTTAACATAATCTTTCGTGCTGTCTACGCCTGTGTAGAGGTATTCGTTCAGGCAGTTCATCCAGTAGCCGTTTTCTTTCTGAACGTCGTTGTACTGTTTCAGCATGTACTTCTTGATCTTGTCCATGTGTTCAGCCTGCGGACCTTCTTTGGCCATCTTGTTCAACTGTTCTTCTACGATAGCGCTGAGCTTGTCAATCTTGCCCGGATCTGTCTGGAAGGAGATTTCAAGGCTCAATTCTTCTTTCGGGTATTTGCCCAAGCTTCCGCTGCAGCTCACACCGTATGTACCTCCTTCTTTTTCACGGATTTCGGCTGTGTAGACCATATCCAGTGCTTGTTCGAGGATGCTCAGCGTCAAGCTGTTGCGCAAATCATATTTAGCCTTTCCTGTGTAGAGGAACAGGATGGTAGCAATCGGAGTTTCCTGCTTTTTAGTAAACTGGTTCTTGTAGAAGCCTTTGCGTACATCCATTTTGTTGTCTTTGAATGTCTCCTTGCGGTTGATAGAAGGAAGAGCACCCAGGTACTTGGCAATCAACGGCTTCATTGTTTCCAGGTTGACATTACCTACCAGGAAGAAGGTGAAGTCGCTGGCATCTGCAAAGCGTTCTTTGTACATTTCGATGATGCGGTCGTAGTCGATCTTGTCTACCATGTCTTCTGTGAACTTGATAGCACGCGGGTGATTGCCATACAAAGCGTGGCGCACGGTGTCGCCGAAAGCGCTCATCGGGTTGGCATCTGCATTCTGCAGCTTGGCTTTCAAGCGGTTCTTGTATGATTCGAAAGCTTCGTTGTCCTTGCGCGGAGAAGTGAAGCTCAGGTAAGTGAGCTGCATCATGGTTTCGAAATCTTTCGGCGTACAGCTACCGCTCACTGATTCAGTAGTGCCTCCGATGCCTGTGCTTACACCAGCCAGTTTGCCGGCCAATGCCTTGCCCAGTTCGATGGGGCTGAATTCGCCGATACCACCTACCAGTGCCACACTGCCCAGCTGAGAGATGTTGATGATTTCTTCGTTCGGGAAGAGGCTGCTACCGCCGAAGCTGAAGCCCTTCATGATGATTTCGTCCGACTTGAATTCGGTCGGTTTCACGTATACCGTTACACCGTTTGACAAGACGAGTTTGGTAGTGCCGTAGATTTCGCCTGCTTTTTCAGAAACGATGCTGCCGCCCTTGACTTCTTCAGAGATCAGCGGCTTGTTGGATACCTTGTCTTCGTAGGGTTTCAGGTCGAATGACTTGATTTCTTTCAGCAATGCTGCGATTTCTTCCTTAGTAGGATATTTCACTTCTGCATTGTCCGGACCGGCTACCATCACTACCTGGTTGTCTTCCGTGATGAGCTGGCTCATCATCTGGTTCACCATGTCGACCGTGATTTGCGGAGCCATCTGGTTGATCAGCGTATATTCTACTTCGATGCCCGGGATGGGTTGGCCGCTCAGGAAGTTGTTTACGTATTCATTAACGTAAGCACCGTTCTTGGTGTTGGCACGTTCGTTGTAGATTGATTCAACTGATTGCAGGTAGTTGATGCGTGCACGTTCGTATTCGGAAGCAGTAAATCCGAAGCGGCAAGCACGTTCTGCTTCTTGCAGTACGGTTCTCATGGCTTGCATCAGACCGTCGTTCTTGCTGCCTACGCTCAGGCTGAAGGCATCTTTCGTTGTAGCCATGAAGAATTCTCCATAGCCGGCACCGGCGCTGGTGTAAGGAGGATTGGCTGTCTGCAGCAGTTCGCCCAGGCGGTTGTTCAGCATGGTCATGGCCATGTTGAGCATGTACTGGCCTACGTAATAGGGCACTGTATTCTTCTGGTCATTGGGCACTACATCGTGCTTGAAGAAGAACTGAGCCGACGGGCTCTTCACTTCTTTGTCCTTACCGATGTAAATCAGCGGTTCTTTGTTGTCGGCTACCGGATAGTAGATACGTTCGGCAGCATTTACCGGTGCCTTTACGTCAGCAAAGATTTTTTTCAGCTTGGCTTCGATGTCGTCCACGTTGATGTCACCCACGATGATGATACCCTGCAAGTCGGTGCGGTACCATTTTGCATAGTAATCACGGATGTCCTGATAAGGGAAGTTGTTGATGACGTCGATGCTACCGATCGGCATACAGTCGGCATACTTGGAATCTGGATACAGCGTGGGAAGCGCATCGGTCATGATGCGGAGCATACCGCTGTTGCGGCTTCTCCATTCTTCGCGAATCACACCGCGTTCCTTGTCGATTTCCTTGTCGGCCAGCTTGATAGCGCTCGACCAGTCGTGCAGGATCAGCAGACAAGAGTCTACGACGTTGATGTTGTCGGTGGGCACGTTGCTGATGTTGTATACCGTCTGGTCTACTGCTGTATAGGCGTTCAGGTTGGTACCGAACTTGATACCTTTGGTTTCACACCAAGGTACGATGCCCAGACCTGTTTCATCCCCGGGGAAGTTCTTTGTACCGTTGAAAGCCATGTGCTCCAGGAAGTGAGCCAATCCGCGTTGTTGCGGTTCTTCCAAGATGGAACCAACTTTCTGTGCGATGTAGAATTCTACTCGCTTCTCGGGACGAGCATTGTGGCGGATGTAGTAAGTCAGTCCGTTGTCCAACTTACCGATGCGTACATTTTTGTCCACTGGCAGGGTCTGTACCGGCTGCTGTTGTTGAGCCTGTACGGATTGGTAATTGCAGCAAAGAAGCATCGCTGCCACCAATAATCCACGTAATAAATGTTTCATGTTCTATTTATTTAAGTAAATGTTATTTCTTCTTAGTCAAGCGGCTGTTATTTGATCGCTTCCCGGATGCGCACCAGTTTGGTGAGCAGGGGTTCCAGCAGGTCGAGCTTGAGCATGTTGGCTCCGTCGCTCTTGGCCACGCTCGGGTCTTCGTGCGTTTCGATGAAGATACCGTCGGCTCCCACCGCAATACCTGCCTTGGCCACTGTCTCAATGAGCTGCGGCATGCCGCCCGTTACTCCGCTCGTCTGGTTGGGCTGTTGCAGGGAGTGGGTTACATCGAGGATCACCGGATAGCCAAACGTCTGCATTTCCGGAATGCCGCGGTAGTCTACCACCAGGTCCTGATAGCCGAAGGTAGTGCCCCGTTCGGTGAGCATCACGTTCTTGTTGCCGGCTTCCACCACCTTCTCGGCTGCAAACTGCATGGCCATGGGGGAGAGGAACTGACCTTTCTTGATGTTGATGGTCTTACCGGTCTTGGCAGCGGCTACCAGCAGGTCGGTTTGCCGGCACAGGAAAGCCGGAATCTGAAGCACGTCTACATAGGCTGCGGCCATTTCTGCCTCTTCCACACTGTGGATATCAGTAACGGTGGGCACCCCGAAGGTGTCGTGCACCTTCTGCAGAATCTTCAGCGCCTTCTCGTCGCCGATGCCGGTAAAGGAATCCAGGCGCGAACGGTTGGCCTTGCGGTACGACCCCTTGAACACATAGGGTATGCGGAGGGTTTCGGTGATTTTCACCACTCGTTCGGCGATGCGCAGAGCCATGTCTTCGCCTTCTATTACACACGGTCCGGCTAACAGAAAGAAGTTGCCGGCTGGATTGTTTTTCAACTCTATCATCACTATTGAAGTTGTTAGTTAGGGATAATCAATGTTATTTTTTCGGGCAGGATACCGATCTCCAGCGGAAAATGCTTGGGGAGCAGGCGTCCGTCCAAGTCGACAGAGGCATTCTGCGCTCTGAGTACTTTCACTTTTTTGGTGCGGTAGCTTTTCACCGTTTTGTGGTTGAGGATGCGCCCCTGGATGAGCATCCACAAGCCGGAAAGAATCTGCAGAAATTCCGGGTGGTAGATGACGGATACGTCGAGCCAGCCGTTGTAGGGCACCGCACTTGGGGTCTGTCCCCATCCCCAGGCACTGCCCACACACACCGTCATGATGCGTCCGCGGATGTGCTCGTCGTTGATGCGCAGGTGCATGCGGTAGAGCTTGCGTTCAAAAATCAGCGAGAAGAGAGCCGCCACGTAGGAGAGGAATTTCACCCCCCAGAAGCGTTTGGTCTGGTCGGTAATCTTGACGATGCGTGCCCCCAGTCCGATGTTGACAGCATTGAGGAAATAGCGGCGCACATGCTCGTTGCCGTTGAAGTAGCTGCAATACCCCACGTCGATCTTCTTGAGGCGGTGGTTGATGATGCAGTCCACTGCCGACTTGTAGTCGGTGGTGAGGTCCCAGTACTTGGCAAAGTCGTTGCCGATGCCGTTGGGGATAATGCCGAGTGCAATGTTTTCTTTGTCTTCCGCATCCGACAGCATGATGCCGTTGATGGCGTCGTTCACCGCTCCGTCGCCTCCCACAATAACGATGGTGCGGTAGCCGTTGTTGGCCAAAATCTTTGACAGTCGCTCCACGGAGCCGAAACCTTCGGATTGTACATAGTCATAGTCTACCCCTTTACTGTCCATGTACGTCTTGATTTCTTCCCAACGTTTCTTCACCTTCCGTGTGCCGGCTTTCGGGTTATAGATGATTCCCCATTTGTTAGGTTCTACACTCATATCCGTTTCCTCTCGTTTAATGACTCATATTTCTTTTCCACACATTGTAAAAACAAAGATACTAAATCTCTTGTAGTTTCTTCTTTACAAAGGCTATCTTTTCTTCCATCGGAAGTTCGGCTTGCACCCAATGAATGGTAAATCCTCGGCGCTCCATGCCTCTGAACCAAGTCATCTGCCGCTTGGCAAACTGGTGGATGGCGATTTCCAGTCCGCGGAACATCTCGTCGAAGGTGAGCTGTCCGGTGACATAGAGGGTGAGGTATTTGTATTCCAGTCCGTAATAAATCAGGTCATCGGGATGGATGCCTTGTTCGATGAGTTTTCTTACTTCGTCCACCATCCCTTCATCCAACCGCTGTTTCAGTCGGCGGGTAATCTTCTCGCGCCGCAGTTCGCGGTCGATATCGACGCCGATAATCAGGCTTTTCAAGGAAGGAAATTCCCGTTCGGGCACCGGATGAGCCGCATAGTACTCTTCAATCTCGATGGCGCGGATGGCCCGTTTCACGGTGTCCACATCCGTGGAGTTGTGGAGCGTTTTGTATTGGCTCAGCTGCCGGGTGAGTTCTTCCAGCGAACAGTTGGCCAGGCGGGCTCTCAGTTCCGGATTTTCGGGTACGGGCATCAGCTTGTAGCCTTTCAGTACCGATTCTAAGTACATGCCCGTTCCGCCACACAAGATGGGGAGGAGTCCTCTCTGCCTGATGTCCTCGTAGGCCGCAAGGAAATCGCGCTGGTATTCGAATACATTGTATTTATACCCGGGCTCGGCAATATCGATGAGGTGATAGGGGATGGCTCGTCCGTTTACGGTATAATCAGCCAAGTCTTTTCCCGTGCCGAGATCCATTTGCCGGTATATCTGACGGGAGTCTGCACTGATAATTTCGGAGTTCAGTTCATAGGCCAAGGCTGCAGCAAAAGGGGTTTTCCCTGAAGCGGTAGGGCCAAGTATGGTGATTATATCATAGTCTGGCATAGCTTTATTGTTTGATAGTCATGCAAAAGTAGAAAATATTTTGATTTTCGTATCTTATTTGTTCATTTTTCCGCAAGAATATTCTCTTTTTTTTGCATCAAAGCTGGGATTTCAGGGGTTCTGAGGCCTGTTTGGGGTATGTTTCCACAGCGAAGCAACTTTTTTTCTGATGAGCATCCAGTTGAGCGCCGACACCCCTAAGCACAGCAGGAGGCCGGTAGCCATGACCCAGCCCGACCCGCCTGTTGCCAATGTCGGGAAAAGCTGTTGGATGGTATCCAGATAGGAAGTGCGCAGCAGACCCACCAGTCCGATGGATAGTACAAGGACGCAGGCATTGAGCAGGAGGGTGAGCAGCTGGTAGGGCAGCGCTATCCGCTGGGGACTGTAGCCTATCAGCAGGAGATTTTCCAGCTGGGTGGTGTTCTTCTGCAGAAGCAGGAAGATGCTCAGCATCAAGATATAGAAGGAAAGCAGACTGATGAGCAAGCCCACACTGAGCACGATGCCCACAACGAGGCGGAGAAAATGGGTGGTCTTGCCGGCATCGAGCTTGCCGTCTTCTGTCTCATAGCCTTTTTCCTGAAAGTAGTGTGCTATGGCTGCATCGGCCGGGTTGTTCACTTCCACAATCAGCCGGGCCGGTTGCGGTTCGGCGTGGGGCGCAAAGCGGCTGTTGGCCCATTCCATGAACGACTGGGGCACCAGGAGGGTGTTCAGCCGGTTGGAGAATCCCACAATGTTTCCCTGGTAGACTTCGCTTTCCCCGTTGCCGCTCATGCGGATGTTCATCTGAATGAGGCTCATCACTCCTTCCGACAACTTGGGCAGGTTGCGGCTCTGGGCAAAACCGAAATTATAGAGATTCAGGTAGTTGCGGGGAAGGATGATGGGGACGGTGCGGCTGGCTTCGTCAAAATGCCATTGGTCGAGCTTGACGTCGACAAACTCATCGGGCACCGATTCAAAAAACAGGTCGGTAGAGAGTTGGATGCCCATGGCTTCCATGCCCACTCCAGCCGACACTTTGAACTGTGTGGGCGTAAATGTGCCGATGTTTTTCGTAAACGGCTGCTTCTTCAAGTCGGCTATCTCTTCCTGGGTGAAGGTGTTGCTCTTGCCTGCCAGCGAGCCTAAGGTGCTTACCCGTTTGGTAGCGATGAGGTATTCGTTTTTCATGAAACTGTCTCCATCGGTAAACACGGGCCGCACATCCTGGTAGAACTGGATGCTGAGGAGTACAATCACCATGCCACACAAGTTGGCAAAAAAGAAACCGGCCAGCTGGCCGATACTGATATGTTGACGGAGGATTTTCCAGAGGAGGGAAGACATAGCGCTTAATTGGGATAGATTTGTTTGGGGTTCGACTTACTTGGGTTCGATTGGGAATGCAAGATTTGCTTGGTTTTGACTTACTTGGGTTTCGACTATAAATGCAAGACTTGATGATAGGGCAGGTCTATGTGTTTGCCGATAGACGTAACAATCACACCTGCATTTTGTTTTTCTGTCTCCTGCAGGATGATGTCTCCCAGCAGGCGGCTGTTGGCTTCATCCAGGTGGCTCACGGGCTCGTCGAGAAACAGAAAATCAAACGGCTGGCAGAGTGCCCGGATGAAAGCTACCCGTTGCTGTTGTCCGAAAGAGAGCCGTCCGGTTGGCGTGTCTTTCTTCTCGGCTATGCCCAGCTGCTCAAACAAGGCCGCTATCTCTTTCTTCTTTTTGTGTCCGGTCAGGTTGTTTTTGAGTTGCACGTTCTCCCAGGCTGTCAGTTCGCTGAAAAGACGCAGGTCTTGAAAAAGCATGCTCAGTGAGCCCTTGCGCAATTGGGTCCACTGGCCCACTGAGTAGGCTTTGATGTTGGTTTCATCGAAAGTGATAATCCCTTGGTAATCGTTTCGGGATCCGTATAAATAACTGCACAGGGAGGACTTTCCCGTGCCGGAAGCGGCTTCAATCAGATAGCGTTCTCCTTTGCGGAAGGTAAGGTCTTGATGCCATACGTCCGAGGCGACCGACTGACGATCAGCAAACACTTCGGGAAGTGTTTGCTGTAGATGAATACGATTCATGATAGTATGATTACAATTTCGATGATATGTGAATGAAAACTACGGATGAATGTAATAGCCTGTTGTATTACAGATGAGTCAGTAGTCTGGCAAATTCTTTCAGCTGTTTCAAGGCGTTGACATCCTTGTCTTTCAAGGAAATCTTGTATTGGAACCGGTTATCTCCGAAGCTGAATGAGAAATAGTCTATCTGACCCACTTGCTTGATCAGGGCTTCTGTTCTCTTTCCACCGAAGCCGGCAGCCATTTTGACCACCGGGAGCTCCAGGATGGCATTGGCATTGATGACTGCATACAGCGATTCGCCTTTCATGTCGGAAGCATAGGTGGTTTCTTTGACCGATTTGTCGGCCGGTTTTCCGATGTTTTGGTAGAGAAGCTCATCGTTGGTGGCATAGAATTTCTTGTCTTTGATGCCATAAAACACATTCATTTCTCTGGACTTGTAGACATATTCGTTCGGACTGAGTTCCAACAAGTCTTCTCCTCTTTTCAGATTCAGGTCTTTTTTGTTCTGATAAATCTGCTGCAGAATTTTCCCGTCGTTGAAGTCGGCATAGAGTATGAAAGCGGGTGCTTTGGTGAGGTTGACATTGACCACACCTACGGAGATGTCTCCTTTCACTGCTTTGAACACTTGATTGAGCGCTTCGGCTTTGGCTACGGAAACCGACTGGCGGAACTCTTTGCTTTCCGACAGCAGGGAGTAGAACTTATCGCCGTTGAGATGAACACTACCGAATAAAATGGTGGAAGCCGGGAAGTAATCGTAGAACGTTCCTTTGATTTCATCCATTGCGTCCATCCGCTTTTCCAGCAGCGCCTGAGCCTCTTCATTCTCTGTGTAGAAACTGCCTTTGAGTAGGATTTCTCCCTTTTCAAAGTCGAGTCCGCCCATCACTTTTACCTCCTGCGGATTGAGCTCGGAGGGAATCATCTTGGTGTATTGCGCCAACTCGGGCGAGGGCTTTGCATGTGTGTCGGCAAAGAAGTTGATGTCGTTGTCCTGCTCTTCCATTTTCGTAAATACACGGCACGAAGCAATGCTGTTTTCAGCATTTTGCAGCATCAGTTGGGCAATGCCTTCTTTTACTTGCTCCAGTTGGGCAGTCCGCTTCACGTTGACCAGGATTGCAGTGGACTCATTGAAGGAAAGAATGCCGCCTTTGGCCGTGCTGAACCGGTAGGTCTCGGTCTCTTCTACGGGCTGGCAGATGTCTTCCTTCGCCATTAGATTGAGTGAATGGCGGAGGTCTTCTTCACTGTTTACCTTGGCCACCAGTGTGGTGTAAGGGAAGGAGGGAGAGGAGAAAACGTATACGGGTGCTGCCACGTCAATGCCCGATTCATCAGGCTGGTGAAGAATCTTCTCCAGTTGCTGGTAGGTAGCAGCATTGATTTCTGTCTTGATGGCTTCCAGCAGTTTTTGTTTGGTCGCTTCATCCTCTTTGTCGTTCAGACCGGCTTTCTCAGCCAGTGTCTTGAAGTGGAAAGAGGCCACGACGGTTGCATCAGCCGGTATCACGTTGATATAGCCTTTGTCCTGTGAGCAGGAAACAAAGAAGGCAAGCAGTAAGGTGAGTACCGAGAGTCTTGTAATCATTTTCTTTTCCATACGAATGTCTTTTAAAATGAAACAATAAGGTTTGTAAAATCGTTGATTGGCTTCACCCGTTCTCTACTGGTTCATCAGGTTGAGTGTGTGGCAGGCCACCAGAGCAGCCGTCTCTGTGCGGAGCCGGGATTTTCCCAAGCTGATGGGTACGAATCCGTGTTCAATGGCTTTTTGTACTTCTTCTTCACTGAAGTCTCCTTCGGGGCCTATCAGCACAAGCGCATCTTCGCCCGGCGTGAGCGCTTCTTTCAGCTGTTTCTTCTCTCCTTCATAGCAATGAGCGATAAATTTCTGGCCTTCGAAATCCTGTTGGATAAAGGTGTGGAAGTCGGTCATCTCATTCAGTTTGGGAAGCCGTGCTTTGAGCGATTGCTTGATAGCCGAAACGAGAATTTTGCTGATTCGTTCGGTTTTGATGACCTTCCGTTCGGAAAACCGGCAGTTGAGGAAAGTCAGTTCGTCGAATCCGATTTCAGTGGCTTTTTCTGCAAACCACTCGTTGCGGTCCATGTTTTTGGTCGGTGCCATGGCAATGTGCAGGTGGCAGGGCCAAAGCGGTTCCTGATAGCGGGTCTCTTTGATAGCTACCTGACACCGCTTGTTGGTGGCTGCAGTGATTTCTGCCTGGTAGAAATTGCCCTTGCCATCGGTCAGCGTTATTTCATCTCCGATGTTGAGTCGCAGCACACGCGTGCAGTGCTGGGCTTCTTCCTCCGGAAGTTCGTTGCTGACTTGTATGTCGGGTGTATAAAAAACGTGCATAACGATGTGTAGATTGATGGATTCTTACTTAGTGTTTACTTGCTTCCTTTTCGGGCTGGTGCTTGTATTTGAATACGAGCGCAAAGACAACGGCTACGACCAATGCATAGGCTGCAAAGACATACCATGCCGATTGCCATTGTGAGATCTGAGGCTCACTGCTGCTGAAATCGACAAAATGGTTCACAATGGCCTGTGCTCCCAATGTGCCGATAGTCGCTCCAAATCCGTTGGTCATGATGACAAACAATCCTTGTGCGCTGGAGCGGATATCCTTGGTCGTTTCCCTGTCTACAAACAGCGATCCGGAAATGTTGAAGAAGTCGAAGGCTACTCCGTATACAATCATGGAAAGGACAAACATCCACACACCGCTGCCGGGATTTCCGGCTCCGAACAGGCCGAACCGCAACACCCAGGCCATCATGGCGATGAGCATAACCTGCTTGATGCCAAACCGTTTCAAGAAGAAAGGAATGAGCAGGATGCAGAGTGTTTCAGAAATTTGCGAAAGAGAAATCAGAATGTTGGCATGCTGCACACCAAAGGTGTCTGCATATTCCGGTATGCTTCCGAAACTGCTGATATACGGGTTGGCAAAGCCGTTGGTAATCTGTAAGGATACACCCAGCAACATAGAGAAAATGAAGAATAAGGCCATTTTCTTTTGTTTGAAGAGCGTGAAAGCACGCAATCCCAGCGCTTCCACCAGTGATTTGGAACTTCCTCCTTTGCTGACAGGGCATGCGGGCAGGGTCAGTGCATACACGGCATAGACCAGACCGATGAGGGCACAAGCAAAAAATTGTCCGTAGGAGTTCTGCAGTCCCAGCAAGTCGACCATCCACATGGAGCAGATGAAGCCGATGGTGCCGAAAATGCGGATCGGTGGGAAGGTCTTGATGGTGTCCAGACCGGCCTTGTCGAGGGCTGTATAGGCCACCGAGTTGGAAAGAGCCAGCGTGGGCATATAGAATGCTACACTCAGTGAGTAGAACGTAAACAAGATACTGAACTCGGCATGCTCACCGGCAGTCATGCCGTAATAGCCGGTAAGTCCCATGAAAAGGGCTGCCAGGAAATGGCTGATACTCAACAGTCGCTGTGCAGGTATCCAGCGGTCGGCGATGATTCCGAGAATCGCAGGCATAAACAAGGATACAATGCCTTGCATGGAATAGAACATACCAATGTGTCCGGCAAGACCCACTTTAACTAGATAACTGCCCATTGAGGTCAGGTAAGCTCCCCACACAGCAAACTGCAGGAAGTTCATGATAATCAGTCGAACTTTTATACTCATGATTTTTAAGCGTGTTTTTTTAGATTGATAATAACTGCAAATATACTATTTTATCGGATAGGGGAGCTGTTTTTAGAACAAAAAGGGTATAAAAAAAAGAAGGGTATCTATCCCAGACACCCAATCTTTATTAACCTTAAATCTAATACCATGAAAAACACAGTGCAAATATA
>ERZ791889.384-NODE-384-length-23609-cov-7.538677_pt1 | contig 23609 bp, 19 predicted proteins | sample MGYA00510156_ERZ791889 | MGnify/ENA primary metagenome ERZ791889 (study PRJEB30046, sample SAMN00792108) | human gut metagenome | study: EMG produced TPA metagenomics assembly of the A metagenome-wide association study of gut microbiota in type 2...
GGCCGCCGATGCCGGCAGCCAGTCCGTCGGTGCTCAGACGACCGAAACCAGCGCCTCTGCTGATCCCAAGCTCGGCAACCGCAGCTTCGGCGGCGAAGGCTCGGAAGACTTCCAGTTCTAATTTTTTTTTTTAATTATGAGACAAGCGGTTGAGACAATTGGATTTTCCAACCGCCCTCATTGTTTGCCAATCCAACCATAAGGTAACACCATCATGGCTAATTTATTCCGTCGTTCGGTTTTGTGCACGGCCGTCTGCGCCGCCCTCACGCTCTCGGGCTGCGCCACCCATAGCGACAAGCTGAACTTTATCGACAACGAAGGCACCAAGACCTATGCCGAAGCCTATGAACCGGCTCGTCAGATGATGCTCCAGGGGCAGTGGGATGCCATGCGCGCCAAACTGAACGAAAACACCTCTCGCGAAGTCAAGGAGCAGGTGAAGGATGAGAACGGTGAAGTCCGTGAAACCGCCCGAACCGAAAAGCTTACCAATGATGAGGAAAAGGAACGTCTGATCAAGGAACAGAGCGAACTGTCGATGGTCGAACGCGGTCTTCTGACCCTCAACGTCGGCGACTTCGAACGCGCTCTCTTTTACTTCGACGCTGCTGAAGAAAAGCTCGGTCTGGCCGAAGCCGACGACAGCCTCGCATCCACCGCTTCTTCTGTCGGCAAGACCGGTCTCGCCGTTATGCTCGGCTCCGAAGAAATGGCCAACTATGAACTTCGCGGCTACGAAAAGGTCATGCTCCTCAACTACAAGGCCCTCTGCTACATGCTGATGGGCGATCGCAAGGCCTACAACGTTACGCGCCGCGCCATTGACCTCCAGCAGGCCGAATGGGAAAAGTTCAAGGAAATGCTTGCCAAGAACGAAGAAGAACAGAAGAATTTGAAGGACGAAGTTAAGGATAAGAAGCCCAAGCAGGCCGGCGGTGAAATGACTCCGGAAGCTGAAGCCGCTCGCCAGAAGTCGCTCGAAATGCAGATCCAGCAGCTCCAGGCCACGAAGTCCGGCATGGAACAGCAGCTTGCTTCCGGTCAGATCGGTCTGATGCAGATGCCCTCCTATCGCCAGAAGCTTTCTGAAATTAACGGTCAGATCGACCAGCTTCAGAAGATGCGCACGTCTGCTGCGGGTCCCAACCCGGGCAAGCTTTCCATGGCCGACATCGACGACCGCTCGGATGATGTGAAGGCCAAAGCCGAACTCGTGACGTCCGCCTACGTCAATCCGTTTGGCGACTACCTCAACGCCATGATGATGGAAATCGACGGCTTCGACGATTCGACGATGCGTCAGAACGCCAAGATCGCCTACAAGAAGGTTGTTGAAAACAACAAGGACTGCACGACCGCCAAGCAGGCTGTTCGCACTGTCGAAAAGGGCGTGCCCGCCAACAGCAAGCTCGTTCAGATCATCCTCTCCGACGGCTTCTCCCCGTACCAGGTTGAAAAGACCAAGGTCTTCCCGATCCCGCTCGAAAAGCGCACCGTCAATGCCGTGGTGAACTATTCCAACGCGACTCCCGTTCCCACTGAAACGGCTGGCGCCCGCGTCATGGTTGGCGGCAAGAGCACGAATCTCTCGAGCCTCACCAAGATGGAAAGCCTTATCCTTCGTGACGAAGCTGACCGTCTTCCGATGCGCGCCACGATGTTCGGTCTCGCAATTCTCCGCTCCGCTGCTTCCGGCGCCTTCCTTGGCGACCTTGGCTCTGCCGTGGCCGGCAGCATCCAGCATCCGGACACGCGCTCCTGGCTGTCGCTTCCGAACCAGGTCTACGTTGCTCGCGTGGTTGTGCCCAAGTCCCAGACCAGCCTCAAGCTTGAAACGACCGGTGCCGACGGCGCCATCCTCGCCTCTCAGGACGTGAAGCTCGCCAAGGACGGTCCTACGGTTGTGTATGCCGTGTCTTACGACAAGAATGTCAAGGTCTACGCCAACGCGTTCTCCTGGGTTGAATAAGAACCGTCGTTAACATCTCCTAAAGCGCCGGCCCTACGGGGTTCGGCGCGTGAAGAATCCCATCATGAAGAAAATTCTCGCCATCGGTGCAGCGGCTGCAATGATGCTTGCCGGCTGCGCGACGAACCAGCCTGCTCAATCTCAGCAGCCCGCACCGGAACCCGTCAAGCTCGTTGACACTTCGGTACCCAATGTCCGCATTTCCTATTCGGACGAACAGGTGGCCACCGCCTTGAAGGCCATGAATGTCCGCCTGGTCAAGGACGGTCGCTTCCCGAAGCTCGCCTTCCAGCTTGTCAATTTTACCCAGGCCAAGTTCCCGATCGAATACAAGATCCAGTGGCTTGACATTGACGGCGCTCCGCTTCAGTCGACCGCTCCCTGGCTTCAGACCACGATCACGGGCATGGAAGCCAAGGCTATCGTCTCGCTCGGGAAGTCGGTCGACGCAGCCGCAGCCACTGTTACCATCCGCTTCCCGCAGAACGTTGAAATCTATGTTCCGACGCCCGATCCAGTCGAACAGATGCGAATTGAACGCCAGGTGATCGACGAATACAATGCCCGCCTTGCTTCCGGCCAGCTCATGTTGTAAGACGGAATTTGGAGAATTGAAAATGAACTTCAAGAAGTCTTTAGCTGCCGTTGTTGTCTGTGCATCCGTTGCCGGACTCTCCGGCTGCGCTTCCACTCAGTATGTCGGAACGCCTGTGGCAACGCCGTCCGGCCATATGCAGACCGTTTCCATCGTAGACTCGTCCGAACGCATAAAGCTCGATACCAAAGTCTCGCTTTCTGACATCATCGCCTTCGCTGAAAATCTGACGAACAAGATGCTCCGCTCGCCTGTGATTGCCAAGGCGAAGAAGAAGCCGCGCATTGTCGTCGGCACTCTCAAGCAGAACACCCATGACGAAAACCTCCGCATGCAGGACATTCATGACCGCATCCAGGAAGTTCTCTTCAATTCCGGGGCCGTTCGCGTGCTTGACCGTTCCGCCACCAATTTCGACTACATCATGAAGTCCGAAATCACCGACATCGTGACGCGCGCTCCCGATGGTCAGAAGCTGGTCGACTACACGATGAAGATCAAGCTCTTCAACCTTGACGGCGAACTTGTCGGCCAGTGGTCCGACGATCTCTCGCTCTTCAAGAGCCGTTAATCTGTCACAGCATTGACGACCAACGCGTCCTCGTTCCACATCGTCGGCGAGGACGTTTTTTTTATCTCATCTCGTGACCGTTCGAGGCTGCGGCCGTCAGGCAATGCTTGATAGGGTGATATACTCGGACTTAACAGTAACAGTAACGGTTAACACTTAACACTAAGTGTATATCTCGCTTAACACTTAACAGTAAGATGTGCAGGAGCTTGCCCTGTGGCAGGTGAGACCGTTTGCTTTTTTGGGGAATGCAGATGATAGACATTTACGAAGTTCGCGACATGATTTCCCATATGAGAAAGATTGGCTCGGATACTCAAGCATGCGAAGTGAAAGAAGCGGCGCAAGGTTTGCCTAAGAGCATCGGTGAGACGATCTCTGCGTTTTCCAACATGTCCGGCGGTTTGATCATACTGGGCTTGTCTGAAAAGAAGAACTTCACTCTGGTTGCTGGTTTTGATTCTCAGAAAATATATTCTGAGCTTCAGACGGTAGGCGATCAGATGACTCCTGTCGTTCGTATGGAAATTGAAAAAATTCCCTTCGAGTCAGGGACCATCGTGGTCGCTAAGGTGCCCGCAATGCCGGCTGTTGAAAAGCCGTGCTTCATCACGAAGCGGGGTAAGTATGACGGTTCATTCATTCGTTCCGGGGATGGCGATCGGCATCTGAGTGCATATGAAGTTGACAGGCTGGCCGAAGCCAGAACGCAGCCGGCATTCGACTTGGAGCCGATAAGGAATGCAACGTTTGCCGACCTGAATCCTGAAATAATCCAAAAAATCGTCCGTCGCGTAAAGGATCTGTTCCCAAGGGTGTTTAGCCAGCTCGAGGAGGAGACGATTCTTATACAGCTGGGTGTCATCGTTCGCATTGATGGTGTGGTGTATCCCACTTTGGCCGGGTTGCTGGCGGCCGGTAATTTCCCGCAACAGTTCTTTCCCCGACTTGAGGTGGTTTTCACTCTTTATGCGGGCACTTCAAAGGCCGGCGATCCTCGGACGGGAGAGCGATATGTTCACTCCAAAGAGCTTGTCGGTTCCATTCCTGACATTCTCATGGATGTTCTGACGCTTGTTCGCGAGAAAATGAACACAGGTGCGATCATAGAGGGTGGGTTAAGAAGGGACGTGCCGGACTATCCGTTGGTGGCTGTTCGTGAGGCGGTTGCAAATGCATTGCAGCACAGAGATTATTCGCCTGAGGGAAGGGGTACCCATGTTCAGGTGAACATGTACGCGGATCGTTTGGAGATTTCAAACCCGGGCGGTTTGTATGGCGCCACTACTGTTGAGTCTCTGGGAAAGGAAGGCATTTCTTCAACTCGAAATGTCTTTCTGTCTCGCTTGTTGACCTATACGCCATTCCGGGACGGATTTGTGGTCGAGAACAAGGGTACAGGGTTCATGACTATTGAATCTGCTCTTGCGCAAGCCTTAATGCCCCCGCCAAAGGTTAAGAATTCGCTGACTTTTTTCAGTCTGACGTTTGAGAAGCGGCATAAGACTGAGACTGAGCTAGCAGTTCGTCCATGGGATAAATTGGATGAAGCCATTCTGGAAGAACTCAGGGATCGTAGCAGCTTGTCGATGAAGGAACTAATGGAAATGTCCGGAGTGTCTCGTCCCACTATCTCAAAGCACATCCGAAAGCTTGTGGAAAGTAAAGAAATTGAGCCCTTGGAGGCTAGCAGAAGTCCGAAACAGCGCTATCGATTGGTCCGTGATCAGTCGAACTGTTAAGGGAACTTAGTAAGTCTTTACAGTTGCTCTTTACACTTAACACTTGCTATTAACACTTGACGAGTTATGGAGGAGTTTGGCGGTTTCTGATTGAAAAGTGCCCTGCGAATGAGGCTAAATTTTATGCTTGGCACTTGTCTGAGTGTGCGGGTTTCTGTTCTAAGGTTGATGGACAACGGCCATAGGAGGCTTTCCAAGCTTCAATTTGCTTCACATGCTGTGAGGTCTTGCCAAGTTGGAAGTGTTAACTTTATCAAGTAGAGTATGCAGTTGTCCTTTACACTTAGCAGTAGGTTTACAGTTGCCGATCCTCGAATGTCGGTCCCTGCTTGATGCCTGCAACGGAGCTCGGCGTTGCCAAACTTCTGCGGATGCCGGCGGCCGCAAGCCGGCTGATCCTGACGAAACGAACCTTTCGGGGAGTTGGCAAGGGCAGGGCGCAGCTGCGGCAGAAGCCGCGAGCGCCGGCTGATGCGAGCATTGCGTGCCAGCAAAGCAAACAACCCGAGCAGGTGCCCGGGTCGTGTGGAGTGCGCCGAATCAGTCGATTTGACGCCAACAAGGAATCTTCCGATCTTGTTCTGAAAAAACAGCCGAAACGCGGAGGATCTTCTGTTGGTGAGGCGTTGGTCCGTACTGACGGTCAATCATTTGCCGGGCGGCGATGTCCAGCAAGGTCTGAGGATCCTCGCCTTTGCGGGCATATTTGTACTCAAATACCCATCGATGGCAGCCGGCATTGACTTCCAAGCCGCTTCGTCCCTGAGCCGAATGAACTTCGATTTCCGGGCGAAGGGACAGCGCGTGCATCAGCAACCGGAAACATGAGCGGCATGTTCCCTCATCTTTGATGAGGAATTGGTGAGAATCAAAGGCGTTGACGATTTTGTTGAAGAACGCAATGACTTCCTCGACGTTCCCGGTCTTCATGGCCTCGAGCACATCGCACGCGTCAAAACTCTCATTGTGAGTGAGAAGAGATGCATAGAGCTGAGCCATGGACGCCTTGACTTCACGATTGGGATAGCCCAACAGGAATCGGCCGGCCGGGTCTATTCCTTTGATGGTGAGATAGCCGGCTTGGAAAAGGACGGCATAAAGTTGAAGCTCGGTGAGTTTGTCTGCCGGTTCCAGGTCATTTCCAGTGGCTGTGATCAGCTCATCAAACCTGATGAGATAGTCGGAGTTGAGATTCGCCAGGCGTTTGGCGATGACCGTGGGGCGTCCTGCGGATGCGTACCAGTAATTCCGAAAGCCAAAGGCAGGTTCATCTAGAAATCGAAGGACGGACCAAGGGCAGAAAACACGGGTCGATGCGAGGCGGTCAAAGCTGTATCCGTCGTAAAAAAGCTTCAGCCTTGCAAGAAGGTCGTCCAAGGACGTATGGGCTGCTTCAGAAGCCAGCAGCAGGGACGGCTTGAAGTTGGCCAACAGTTCTTCTTCGGTATAGCCGAGCAGGGTGCCGTACACCGGCAACATTGAACAATCCTTGAAATTGTCGAAGCCGGAATGGAGACCGGTGTCGCGGTATTTGGTAATGCCGGTGATGAACAGGAGCCGCAAGCACCTGTCCCTGAGTTTCAACATCCGGAAGAAATCATCCATTTCCTTTCGAATCCGGTTGAACAGAGAGGAATTGTCAGAGCATTCGGTTAATGGAGAGTCGTATTCGTCGATGAGAATGACAAGAGACCGTTCCTGAAGATCGCGAAGCAGGTTGGAGATGTTCCGGGCGGTGGACTGATTGTCGCTGCCGATCAGGCTGTTGTCGGATAGCTGGGAAAGTTCGGATGCGATGTAAGTCCAAAAAAGATCGGAAAATTCCTCATGAGACTCAAAGGAGCAAACTTGAGAGAAATCGAGGCGAACAACCGAGTACGTTCTTTCCTTCCAAAGCCTTTCGATGGCAAGTCCCTTGAAGTCTCTCAGCCCATGTTTGAAGAGTGATTCCAAGGTGGAGATGAGCAGTGACTTGCCGAAGCGCCGCGGTCGAGCAAAGAAGATCTTGTCGGAGCTTTCCGTCACAAGCTTGTAAATCAAAGCTGTTTTGTCAACATAGACGGCTTCACGATTCCTGAGCTTCGAGAAATCGGAATCGCCAAGCGGAAGCTTCTGTCGATCCGTGGTCATCAGTCTCACTCCTACTTCATTCTTGCGGTTGTGCACTTGTCCTTGAAAACGAGCTTGCTTAAGGGACGGTCTTCAGATTTTCCGTTCGTAATCAAGCATCCATTTCCAAGCGGGCACAACCGCTATGTCGCCTCTGTCGCAACGGAGTGTTTTCTCTTCGTCGGAAGTAATGATGATCCGGCGCTTAAGCTCGACCTCTTTCTCCATTTTGTCGAAGGCCACGATTTCCCGGGCAATGGTGTCGGGATCGGTTCCCAGTCTGACGCAAACTTGAATGCCGATTTTCTCTTGCGGAATGTAGAAGTCGACCTCGATGTCCCGTTTGTAGAAAAATACGACTTCCTCGCGGCCGTACCGGCGCAGCAGCTCGATCGCAACAAGGGTATTTTCGATTGTTGCAATCGTGTTGTTATACGCGAGTGTATCTATTCCAAATTGACCTGAATTGCCGGCTAGGATCGTGAGTGTGTACGAATTGGCGATGACTGCTTCCTGACCGTTGTAGCTTAGGGAAGCTCTTCAAAACCCCATCTCTGAGAGATGGGGTAAGCAGATTTGTTTAAATTAGAGGCTCTTGGCTGGGGTCGAAAAATTGTTGAAAGCTCCCAGGGACGAGAGTCGTTCGATTTTTCTGAATAATGCTGACGCGACTCGATGTTTGCCTATAAATTAGGCAAAATCCCACCTCAAGAGTCAAATCGCCCCCTTGGCTCTCGAGACGAACCACGATGTGCAGTTTAAGAGCTGATCAGCAAGACAGTTCTGGCGGTGCACACCATTTGCGCAAGCGGTAGCAGTTGTATAGTGCAAACAACGTTAGCGCTCGACTGTGATTTTTCGCCAATCCGCGATAACGAACCTTGGCATAGCCATAAATCCTCTTCAGCCAGAGGAAGCTCCACTCAATCGAGCATCGCACCGATGCTTTCGCATGCTCCAGTTGCCGCTTTACGTTCACGCATTCGACGAGCGCTTGACCAAGTTCGCCTCCAAAGTTCTCACTGATTGACAATTCCTTCTTCCATGCACTCGGCTTGGCTGCGATGTACCAGGACACATCCTTGAAAGGAATCTCCTGAATTTCAGCGCGCTTGGCGCAACCGATGTAGCCGGAATCAAGGAAGACCATCTTCTCAAGGCCCTTCAGAAGATCGCCCAGATGAGTAATGTCATATTCATTAGCCGGTGCGGCGACCGTGCCGTAGATGATCCCGGATTCGGAGCAGGCGGCAATGTGCTCCTTCGTTCCGAAATGCCAGGTGTTGCCTTCTTGCCCGAAGCCATCTCAGGATCTCGGGCGTGAGCCTTGTTCTTTGTTGACGACGGTGCTTCGATAAAGGTGCCGTCTGCTGCCACCATTTCAAAAGAGCAGGCCCCGGCTTCTGCGGCCAGACTTACCGTGCGCTCGAGTAATTTTTGCGCCAACCCATGTTGCTCAATGAAATGCCGGAAGCGCAGTATCGTCGAATCTGAGATGAACTGATGCGTGCTGGACACGCGACAGAAGCTACGGGCCACCATGTCGCTCGCCAAATATGATTCCATCTCAAGATCAGACAGATTGAGAGAGACCTGAAGCAGGTGAACGCGAACCATTGTTTCAAGGCGCGTATACGGCCTTCCATGATTGGCTTTGATGTGGTAGAGGGGCAGGCAAAGTTGGATCAATTCGTTGATTACGTCATCTGTCAAGCGATCCATGGCATTCACGCGACGATCAGCATGAGTCCGACGAATCTGAAGGAATTTTTCAGCCTCAATGTCAGCAAAGCTCAATTGGCCATTGAACAGCTCTTCCATAGAACACCTAGATTGCGAACGTTATTATAGTAGTATTTTACTATTATGTTGGTAAAAAAACAGCACCTTCTGGCGCCGTTAAGAAAAACCGAACGGAACATTTTTGTTCCATTCAGCTTGGCAACAGGTTTTTTTGAAGAGCTTACCTAAAGAGAGCGTGCCGACGTATTCTGCACTTGGATACCCAGCCTTTTTAAGGGCCGCTTTAGCTGCGATTTTTGATCTTTGAGCTGGCGTTAGGGCCGCGCTCCTCGCTTTTGCAGCTGCTTGTTTTTTAAGATTTTTTGCTTGCATGTGACCTCCTGTAAGCAATGTGCTTGCAGAAGGCTTATAGCAAGCAGGAACGAAACAGAGGCGAGTGTCAAAAAAAGGTTCATCTCGGAAGTCCGTGGAACGCGGTCTTAGGAAGTTTAGCTATGTCAGGCGGGGGCGTCGATTGGCCTTGGATTTGCATCCTTGTCACCATTCTCGGCGTCGTCTGGGTGATTGCTTCCCGCAAGCGTTAACGACTTCTGTCAAACGGAAACGGGGTCTCCGAAAGGGGGCCCCGCTTGCGCACGAGGCATTGTCTCGACGTCTCTGGCAAAATATCGGAAGCAAGGATTGCTTGCGAACGCCATTCTGAAATCCACCCCGCTTCTCCGGCCAAGCTCACGAAATTTTCGATGACGAGCCTTCGGCATCGGAAGGGGTCCCCGAAAGGGGTTCAAAAACGACAAAGCCCAGTGCTACCAACACCGGGCTAAGTCATTGAAAGGAAATTAGGATGACACCAACATTCTTTTCCTTGTTAGGAAGTTTAGCACAGGCGAACTTCGTTTGGTACGGCGATTTTGTTGTCGTCATGTCCGGCGGAGGCGTCGATTGGCTGGGGCTTTTGGGTCTCGCCATCATTATCGGCGTTGCTTGGGTGATTGCTTCCCGCAAGCGTTAATGGCTTCTTAGCCAACGGAAACGGGGTCTCCGAAAGGGGACCCCGCTTGCGCTTTTGGGCGTGCATTTGAGACTGCTAGATAGCAACTATCTATTGTCTAGAAATTCAACATAGACATCCTTATGTTGAATATGCCGGCATAAGGTGTACTTGCAGGCGACCACTTGCTTGGTGCCTGTTGCGTCGATGTGGCACAGACCAAGCTACGGGCATGGGGACATCCAAATTTGAATATTTATTTGCCTTTCTTTTTTCCTCTTTCGAAAGACGCTCAATACCCTCTCTCTGGTGAGGAATAATCGCTCCACCTCAACTGCTTCAGGAGCCACAGATGGACCTAACCAAAATTGACGAACTCGATGCCCGACAGAAAGCACTCGACGAAGAACGTGCTCAAGCCCGCAAGGCCGTTCTCAAGGAAATTCAATATTTGATCAACCGAATCGACGCAAAGCCGGAAGAGCTAACTTTTCCTGCTGGAAAGGTCCTCACCAAGCGAAGCCGACGGTCAAAGAAAACCGATGCGGCACAACCTGCCCCGCAAGTGCAGTCTTATCCCCCCAAGGACGAGCGTTCCTATTGAACATCGAGCTCGGAGAGCGCCCTGCTCCGGGCTCTTGTTTTTGCACATGTGCAAAAACACACTCCTCCCTACTCTCGCAGGGAGAAAACCGGACAATCTCGCGCACATCCATCGCCCCTGTCCGCGATGAACATCTGCGAACGGGAACAGGTTCCCTCGATGACATGACTCAGAATTTCTTGAATCTCCATGTCTTCAACTCTCCCTGTTACATGTCCTCCATTCTCGTTAAGAGTGTTTCAGCCGTAATGGCTCTTTCGATTGCCGTACCGTCTTTTGCTGCCGAAAGCTGGTATGAACGGCATGCCGAAGGCTGGCACTGGTACAACGACCCCGAAAAAATTCAAGAGGTCGAGCCCGAGGTCGTTCCTGAACCCAAAGAAGAGCCCAAGAAGGAACCGCCGAAACCCAAGATGATGGGGCCTGAGCCCGCCAAGCCCAAGCATCCTGTGGCCTTCAGCAGTGAATGGCTCAACACGATGATCCCAAAGTACCTCTCAAGGGCTGTGGACGATCCGACACCGGAAAACGTAGAGGCGTTCTTTCTTCTTCAGCGTCTTGCCATGGACAAGGCAGAACGTTTCCAAAAAATGGCCGAACAGGTACGCGTGGGCAATAGATTCATCGACGAAAGCGAACGTCGCCCTGTCTCAAACTTCGGTCTGCAAACGGTGGATCGTCAGGCCGAAGCTCGACGTCAGCAACTGCTTGAAAAGATCAGTCAGTCGACAGGACTCTTCTTTTTCTTCAAGGCAGATTGTCCCTACTGTGAAAAACAGGCGCCTTTGCTCAAGCACATCTCAGAGACAAATCATTTCGATGTACTGGCCATCAGCGTCGGCGGCGGAAATTTGAAGACTACGAATTTTGAAAACACCGTCGTCGACTCAGGTCAAGCGGAAATGCTCAGTGTGGAATCCACACCCTCCATCTTCCTCGTACATCCGGAGTCGACCACGTTTGCACTGATCGGTTCGAGTCTTCTGACCGTGCCCGAAATTCAGGATCGCATCCTTCTCATTGCCCAACGCAACAATTGGGTGACGGAAGATGAGATCAACGCGACGCGTCCACGACTCCTTAATGCGAGCGGCGTCGATCTCTCGAAGGAACTTCCCCGAATGCTCAAGGCCGTCCAAGAAGATCCCAACAAGATCACAGATCTTCTGGCGGTTCTCGATGGACGTGACCCCGTAGGCGAGCGTGAACGCCTCACCAAGCTCCCGGAACAAAAGAAGCGGTCCCTGATGGATGAAGACGGGTTTATTGATCCGAAGAACATTCTCGCCATCATCAAATCGACCAGAGCAGCTCAAGACCCCCAGGACTAAAGCTTTCTCACTGAACCAACTGTAGGAAGCTCATGCTGCTCGAAAAAAGAAGCACTTATTTAACCGAACTTAGAAAGGAGGACGGCGCTTCCTCCCCTGTCTGAAAACAGAGGTTTCCGCGCCAAGTTTCTATGAAAAAAATCAACCTCAAGAAGACTCTGTTGCTGACGGCATTTGCGATCTTTTCGACCAGCGCTACGGCACCTGCCCTGTCCGGCGGCCTGCAATCCGAGCTCAACGAGCTGTTCGGCAATATGTCCAACTACACACAGCCAGGCGTCTATGAAAGTACGCGTCGCGGCGTGCTCGCAGGCGGCGGCGCGCAAATTCGAAGCCGTCGCATGAACATCCAGCTCATAGCCTTTGAACCCCCAAACATCAAAGCAGGCTGCGGCGGCATCGACATCTTCCTCGGCTCCTTCTCATACATCAATCTGGATCAATTCATCAGTTTTCTGCGAGCCATTGCAGCCAATGCGGCGGGTTATGCGTTTCAGATGGCACTAAAGGTCTCTTGCACCATCTGCTCGAATGTCATGGATGCCATGCAGCAAATCGCGCAGTTGATGAACAACATGAACATGAGCTCGTGCCAGCTGGCTCAAGGCATTGTTGAGGATTCTTTCGATGCCTTACAGGGCAAGAATGACTTCAAGCGCACGATGGACAACATTACGCAGGGCTTTTCAAAGGATACGGTCGACGACAAGGGCGGATCGACTCAGGGGCAGGAAAAAGCTTACAACTCCAATCCACAGAAGTATGCCGAAGAACATCTCGGAAACATTCTCTGGAAGGCCATGACGAAGCGTGACGTCAATGCCTGGTTTGGTCTTGGGCCGAGGGACACAACGATCCGAGAGACCTTGATGTCCATTTCTGGTACGGTCGTGCTTGAAAAACCGAAGGAAGACGTAAATCCGCTTGTCTTCCCGACAAAGCCATATCCGGGCGGCCTCATCACCATGCGCGACATGATTGAGGGCTCAACCCGTAATGCTTCTGGCACACTCGAAGCCGATGGAAAAATGTATTCCTGCGACAACGACAAGATCGACTGCATGAGTCCCAAGATCAGCAAGTCAATCAACCTTACGGGGCTTGCCAAGATCATTGAAGAGGAATTGACGAAGGACGACGGCATCATCTTCAAGTACGCACGCGACGACGGCACGCTCCAGTTCACAGAGCAACAAAAGGCCATCCTTAGCAACATGCCCGCCGAGATTGCTGTCGGTTTCCGCAACATGTCGCTCGGGAGCGAAGATGCGGCCAAGTCCATGGCTCCAGAGGCATCGAGATCCATCGCGCTCTCGATGACGTACTCGCTCATGCGGGAACTCAACGGCATCATCAAACAAATGGCCGTTGGTCTGACCGACGAGCAAACCGCCGTCTTCAAGGACATAATCGCTGATTCCGAAAAGCGAATCGACACGGAATACCAGCTACTTCTGACCGAATACGGCTCACTCTCCGACCTCTCCAACCGCATCGACATCAAGCTCAAAATGATGGAGTACCCTGACCCTATCCATCCGAAGAATCCGCTTGTCGTTACGTATCCTGTGAATTAAGGGGACGCCATGGCATTCGCACCTACAATTCATTCAATTGGCGACGCACAGTTCCTCTCACAGGTGCTCAACGCGGTCGCCATGATCATTGGGACGAACGACTTCGTACAGTTGGTGAGCATCGGTCTCCTTCTCGGAGCCATCATCGTCGTCCTGCAGGGGTTGTTCCGAGGAGCACGGGAGATTCCGTGGCATCAACTGCTTCTAGGATGGATCCTCTATGCCTGCATGTTTGTTCCTACCACGACGGTGATCGTGGAAGACGCGTACACGGGCAAAGCTAACTCCGTGGATAACGTCCCAATCGGCGTTGCCTTTGCGGGATCAATGATTTCAAATGTCGGGTACGGCATTACAAATCTCTTTGAAACCGCATATGGCGACGTGCGGGGTATTTCCGAGGGAACGTTTGCAGAACCGTTGGTGATCTTGAATGCCGTTCGCCAGCACGCCTCCGATGTGCGCGTCCTGCAAGAGCTTGACAAATCCATTGGCCAGGGCACTGACATTCAAAAGACGTTGCACAACTACATCAAGGAGTGCACGCTCCCCAAACTTGCGCTGAGCATTACGACGCCAACAGAACTTGTCACGGGCGACATGATGGAAGAGCTGAAGTTTGAATCTTCTATCTACGGCACGAGGTCATACATCGAAAATCCGTCCGGTGAAAATCTGACATGTGCAGAAGCGTGGAAAAAGATCGAGCCAGCTCTTGAAAAAATCAAGGACCCCAAGTTCATCAATCAGCTGTCCACTGCTGCTAACCTCAAGGGCGAGGCGGGCGATCGAGCCATGATTGACGACTACCAGGCAGCATTTGACATGCTCAACATCAACGGGACAGCTGTTGAAGAATTCATGCTTGCCTCGACCATCAAGCCTATTTACGAGAAGGCCGTCTCAGGCTACTACCGCAACCTCGGCGACAAGACCTCGGCCATTATGTTCAATCAAGCCGTGCAGCAACGCAACACCCAATGGGCGGCAGAAGCCTCGATGTTCATGACTGTCGTGCGCCCCTTCCTTTCGTTCTTTGAAGGCTTCATGTATTCGATCACGCCGGTGCTCGCCTTCCTGCTCGTCCTGGGTGGGATCGGCATTTCGCTCGGCGTCAAATACATTCTGCTCATCCTGTGGATCCAGCTTTGGATGCCGGTCCTCTCGATCTGCAATCTCTACATCATCATGAGCGCCCGAGGGGAGCTTGCGGCACAGACGTTCACGTCCTTCTATTCAGTTGACAAGTTGGGCCAGAGCCTGGAGCATTGGATGGCCACGGGCGGCATGCTCGCGTCCGCCACGCCCTTGATCTCGCTCTTCCTCATCACCGGCAGTACCTTCGCCTTCACGTCGCTCACGCAACGCATGGCTGGTGGCGACCACATCAACGAAAAGATCCCGACGCCGGACATCATGCGGCAGGGCGAGTTCTACGCGCACGGGACTGCCGGCAATGGCAATTCCTTCCTTGGCGCTATTCGAACCGGTACCGAAGGAACAGAAGGTACGATCAACTTCGACAAGATGCGCTCGGAAGCCCGTCAGTCGGCCTTGACCGAAGCGCAGGCTGCCACCAATGTCCTCAACAACGGGTATTCGACGAACTACAGCTCCGCCACAACGGCTGCAGACCAGGCTGCCATTTCGCGCGAGATCGGCAGTCGCATGATGGCAAGCGGAAGCTCTGCCGTGCAATCGCTTGAAAGCGGCATTCGGCAAACTTCTTGGGGCAAGAATCTAACCAAGGAGCAGATGTCCCAGGTCATCGACACGGTGTCTGCCGGGATCTCGGCGGGCTGGAGCACGCCTGAAATTTTTAGGCGAATTGGTCTTTCGTTCGGGGCTAAGACTGCTTCTGGGACTTCAGAAAACGACACCAGCCAAAAGGGACTTGCAATCAATGAAGAAGACCGCAAAGCGTTGCAAAACACCTTCCAGACAACAAATAGTTCCGATCTCTCCAAGGCGCGTGAAGCCGCTTTGACGGAAACGGACTCCAGGACCTTCCTGAACAATGCAGGCGTGAGCGAGAACTCCCAAGTCGGCAGGACTGTCCAGAATGCGATTGAAAAGACTCAGAACTATCAAAAGACCATGTCTGCTACCGAGTCCCTTGGCTTTACCGGTACGTGGACCACGCGACAGGTCACTGGAATGCTGAAAAACGAAAATGGCGAAGCCGTCATGGGCCAGATAGCGAATGCGTACCAGGGAACAGCCATTGATCGAGAAGCCGAAGCGGTGTCTCAGCGCCTGCAGAAGGAAAATGGCATGAATAAGGCGAATGCCCGAGTTGCCGGATTCATTACGGCACTTGGAAAATCCGGTGATTATCGTGACCAACAGAATCTGCGCTCGCTTCTCGGCACGGCAACGGGCATGAATTTCTCGCCTATGTCCGATCCTGACCAGAACAAGGGTATTGCAGGGAACGTCGAGAATGCAAGCGAGGATGGCTTGCGGAATGAAGCACAACTCAAAGAAAGAGCGCTCGCAGCGGAAAAGAGCGTTCCCAAGGAACAGACGGAGATCGCCAACAAACTGGGGTCCACGCCTGATTCCATCGACCGTGCCGAAAACACCGTCCGGAAGGCATCCGTTGGATTCACGATGGGGGCCAAAGACAATCCGCAGGACGGCGTCCTTGGCAACCAGGTTCGCTTGAACGAAAACCATAATGCCAAGGACATCATGAAAGCGCGCGAAAATCTGAAAGGATTGCCGCAGGACGTTGCGGCTATCCCGCGTAGCTTCTTCAACAATCAACAGGAGGCCGTGGCTCGATGCGTGAAGGCCGGCCTAACCGATGGCCAAACAATGTACTTGTCAAGAAGGCTCATGGGAGCCTATGGTAGCCTGAAGAATGCGGGCTATCAGGCCCTTTACGACGAGAATGAACGCCTGTACGGCCAGGGAACGCAGTCTAATATGAGCAAGGAAGAGCTCACTGCGCTCACGAACGACATGGTTGCGAACCTCGACCATGCCGCCAGGGGCGGTGAACTGTTCGAAGCTGGCTTGGGGAACGTGACCGAATGGAACAAGGCCAATACGGCGTTTGGAGCAAATCCGAATGAAGAGACTGCTAACAGAATCAAGCGTCTGGACGAAACGCTGGGGCGCAAGCCTTCGGATCATTTGACGCCAGAAGAAAAGGCGCAGCACAACCGCTACCGCGGCTTGGAGGGCAAAGGAACCGATTAAGGATATCGCATAGAAACAAAAGGGGAGAGCCAATCGCTCTCCCCTTTTGTTTCACATTCCAAGACATTTTAGATTGAAAGCTCGCACAGGATCACCTTGTGCCAAAGCCATATCCGAAAACATCGTCGTTACGCAAGGCACGCCCAAATCGTTTTTCTTTAGCAGGTGCAAAGCTGGTTGAACTTCTGGCTTTTTCTCCTTCGGAGCATACGGATCGCAGGCATCCTCATGGCTGATCCGCTGCGAAACTCCGCAAGACGTTCCCACCACAAAAAGAACGACCAAACCCACCGCAATGGCAAAGAAGAAGAGAAAAATCCAGACATTCATTTCCCGCACTCCGAATCCCGTCCAGGATGGACATTTTCCCCTTGAAAATGTCCGCAACGAACGGGCTAACTACCCAAAATATATATCTTCCGTTCGGCAAGTCGCAACGCGCTTCCGAAGCTCACAGGCATTGTCGCTCAATTTCGAGCAGCTGTCGAGCGATTGCAAATTATTAGGGAGGCTATGCGCTGGACTCTTCGTTAGAATGCGGATTGCGGAGTGAGCGTTGCAAGCTCGCCTGCCTCCACGTTGGATTGGGTCAGAAAGAATTGGCGGCGATGGCCGTCATGGCCGCGTGCAATTGTGCCGCAGCCAATATGCGAAAAGCCCAACCGCGCCAACGGTATGGGCTTTTTGCTCTTTTGGGAGGTAAGGCGATGTCAAGTCAAAAAGTCTCGCCAAACTCCGCAGAAATAGTAGCACAGTTGGAGGCTGGGCGAAAAGGTGTCAAGGCGAAATTTTGTCTTCGATTCCGGATCGCTTCGGCTGTCCTGACGCTACTTATTTCAGCGGCAATCAAGCTACTCGGTTGATCTGAGCGCGACTGACGTCGCACAGCTTGAGGAGGGCGTCCCGCAAGGGGCGTCCTCTGCCGCCTTTTCTTCCAGCCGAGCTTAAGGAGTACCGGTCATGTTTGCCCGAAAACTTGTTTTGACCAGTTGTCTGGCCATCGCCGCGTCTATGCTTGCCGGATGCGCATCCTACAAGAACGAAAGCGGTTTGCCCAAGTGGCTAGACGATGCGAGCGAAGCCAATCGGCTTGGCTACTTCATGGGCATCTCGCTCAAGGACAGCCCTGCGCCGGAAGGGTTCGACCCGAGCAAAAACACGCTCGTTTCGGACTTGACATTCTCAACCCTTGCTCATAGCAATGCATTGCCAGGCATAGATATCGGAAGCTTCGGCGTTGAACTCGGGCTTTCGCTCGCAACAAACATCCTTAACCGCGAAGAGGAAGAAGATTCGCAGGCCAACGTCTACTTCCCTGCCGAGCAATTCGCTACACATGAGGAAGCATACAAGGCCGCCCTCGCCGCTATGGGAGAAAAATTGGCAAAGGCTCTCAAGGCCAATGGGTATTCCATCTACAAAACCGTTGAACTTTCGACTTTTGGCAACAGGTACCTTCAACTGCGAGTCGAAAAGGAATCCGTCGGTTGCCGACAAACAAAGTCGATTCTGGACGGTTGCGCCTTCAACGTGAAATTCGACCCCGATGACGGCGCTGATAAGCCCGTGGAGATCCCAAGCTACCTCGGCTTTAGGTTTGCTCGCGGCTGGGACATCCCTCGAATCAAGTTCCCTTACCACGCCAAATCCGGGATCAATCTGGAGAAGGAAATTCAACCGATCCTGCAGCATTTGTCCAAGAATCTTCCGCCCAACACCTTGTTCTATCTCGCGCCGATGAAGCAGGACGGGCATTGGACAGCCCCCTATATCAGCGATGGAAAGAACGCCTATTTCTTTGTCAAACGTAAAGGGCAACACTGAAGGCGCATCGCTTGCCTTTGCGAGCGAGTCGACCCTCAAGTTCGATGCGTCTTCCTTAAGCGCCAATGCCCTCTTCACTGCCGAGGGCAAGCAGGGCAAACTCACCGCTACGGACGCGAAGGTCAACATAGAAGCGTCGAACCTCTCCTGGGGCCGCTACTACCTGTTCGAGAACTTTGACACCGAAGGCGTCACGAAGGAAAACTTCGTCACAGAAGACGGCCAGCTCGTCGTAGCCGACAAGTGGAGCGAACAGCTCAAGGCTCCGGGCATGGGCATCGAGCTCGATGTCGACGAGAAGGGCAATGTCTCTGTGGTTGTGGGTTCCGACTCGGTCGAAGGCTCCGACCTGCACGTGAACGCCAAGAATCTCGTCTCGGCAATCTTCAAGGGGGATCGCGCCTCTGGTGAGGATTTGGCCTTCGTCAACGAAGACAAGGCCACGATCTTTGAGGTGCCGGTGGGTCTTGCCGTCAAGACGCCGACCTTCATGTTCCAGACCTTCAAGGTGCAGCCCTACGCCGACGTGACGGTGCGCGGACGCTTTGGCGACACCGAGTCGAGCTACACGCTCGAAGGGTCGAAGACCACCGATACGATTGACTACGACGTGGCCGGGAAGTTCGTGGGCGACCTCAAGGTGGGCTACATGTCGACCTACAAGGATCTCAACCTCGGCATGAGCTACAGCCTCTCTGCGGGCGATGCCGGACGGCAGAATCATACCCTTGAGCTGACGATGCGGGTCGACTTCTGACGACGCGAAAACAAAGCGGGCATGCTCTTCCAAAACATGGGAGAATATGCCCGCGCTTCAGGTTTTGCTATTGCAATTGCGGATTCGTTTGCTTGCCGCAGTCGTGGGAACATCCCTCGTTAACCTTAAAAAAGCAAAACGGCCCAATCACTGTGGTGGTACTCAGTGAGCGGGCCGCTTCAAGGAGTTGATGATCATGTGCAACTGTGATCACAACGCCATCATTGTGCAAGTTCTCGGCAAGGTTGTCAAATTTCTCTTGGCGATTTTGTTGTTGGGCTGGCCTATGAGCGCGTTCTAAGCTGAGCACTATTTTGCAAGGCCCCTCCTCAGTAGCGCCAAGACTTCCGAAACGACAAAGCCATGCCGAAGTCCAAATCTACCCGCAAGAACAAGAAATATCGCCCGACGACGGGACGCATTCCCGTCGGCCTGATGCACAAGCTGGAAGTCCCGGAATCCCGCATCCAGAAGTTGAAGCAGAAACACGACGCGGCGCTTTTGCGCATGTACCTTGGTTCCGACAATTGGCAGGATCGCTGCGAGCTCTATTCCGTTCTGCGCTTTGGCGAATCGCTTTGCAAGCATGTCGAAAACGGCGAAGCCATTGCCGTCCGACTTCTCGAAGGCATGCATCTCCTTGCCAAGGAGCCGGAGTTGACCGAGAACGGGCAGCGCAATCTCGATCTTGTTCGCGAAGCGCTCGATCTCGTTGAGGGCATCTGGCGCGTTGTCTCGGTTGAGGAGTTCGTCAGAGCAGCGCAAGCCTTGAAGGTCGAGGAAGTTGAGCAATGGAAGAAGGTTCGATTGACTGAGCACGGCGTTGAGCCCATCGAACCGGAAGAGAAACCGGCCAATTGAGTTTTGACCGGATCGAGAAAAAGGGGGATTTCGCCGTTGAGCAAAATCCCCCTTCTTGTTTTGCCCTCGGCAGGGAAGAAGATTCATCCTTCCTGCCAAGGGTCAAACCTCCAACGAAAACCGCTTAGAAGTTGTAGCGGATGTTGGCGTTCACCTGCGTGTTGGCGCGATCGTCCGGACCGAAGCCGTAGGACGCATTGAGACCAAAGGACAGGTTGCCGTTGACGGCTTCAACGCCGATCACGTTGTTGTAAAGGCCGCCCGAGAGGATGGTGACGTCGCCGGCGGTGCCGAAGGCTTCAACATCCTTGTCGCCCAACTGCGGAACAATCGTGAAGTCGTAGGACGGCACGACCTTCCAGCCGGCGGTCTCGAACGTGCCCGCGATCTTGACGCCGACGGGCGCTTCAAAGACGTTCATGTTCTGTTCGTCGTTGAAGGCCACGGCATCCGTGTCGATGCGGGTGTAGCGCAGACCAAAGTGCGGCGCGATGGAGAACGCGCCGTTCTGGTAGGCCGTGAAGTCACCGCGAACACCGAACGTGATCGTGGAAGCGTCGGACGCATCACCGAGACCCGAGAAGTCGTTGCTGAAGTCGATGTAGCCGAGGTCAGCCTTGACGTTGAGGCCCGAGAAGTCCTTCGAGGCGTAGACGGAGAAGCCCACGAAGTCGGAGCTCAGAGAGTTCGACAGAGCACCGCCTTCACTGTCGGCATCAGCCGTACCGACCGTGAGCGCTGCGCCGAGCGTGCCGCCACAAGCAGCCGTGTAGTCAAAGCCGAGCACGCCGCCATAGATGTCGGCGGAGTAACCGAAGTCGCCATAGAGCTTCTTGGCTTCGTTCTTGGCGTAGAAGACATCGGCCCACACGCCCATGCCGGCATGTTCGGAGAGCTGGTGGCGAACGATGGCATCGGTCACCTGGGCGTTGGCGTCATAGGCAACGTTGAGCACGCCGGCGGTGGCATTGCCGCCCGTAGCCTGTTCAAGGGCCTTGTTGCCGAGCGCATTGAGCGTATCCGTTTCGGGATCAAGATAGAGCTCGTTGTCGAGGGCATTCAGAATGGCGACTTCCTTCTCGGAAGCACCCTTCGTGAAGAGATCCTTCAGGCGGGCATCAACCTTATCGTCAGCGGCAACGCCGTCGCGATAGTTGATGGCAACCACGCCCTTGTCGCCGGCCTGAGCGCCGAGATAGAGGCTGTCGGTGTCGATTTCACCGCCTTCGGCAACGTTGACCGAAGCGCCGAGCTTCACTTCACCGGTCTTCGTCACATTGACGAGGTCAATCGCGGCACCGTTTTCAACGACGACGTCGGCGTTCTCACCAAAGACGGCTTCTTCCGTGTCGAGGAACTTCGTCACGTCAACGAGGCCGTAGCCGCCGTTCACGAACTTGACGGTCGCATTGTTGGCGGAGGAATCAGCATCACCCTCACCGCTTGCGAGAAGCGCAATCTTCTGGGTGGCAACACTGCCGATGACGATTTCAGCGCTGTCGGCGAGCTTCACGCCGCGATCAACGTAGAAGACGGCAGGCTGCTCTTCATCTTCGAGCTTGGCAATGTAGGCATCAGCCGCAGCCTTGTTCGTAGTGAGGAGACCCGCGCCGGTCACGGTGACCTTGCCGGCGATGTCCTTGGCATCCTTTTCCGTTACGCCAAGAAGGTTGAGCGTGCCGTTTTCGATCTTGGCCTCACCCGTAACCGTCAGGCTGTTGAGGGCAAGTGCGCCGTCAACGTAGACGGGGCCGACTTCAACGTTCTGAGCCGTGAAGCTGCCGATGACATCAAGCGCCCCCGCCTTGAGCGTCTTGGCGTTCACAACGCCCGTGTCGGCATCTTCGTAGCCGAGCACGAGATTGCTGACTTCAGCCGTTTCGAGAGCGGAAACGCCCTCAAAGACATTGCCCGAAGCCGCCTCGCCGCGAACGGTGAGAGAACCGGTGCCTTCAACCTTGACGGACTTCGTGCCTTCGGCCACTTCGAGCGCGGCAACGCCGACATCATTGCCGTCGAGCTGGGCGGAAGCAACACCCTGATCATCGGCTTCCGGCAGAGCCACGGTCGTGTTGAGCGTGATCATGCCGAGTTCCGGTGCCCATTCAACCTTTTCGTCGGTAAGGGTCACGTTCTTGAAGACCACTTCGCCACCAAAGGCGCTTTCAGCCTTGGCAAGGTAGTCCTTGACATCAGAAGCCTTTGCGGAGAAGGCGTCGGTGATTTCAAGCGTGCCGTTGTTGGTGATGTGCTCGACGACTGCGGTGGTCGTCCACTTGCCGGCCTCATCCTGCTTGGCGAGATTGTCCTTGGCAACGGTGGTGAGAACACCTTCGGCATTGACGGTGATCGTGCCTTCAGGCCCGGACACATGCGTCGTTTCGTTGCCGTACTGCTTGTCTTCCCAGACAAGCTTGTCGGCGTTCAGCTGGCCGCCGATCTGCACGTCGCCGTTGGAAAAGTCGAGCGTGCCGACCGACAGCGTGCCGCCGGCGGCGACTTCAAGAACAGAACGCTTTTTGTTGGGTTCCTTGAAGCTGGAGCCAAAGCTCACATCATCAAAGCGGTAAGCACCCTTATTGACAGTCAATTGACTGGCGACCTTGCTCACGCCAATCTTGACCTTGCCTTCGTAGGTCTGGCCTGCCACCTGAAGATCACCGCCATTGAGGGTAACATCCATGGCAGAGAGAAGCAGCGTGTCATGGGGCTTCGCGGCGAGATCATCCTGGTTACCGCCGGAATTGAGCTTCGTGATGTTGAAGACACCCTCTTCACCCACGACGACATCCTTCATGTGGTTGTCGGCCTTCTGAATGGAAGCAGTGAGCGTGCCCTTCTCGACATTGACCTTTTCGTAGACGCTCTTCTGTCCGTCCACGAGTTCAACGGTCGAGCCCTCGGCAACGTTGAAGGTCGTCGTGCCGTCAGCGGCCTGAACCTTGAGCTTGCCGGTCATGCCCTTGGCGTTGAGAGCAACCTTCGTGCCCTCGCCGATCTTGATCAGACCGTCGATCTGGGACGTCTCACCAAGGTTGATCGTGGCGGAAGTTTCGCCTTCGAGCTGGACGTCAATGGCCGTAGCGCCTTCGCCCGCCTGGATCAGACCGTTGTTGTTGAGGACGACGTCCTTCGCATCCTTGATGAGAACGCCGTGACCGTACTTGCCTTCGGCAATGTCGCCCACGATGATGGAGCCGTTGTTGGTCGCAACGGAACCCACGGACTTAGCACCGCCGCCGAGTTCCATGCCGACGCCCTGCTCTTCCACAATGATCGTGCCGGCGTTTTCAATCGTAGCCGGAGCGTTGCGGCCAACGCGCATGCCGTAGGCGTTCTTGACGACGATCTTGCCTGCATTCACGGCCTTGGCATTGTCCTCGGCAAGGATCGCTTCATTTTTCCACTCGACGCCATCCTTGTCGGTCGTGACGTAGATCTCGCCCTTGTTGGTGAGTTCAACGCCTTCGCCCTTGACTTCAAGACCGGTGGCGTCTGCATTCTTACCAGCCTAAAAGTCGTCGAAAGCCCCCACGAAACCCTGTTGGGAGTAGGTCTTTCAAACTAAAAGTCCGTGAAACACACGGACTTTTTATTGACTCCAATAGTGCACCTATAATATAATACAGGTACACCATTGGAGCGGATTATGGGACGTCCTCTCACTGGAAAAAAAGCATGTTGGAATTCGTCGTGACACCCGCCCGAATGGCGATGTTTACGTG
>ERZ791889.385-NODE-385-length-23598-cov-2.529414_pt1 | contig 23598 bp, 19 predicted proteins | sample MGYA00510156_ERZ791889 | MGnify/ENA primary metagenome ERZ791889 (study PRJEB30046, sample SAMN00792108) | human gut metagenome | study: EMG produced TPA metagenomics assembly of the A metagenome-wide association study of gut microbiota in type 2...
GCACTTCGGGCACGCATAGGCATTGGATATTACGTCTTCTTTATAAACCATTTCTCCGCATTTCGGACATTTAATCCATAACCCTTCCGGTACGGAAACAGATGCGGCCTGTTTATGCCGTTCTTCTGAAATTGTTTTTTTAAAAAATCTTTTTAAGTCTGCCATTGATCCTGCTCCTTTATGTAACCCGTTTCTCTTCTTTTCTCAAATCAATTCTGCCTGCGGCGGGTCGTTTTAGCGCCGTAATTTCTCTATAAAATCTTTATCACAAATCCGGATAATGCTGTGGTATGAAATCTGTGGTGATATTTCCTTCCTGGAAATCCGGCTGGTTGAGGAGTTCATACAGAAAATCTACGTTCGTCTTTACCCCTTCTATTGCAACTTCTCCCAGTGCACTGATCATTTTGCGGATAGCATTGTGACGGTCTTTGTCATAGACGATGATCTTCGCAATCATGGAATCGTAGTATGGTGGAATTGCATAGTCATTGTATACTGCGGTGTCTACACGTATCCCATTTCCTCCAGGCAGATGTAATCCTGTGATCTTACCCGGGCATGGCATGAAATGTCTCGCAGGATCTTCTGCATTAATCCTGCATTCCATGGCATGTCCGCGAATTTCTATGTCTTTCTGCCTGATACTTAATGGTTCTCCTGCTGCAATACGGATTTGTTCTTTAATCAGATCCACGCCTGATACAAATTCTGTCACTGGATGTTCTACCTGGATTCTGGTATTCATTTCCATGAAGTAGAATTCTCCGGACTGGTCCAAAAGAAATTCGATTGTCCCGGCACTTTCATAGCCTGCGGCTTTTGTGGCAAGAACGGCTGTCTCACCCATTTTCTTTCGAAGTTTATCTGAAATTGCAATACACGGTGATTCTTCGATCATCTTCTGATGGCGGCGTTGTACAGAACAGTCACGTTCTCCAAGATGGATCACATTTCCGTATTTATCGGCAAGAATCTGTACCTCTACGTGTCTTGGATTCTCCACAAATCGTTCCAGATACATCGTATTATCAGAGAAAGAATGTATCGATTCCTGCTGCGCTGTCTCAAATAATTTGCCAAATTCCTTTTCGTTTCTTGCCACTCGCATTCCTTTTCCGCCACCACCTGCGGATGCCTTGATCATGACCGGAAAGCCTATCTCCTTTACAGCTTCCTGTGCCTGTGCGACTGTATAAACCGGCTCTTTTGTTCCCGGAACTACCGGAACTTTGGCTTTTCGCATAGTGTTTTTTGCCTCAGATTTATTTCCCATTCTGGAAATTACTTCTGCGGACGGACCAATGAATGCTACGTTACATTTCTCACACATTTCTACAAAGCGGCTGTTCTCTGACAGAAAACCAAATCCCGGATGAATCGCTTCTGCCTTTGTGGCAATCGTAGCACTTAAAATCCGTTCCATATTCAGATAGCTGTCTGTAGACGCCGCTTTACCAATGCAGACTGCTTCATCTGCAAGCTGAGTATGTAAGGCATCTTTATCCGCCTCCGAATAAACAGCAACCGTACGGATTCCCATTTCACGACAGGCGCGGATGATCCGCACTGCAATCTCTCCACGATTGGCGATCAAAATTTTTCCAAACATTTTTATGCTCCTACTGCAAAGGTCAATTCTGCGATTACTGCTACCTTGCCGTCCTGATTGGTGGCTTTTGCTCTGCCGACTCCCATAGGACCTTTTTCTTTGATAATCTCTACTTCCAGAGTCAGAGTATCTCCGGGTACTACTTTATTTTTAAATTTCGCATTATTGATAGATGCAAAGTATGCGATTTTTCCTTTATTTTCCGGTTTGCTTAAGATTGCAACTGCTCCTGTCTGGGCAAGTGCCTCAATGATCAGTACTCCCGGCATTACCGGTTCCTGCGGAAAATGACCTGCAAAATATGGCTCATTATAAGTTACGCATTTCTTTCCTGTTGCTTTCACTCCCGGCACCAGTTCTTCAATCGTATCAATTAAAAGGAACGGATGTCTGTGTGGAATAATTTCCATAATTTCTTTTGTTGTTAATTTCATGAGCTTTATCTGCTGCTGTTTACTCCTGATACAGCAGCAATACCTCCTTTCCTTTATTATGTACTCTCGGAGTCTTTATTGCACTTGCTTTTATGGCTGATTTTTCGCCAGATGCACCCGAATTTTATCAACGTACGCCTCAAAAATCCGGGCACATCTGACAAAAAATCTTCTCATAAAATCAAGTACAAAAAGATTCCGAGAGTACATTATTCTATCACAAACATGGGCTGTCCGAACTCTACCATTTGCTCATTTTTTACCAGAATTTCTTTAACTGTTCCGTCAAATTCTGATTCTATTTCATTCATCAGCTTCATTGCCTCAACGATACCCAAGACCTGCCCTTTACTTACTTTATCTCCCACTTTTACAAATGGGGCACTGTCCGGTGAGGAAGCTGCATAGTAGGTTCCCACAAGTGGAGATTTCACTATATTTCCAGTGAGTTTTTGTGTATCATCTGCTCTGTCTGTGTCTTTCTGATTCTGTGCGGCAGCCTGTAAAGTCGGCTGTACTGTTGGCTGATAACCAGCCGCAAAGGATGCTGTATCTGCGCTTGCGGCTACCTGCTGTACGATTGTCTTCTCTGTTGACATGGAAATATTTAAGTTTCCATCCTGCAAATTAAATTCTGTCAGATTAGAATCGCTGACTGCATGAATGAGTTCCAGTATATTTGATAATTCCATCTACTTAGTCCTCGTATTTCTTAATAAGTAAGGAAGCATTATGTCCACCAAATCCAAGAGAGTTGGATAATGCATATTTAATGTCCATCTTAACCGGGCCATCTCCTACATAATCCAGGTCACATTCCTCATCTGGCACCTGATAACCAACTGTCTGATGAATCAGGCCTTCCTGAAGTTCTTTTACACAGGTGATCACTTCTACAGCACCGGCTGCTCCGAGAAGGTGTCCTGTAATAGATTTCGTAGAATTTACTTTCATTTCTTTTGCATGTTCACCGAATGTTTTCTTAATAGCGATTGTCTCAAATAAATCATTATGATGTGTGCTTGTGCCATGAGCGTTTACATACCATACGTCATCTGTGGAAATTCCAGCTTCTTTTACGGCAAGTTCCATAGCTTTGGCAGCTCCGGAACCGTCCTCTGCCGGAGACGTGATATGAAATGCATCACCTGTTGCACCGTATCCTACAACTTCACCAAGAATCTTCGCACCGCGTGCTTTTGCGTGCTCCAGTTCTTCGAGAACAACGACACCGGCACCCTCGCCCATGACAAAGCCGCTTCTTTCTTTATCAAACGGAATAGAACATCTTTTAGGATCTGTGGAAGATGTCAGCGCAGTAAGTGCCGCGAAACCGCCAAATCCTGTTGGTGTAATGGCAGCTTCTGTTCCGCCTGCAACCATAACATCTGCATCAGAACACTGGATGGTACGATATGCTTCACCGATACTGTGGGTTCCTGTCGCGCAGGCAGTCACAACATTGATGTTTTTTCCGCGAAGCCCAAACTGAATGGAGACATTTCCGGATGCCATGTTGGAAATCAGAAGCGGAATCATCAGTGGATTCAGTCTGCCTGGTCCTTTCGTGTTAAGAATTTCGCAGGATTTCTCAACAACCTGCATGCTTCCGATACCACTTCCAACGCTGCATCCAACGCGAAATGGATCTTCTTTCGTCATATCCAGTCCGGACTGCTCAATTGCCTCTTTTGCCGCAGCTACTGCATACTGGCTGAAAAGCTCCATACGCTTTGCCGATTTAAAATCCATATAATCTTTTGCATTGAAGTTATTGATTTCTGCTGCCATATGTGCTCTGTATTTACTTGAATCAAAACGTGTGACTTCCGCAAAATTTGTTTTGCCTTCTTTCACGCTGTTCCAGAATTCTTCTACACTCAATCCTACCGGAGTGATTGCTCCCATTCCTGTGATTACAACTCTTCTCATTTTATTACATATAATCTCTGTTTATCCTCTTTGAGGATAATGGATTATTCCCCTTTCTCCCTGTTTCCTGGGTTTGGTCTTAGTTATCTGTCAATATCTTATTCTCACTTTACAGTTCACCGTATTTCCCGATTTTATATCTCTGGGAAAACTTATACATTCATTCCACCATCCACACTGATGACCTGTCCTGTGATATAATCTGCTTTGTCTGATGCCAGAAATACCGCCACATTCGCGATATCTTCCGGTTTTCCAAATCGTCCCAGGATAATCTGTCTGCAGGCATTTTCCCTGATTTCTTCTGAAAGAACGCCTGTCATCTCTGTATCCACAAATCCCGGTGCGATTGCATTTACTGTGATACCGCGGCTTCCGAGTTCTCTTGCTATTGTCTTTGTCAGACCGATCACACCTGCTTTAGACGCTGCGTAATTTGCCTGTCCCGCATTTCCAAGAATTCCGGAAACTGAAGAAATATTAATAATTTTTCCACTCTTTTGTCTCAACATCTGACGGGCACTGTGACGAATTGTATTAAATGTACCTTTCAGATTCACATTCAATACAGAATCAAAATCCTCTTCCTTCATTTTCATGATCAATCCGTCTTTCGTAATTCCTGCATTATTAACCAGAATATCCAGACGTCCATGCTCTTTCACAATGTCTTTGATCATTGCTTCACATGCCTCAAAATCACTGACGTTACATTTATATATAGAAGCTTTTCCGCCATTTTCTTCGATTGTCTGTTTTACTTCTTTTGCTCTTTCTTCAGAACCGTTATAATTAACGACTACCTCTGCACCTTCTTTCGCAAGGGCAATTGCAATCGCACGTCCGATTCCACGTCCCGCACCTGTGACAAGTGCAACTTTATTCTCCAGCATTTACAGGCACTCCTTTCTTACTGCTTCCAAGTCTTCTATTTTCTCTATGTGTAATGCTTTCACATTCCTGTTAATCTTCTTGAGGAAGCCTGTCAGAGTTTTTCCCGGTCCAATCTCAATAAACGTATCTACACCATCATTTATCATCTGCTCCACGCATTGCTGCCAGCGGACAGAAGAAGAAACCTGTTTTACCAGCAAATTCTTTACCTGGTCTGATTCTGTAACATATTGTGCAGTCATGTTTGTCACATACGGAATTGCGAAAGTCTGGATTTCTATTTTCTCCAGTTCTTCTCCAAGCTTTTTACCTGCTTCCTTAAGAAGCTCGCAGTGAAACGGTCCACTGACCTTAAGCGGAATCACACGTCTTGCGCCGGCTGCTTTTAATGCTTCTCCCGCTGTCAAAACCGCCTTTTCCTCTCCTGTGATCACAATCTGTCCAGGGCAGTTATAGTTGGCAATGGATACGATTCCCGGTGTCTCTTCGCAAATCTTCTCAATCAGTTCTGCATCTGTTCCAAGAATTGCTGACATCGCACCGCCTGTCGGATATGCCTCCTGCATCAGGATTCCTCTTTTTCTTACTATGGCAAATGCATCCTCTTCTCTCATTACTCCAGAGGCTGCAAGCGCACCATATTCTCCAAGGCTTAGTCCTGCATTTACCTGAGAGTGGATTCCCGCTTCCTCTACAGCTCTTAAGATTGCGATTTCTGCTGTCAGCATTGCAATCTGTGTATATTCTGTAATATTTAAATTCTCATTTTCCTCAAAGCACAACGTCTTTATATCCAACCCCGAGACTTTCGAAGCTTTTTCAAATACTTCACGGCTTACAGGAAATTTTTCATAAAAATCTTTTGCCATTCCTGTGTACTGTGCGCCCTGTCCTGGAAATACAAATGCAATTTTGGACATATCATTTTCCTTTCTTCATTTCTACTCAATAGTCAAGTGGATAAAAGTATTCCTTTTCGTTACTTGATTCGTTTAAACCAGTATAAATTCTCTTTAGTATGTTTATTATTTCAAATTATTTTGATTTAAAATATTTTGATATTCAAATTATAATATCAAAAAATTATCCCCGGAGTCATTTCTGACTCCAAGGAACGATTCATAAATCACTGTAATTAAGCTTCTACGCCTTTACCTTTAAGGTAATCCATAACAGCACCAACTGTTGTTAAGTCTGTAAGGTCTTCAGCCGGAATCTCGATATTGTATTCATCTTCCAGAGCCATAACCAGTTCAAACAAATCAAGGGAATCTGCTCCAAGGTCATCCTTAAAAGATGTCTCAGCAGTAATCTCTGCTGCATCACAATTTAACTGTTCTGCGATCATTTCACTCATTTTTTCTAACATAGTTCTTTTCTCCTTTAATCCAAGCCCGGAATATCCTATTTTCTGCCTCCGGTTATTACTTGTTTCTTCATTCTTTCATTTAAGCGGTCAACCGCTTTCTTCTCTACTTCTAACCATATCATCGTCATATAACAACTTTGGTTTCAGCTGCATCAATTACTTTGATGTTCAAAGTATATATTCTTCTCTTTTGTTTGTCAAGCACTATTTTATATTATTGAGCACATAGTAAACAGTAGGTGTTACTGTTCACTACGTGCTCAGTAACGTATGCTTAAAACGATATTCTGTAACTATCGTTATCGTCAAAATACATACCATACATATTATTAGCTCTCAAATTTAATCTGCCTTGCCACACTCAGCGCAAGGCCCATCTCCGCCATAAGGAACAGTATCGACGTACCTCCGTAACTGATAAATGGCAATGTAACACCTGTATTTGGCATCAGATTGACAACAACTGCTATATTCAGAATTACCTGCAGTGCTATATGAATAAAGATTCCGCTGACCATCAGTGATCCAAATAAATCCGGCGCATTCTGTGCAATAAAGAATAATCGATAAAGCAGATACGCATACAGCATCAGAACGATCAGTCCACCGAAAATCCCAAGTTCTTCACAGATAATAGAAAAAATCATATCATTCTGTGCCTCAGGTACACTTCCAAGTTTCTGAATACTATTTCCAAGTCCTCTGCCAAAAAAACCACCTGAACCAATCGCATATAATGCCTGAATCGTCTGATATCCCCATGTATCCGCATATTCTTCCGGATGTAGCCACACCATGATTCGTCTCAGACGGAAACTTCCGCTTCCATCTACACTTGCAGTCGCATTTAAAATCAGCACTCCCACCACAATTAATGTGATACCGGCAGCCGCGATAATCACAAAAATCTTCATATCCGGATGTGCTACAAAGATCAATCCTGCGGTAATACAGAAAATAATGATCGCCGTACTCAGGTTATCTGTAAATAAATATGCAGCAAATGCCAGAAGACCTCCTACACCGGCAAGAACCATACATCCCTTTAAAGTACGTACTTTCTTTCCCATGTGAACAATCATATACGGAAGACAGACAATAACCGCAATCTTTGCAATCTCTGCCGGCTGAAACTGAATCGGTCCAAGATTCAACCATCTCTGCGCGCCATGTGAGGACTGTCCCAAAGGTGTCTTAACCAATGCCATTAATACTAATGCTGCTACATATAAAGCAGCTGCAAAACGATTAAGTATGCGATAATTGATTCTGGAAATAACAAGTGCCATAATAATACACGCAACACTGATCATGGCCTGTTTTTTGAAGAAGAACATATCATCTCCATAATTTATTTCTGCCGTATAGGAGCTTGTACTATATAGCATGATAAGTCCAAAACAGGTCAGTAAGACAATAACCGCAACAAGACTGTAATCATAATAATCTGCTTTCGCCTTTCGCTGCGTATTGCTTCTTCCTGATGAAGACGTATAAGACTGCTTCTGTGATTTTGTATTTGACATTTAATCACCTGCCGCTTTCTGTTTTTGTTTCCTGTAATAGGGAATCACCCCTAAATCGTACTTCATTATAACAGAAACTTTCTGTATAAGCAATGGGGCAGATGCATTATGCCTCTGCCCCATTTTTCAAGATATTTTCCTATTATTTCTCATCATCAATCTCAATCGGATCGGATTCAAAGATAAATTTAACATTTCCATCCATATCACTGGATCTATCTGTAAATGTTGTGTACATTACATCATCAGACTGAATTGCCTCAAATCTGTCAAGGATATCCTGAAGGTCTCCATTTACTGCATCATCCAGTTTCTTGATACCTTCTTTGTAGAACTTCTTCTGACCATCATTTAAATCTTTTGCCCCATCGTTGAGTTCTTTGATACCATCTTTAAGCTGGTCACTTCCGTCTGACAGTTCATTTGTTCCATCAAGCAGTGTCTGTGTTCCTGAAACAAGGCTTCCTGTTCCGGATGCAAGAGTCTGTGCTCCTGTTGCAAGAGTCTGTGCTCCTGTTGCGAGCTGAGATGCCCCGCTGTTTAATGTAGAACTGTTAGAAGAAAGCTGATCTGCGCCGCTATACAAAGCACCACTGTTGGATGCAAGGGTTTCCACACCACTTGTAAGCTGACCTGTTGCTGAACTGATCTGTGACATACCACTTGTCAGGCTCTTTCTTGCGCTCTTAAGTGTTTTTGCACCTTTTAACAGCGCCTGTGCGTTTGCATTATTCTTACCCTGAAGCTGTGTGATACCATCTGTCAAAGTCTTTCCGGAACTCAGAAGTGTATCTGCACCGGAGATCATCTGCTCAGTACTTGCTTTTGCAAGACTCTCATATCCACTCTGAAGGGATTTATTTGCTGTTGTAAGCTGTTCAGATCCGCTCTTAAGCTGTTCAATTCCCTGTAACATTGCAGGCATCTGCTGTCCAAGGCCATCAAACAATGTACTCATACCATTTACGCCGTTAGCAATCTGTGTTCCAAGTTCAGAAAGCTGACTTCCGGAAGCTGTCAGTGTGCCATCATTTGCAGTAAGCTGTTTTGCACCTGCATTCAACTGCTCTACAGTTGCTGTCACTGTCTGCATTCCCTGGCTTAATGCCTGTAGCTGCTGCTGAAGCTGTTCAACGCCACTGTTTACTGCTGCTTCCTGTGTATCTGCTGCGGAAGCCGCGCTGTCAGCAGATGCTCTTAAGCTGTCTGCTGCTGCCTGCAGCGCTGATGTGTCAGGTGCGGAAGCTGTGATCGTGGATGTGTCAATATTGGATGCGCTGTCTGCTGCTGCCTGGATAGAACCTAACGCACCGTCAACAGCTGCCTCTACTGCGGCTGCTGTCTCATCATCCATGTTGCTGTAATCAATATTATATAAAGCAGATTCTGCCGCTTCCAGCTGGCTGCTGACAGCTGCAACTCCTGCCTCTACTGAAGAAGCATCTACTGAAGCTTCTGAAGAATCACTGATCCAGGATTCAATCGCATCTGCCTGGCTGTTCATTGTATCTGCACTGTCACTTAACTGACCGGACATTGCCTGTGCACTTGCCTGTACCTCTGAAGCTGCAGAAGTTCCCATACTCTTAAGTGCAGTTTCAAGCTGATCCAGACCTGCTGCAAGCTGTTCTACACTTCCAACATATTCTTGTACTTTAGAAGTATAAGTAGAAACTCCTGTTGTATAATCAGTTATGTTTTTGCTGAAATTAGCAATCTGGTCTGCATCAATCTGGGAAGAAAGAGCAGTCATTTTATCTACTGCTGTCTGAATTCCGGTAACTGCAGTATCAATTCCCGGTACGATCTGTCCGATTCCATCTACCAGACTCTTAATTCCACCTGCATACTGGCTCACGCCACCTGCAAGCTGGTTAACTCCCGCAATGTACTGCTGCATTCCGTCTGTCAGAGTGCTGGTTCCGTTTACATAGTTCTGCACGCCACTTGCAAGCTGGTTACCACCGGAAACATAGGCATTTACGCCATCAGAAAGAGACTTCATTCCTGCCTCATATTCTGCCATCTTACTGTCCAGTGTATCCACACCTGCGGTATACTGTTTGATTCCGGCTGAAAGTGTATCTGCACCAGACGTGTAGGAAGAAACACCGCTGCTTAAAGACTGTGCTCCTGTGTTTAATGTCTGTGCTCCGCTGCTTAACTGCTGTGCTCCGTCATCCAGTTCCTTCGCACCATCATTAAGATCACTGACACCAGATTTTAATGTTCCGATTCCATCATAGAATTCTTTGTATTTATCATTTAATGTATTTGTTCCGTCATAAAGATCTTTTGTTCCATCTACCAGTTTTACCGCAGCATCTGTCAAATCTTTCATGGAATCTTTCAGATCATCAAGTCCGTCTATATTGTCAAAATCGATATCTTTAAAGATATCAGTTAATGCTACGGTAAATGCAGAACTCATCTCGCAGTCTGTGACATCTGCTTCCATTGTAAACCCTTCCGGAATATCCACTTCATCAGCAATATCTGAAGACATATCCAGACTGTCTTTCATTCCCGGCATACCAAATCCAACTACAACATTTCTGCTTCCATCAGAAATAACTTTACCGTTATCTACTGTTACGTTAGAAAAATTATCTGTAGAAAGAATCATTCCTGTTACCATAACAAACGGGGAATAAATCTCTGTGTTCTTACCATTCACTTTCTTGGTTGTTTTGGAAGTGTTTGTATAGGTAACCTCCATTTTAAGATGTCCGGTCTTTCCTGCCAGATCATCCGGTGAAACTTCTGTACCGTCCAGGTAATACTTGATTCCTACGGAAACCGGAAGTTCTTTATCTGTTTTACCCTGATAGTAAATATCTTTTCCGTCGGCACTCCATGTCAGATCATTTCCGCTCTGGGTAAATGTCTCATCACCTTTTACATTCTTGATATCTTCCAGATCAGAAGTATCCTTGATCTCAGAATCTGAACTGTCTCCTGAGTTTTTCAGCCAGTCGGATACGGTAACATCTGTTACTTCTCCATCTGCAGTTGTATTTACATAAACGGTTTCTTCCTTCTGAACGCTGTTATCACCTGTCTGTGCTGCTGCCATTACTGTACCTGCTCCGAGAACTACAGCCATACCTGCTGCAAGTGTTGCTGCAGCTGCTTTCTTTCTGTTTCTGTTCATAATAGACTACTCCTTTTTTATTCTGTCTCTTTACAATAAATTTCTTTTTATTTCTCTTTTAATCTTTTATTTCTTCTCTTCTGCGTTTTTCTTCTTGGCAAATCCAATAGATGTGTGGCAGATGAGTGGATCAAATATCATAAACATTGCCGGCAGGATCAGCAATACAACCAGTGTACTGATAACCGCTCCTCGTGAAAGCAGGTTTGTGATACTTCCGATCATATCGACCTGTGTATAAAGCCCAACACCAAAGGTCGCTGCAAAGAAACTGCATCCACTGATTACGATTGACTTCATGGATGTCTTATGCGCAATGGCAATCGCTTCTTTTTTATTCTTTCCAAGTCCACGTTCTTTCTGATATCTGCTGGTCATCAGGATTGCATAGTCAACGGTTGCGCCTAGCTGGATACATCCGATAACGATACTTGCTACGAATACAACTTCTTTTCCCTGATAATATGGAACAGACATATTGACGAAAATTGCAAATTCAATAACTGCAACCAGGATAAATGGAAGTGAAATAGATTTAAACACAACCATAATAATGATAAAGATTGCCAGGATTGAGATTGTATTTACTGTCTTTAAGTCTACATCTGTAACATCCTGCAGGTCTTTTGTCAGAGGTGCCTCACCGATTACCATAGATTCCGGACTGTAGCTCTTTACAATCTTCTGAATCTCATCAATCTGATTATTTACCTCGTCTGTCGCTGTCTTATACTGGGAACAGATGAACTCCATCTCATATTCATCACTCTCGAGCATCTTCTTCAAATCACTCGGAATCATGGTATCCGGGAATGCAGCACCTACGAAGGAATCCATTCCAAGGGCCCATTTTACTCCGTCAACATCTTTGATCTGGTTGAGCATTTCTGTTTTTTCTTTTGATGTAAGTCCTTTCTTTAATAAGACCATATGAACATTGTTCATATCAAAAGTTTCCTGAAGCTTTGCATTCGCCACGTTACTGTCCAGAGTAGCCGGAAGTGACTTATCAATGTTATAGTAGTTCTTTAAATTATTATTTCCATGGATTGCCGGGAAGAGCATTACCAGAAAAATGATCAGCCATATTTTATAATGCTTTGTGATAAATGCAGATGCTTTATCGAAGCTTGGAAGTAATGGCTTATGTGTTGTCTTCTCAATTGCTTTATCAAAAGTGAGTACTAATGCCGGAAGCAATGTTACACAACAGAAAACACCGATCACAACACCTTTTGCCATAACGATACCCATATCTCGTCCAAGTGAGAAAGTCATAAAACAAAGTGCAATAAATCCGGCCACTGTGGTAATGGAACTTCCGATTACAGATTTGAAAGTTGCATTGATGGCATGCGCCATCGCTCTCTCTTTATCCCCTTCAAATCGTTTCTTATTTTCCTCATAACTGTTCAGCAGGAAAATAGAATAGTCCATTGTAACGCCTAACTGAAGAACCGCTGTCAGAGCCTGTGTGATATAGGAAATCTGGCCCAGGAAAATATTACTTCCGAGGTTATATAAAACTGCTACACCTATGCAAAGCAGGAAAAGCACCGGCACAACCAGGGAATCCATTGCAAGAAGCAGGACTACCAGAGAAAGACAGGATGCAATCACAACATAGATTGGCATTTCTTTCAGTGCAATCTGTTTGATATCAGTAACAATACCTGTCATTCCACTGACGAAACAATCCTTTGAAGTAATCTTACGGATCTCTGTTACAGCATCCATGGAAGTTTCAGATGATGTTGTATTGTCAAACAATGCGATCATCATTGTCGCATTTCCATTAAAGAATGCCTCTCTTAAATCTTTCGGAAGCATTTCAACAGGAACGGAAACATCCAGAACACTGTCATACCATAATACTTTCTTGACATGATCAACTGCTTCAACCTTTTCTTTTAAAGCAGCTACGTCCTTAAGCTCCATGTCCTCCACAACTATCATAGAGAACGCTCCCATTCCAAACTGGTCTACCATGATATCCTGTCCCTCAACAGTCTCAAGGGTGTCTGGCAGATAACTTAATACATCGTAATTGATTTTGGTTGCAGCCATACCGAGATATGCCGGAATCAGTAAGATAATCCCGATGATAATGATCAGTATTTTGTGTTTTGCAATCCACTTTCCTACCTTAATCATTTTATTCTCCTTTTCCTTTTTATTTCTTATTGATACTGTTTAATCATTCTATGACCAACAGTCATTTTTTATTTCATGGAATGTTATATACCAAAAATGACTGGTAGTCAATAATCATTCTTCACAATTTGTCTAAATTTTTTCGACAAATAAATAGGCAGTATTTTTCTTTCTATTGCCCGATTATGGTTCTATCATTTTTTTGCTTTCATTATCCAAAATCCAATATTGACTTTTAGTCATTTTTGTTTAAAATAAAAGTATGAACTCTTTGAAGAAAGAAGGAAAAACTGTAATGGGAAAACTGGAGCTAAATAAAAAGAAGAAAAAGGATGCTCTGTTTAACACCGCTTTTGAGTTATTTACTACAAAGGGACTCACAAAGACTACGATTTCAGATATCGTAAATCAGGCAGGTGTAGCCAAGGGTACTTTTTATCTCTATTTTAAAGATAAATATGATATTCGCAATAAGCTCGTTTCCCATAAAACAGGAGAACTGTTTTTCCGCGCACATGAAGCTTTGCAGGATGCGCATATCACACAGTTTGACGAGCAGGTACATTTTATTGTAGATTTTATCCTGACAGCACTTGATCAGGACCGCACTCTTCTGCTTTTTATTTCGAAGAATCTTGCCTGGGGTGTATTTAAGGGTGCTTTTGAAGAGAAGATGCCGGATGACGAATACAATTTCTATCAGTCATATCTGGATATGCTGGCTCAGAATGGGCTTCATTATAAGAATCCGGAGTTGCTTCTATTTACAATTATTGAACTGGTAGGGTCTACCTGTTATAGTTGTATTCTGTATCAGCAGCCAGTATCCATGACAGAATATCGTCCATATCTGCATAAGACAATCTCAGGCATCATGAAAACCTTTTCCCAGGATAATACTTTATGCTCTACTTTACCACCTGTGGCTTCTGTTGATCATACTGCATAATAACTATAAAACCGTGAATCCAGGAGCTCAGAGTCTTTTGACTCTGACATCACAATATAAAAACCTCCGAATATTCAGATTTTTTCTCTGAATATTCGAAGGTTTTACTTTTATTTCTTCATCTGCAAGATTGTTTCAAGAATCAACTTGTCGGCACACTAATGTTTTTTGTTTTTTAGTTATTACTCGACGGCATATACTGTCTGAGAACTCCTGCCACATTACTGATTGGCATGGTCTGAAGCCATACATGACCAGGACCTGTAATTTCTGTATTAAATACCCCTTCTCCACCGAAAAGCATATTCTTTACTCCCGGAACTGTCACGATTTCCATCTTACAGCCGGCACTCATTGCGGCAAGATGTCCGGTATCAACTACGATCTTCTGACCTTCTTTTAATTCATATTCTACAACATGTCCATCAAACTCGGCAAACAGTGTTCCGTTTCCGGAAAATTTCTGCATGATAAATCCCTCACCACCAAAAAGACCTGCACTGAATTTTTTACTGAAATGTACAGAACAGTCTACGCTGGCTTCGCTGGCAAGAAAAGCTGATTTCTGTGCGATGATCTCATTTCCCGGTGTGATATCAAACGCACGGATAGATCCTGGGAAACAGGATGCAAATGCGATCATTCCATTTCCACCGACTGCTGTATAGATATTCTGGAACATTTTTTCCCCGGAGAACATACGCCCAAACATCTTTCCGATTCCGCCATTGGAGGTTGTCTCCATCTTCATATTTGGTGACATCCAGGACATTCCGCCGCCCTCTGTCACAACCTTTTCACCATTGTCCAGATAGCAGATTACAACTGGGAGTGTATCACCTTTAATTTCATATTTCATATATTTACCGCTCCTTTCCATTCCGTGTAGATTATACATTTTGATGTCTGAATAAAATATGATCTTACCTGCATCTTTTTCTATGTATTATAACACATTATACATCAACTGCGATACAGGTATTTTCACAACAGTTACAAAAAGATGGTGAACCGGACTGAATTCACCATCTTTTTTCTTTATCTTCCGTTATTAATAACCTCTTTCGCCATATCTGCAAGTTCACCGGCAGATAATTTTCCATCTATTTGAAGCAAATCATACTGGATGCCATCTTTATTCCAGTTAACGCTTTGAACCTGACTGACTTCAAAATTTTTCTACAGCATATTTTTATTCTCTACAGCACATAATAATGCGGAATAATATCCTCATAATGTCCATTCGACATTCTAAATCCATGGGGAATCACGCCAAGTCTGGTAAAACCGATTCTTTCATATAAATGTAATGCATGGGTGTTATTTGCAACCACTGCATTAAACTGCATAATACGGAAGCCTTTTACCTTCGCCTGTGCAAGGCAGTCAAGAACCAGTTTCTCGCCAATGTGTTCACCACGGACTGCTCTTCTTACTGCATAGCTGGCATTGCAGATATGACCGCATCTTCCTATATTGTTCGGGTGCAGGATGTAGAGACCGACAATTTCATTGTTGTCAGTGTTTACTGCGATTCCTGTATAGGTCTGTTCTTTGAAAAAAGCATCTCCTGTTTCTTCTGTCAAGTTTTCTTCCTGCGGAAATGCTACACCATCCTCTACTACCTGATTCCATATTGTAATAGCTGCTGTTACGTCTTTTGTCTGATATTCTCTGATTACAATACTCATTCTTCTGTCCTCCATTTTCTATATCATACCATGAACAATCAGTTTTCTGTTTCTTTACACACATCCACCCATCCGTTTGCCTCCGCTACCTGTTCCAGTTCCGGGATTGTGAGCTTTACCTGTGTCCCAGTTCCCAGAATGCCACTGCACTTGCCGCTGCCACATTCAACGAATCTACTCCGTGGGACATTGGTATCTTTACTGTATAATCGCAGTCTGCGATGGTCTGTGATGCAAGGCCGTCACCTTCTGTTCCGAGAATGACTGCCAGTTTTTCTTCTGAACGGAGTGCTTTGTCATCAATTCCTACAGAATCATCACGCAAAGCCATTGCAGCTGTTTTGAATCCCAAATTTTGCAGAGTCTGCATTCCATCCTGTGGCCATACATTTTTTTTATTAAAGTATGTCCAGGGAATCTGGAATACGGTTCCCATGCTTACTCTGGCTGCACGTCGGTAAAGCGGATCACTGCATCCGCTGGTCAGAAGTACTGCATCCATATGGAGAGCTGCTGCTGACCGGAAAATAGCTCCGATGTTTGTAGGATTTACAACATTTTCAAGAACTGCTATGCGGCTGGCATTTCTGCAGATTTCCTCTACAGATGGCAGTGGATTTCTGCGCATTGCGCAGAGCATTCCCCGAGTAAGAGCAAACCCGGTCAGCTTGACCAACAGTTCATATTCCGCAGTATAGACCGGCACATCCGGATATTGTTTCAGGATTTCCTGTGCCTCTCCTTCCAGGTCTTTATGCTCCACCAGAAAAGAGATTGGCTGATATCCTGCTTTCAGAGCTCGCTCAATTACTTTCGGACTCTCCGCAATAAAAATTCCCGGTTCCGGTTCATAATATCGTAAAAGCTGCACCTCAGATGTTCTGGCATATACATCCAGTTCCGGCACAGCGAAATCTTTTATTTCATTCCACATAAAAATAAAACCTCCAAACTGAGTAATCTTATCTTACATCAGTTTTGAAGTTTATACAAGAATTCTTTCCACAGTTGAATCAGGTAACTTATTTGATTCGGTTAAAATCTCAAGACTTATAAACTGAGATTTTATTGCTTTTGTCATGCGAAAATTTTATAATGAATTGTACCAATAAGAAGCCAAGTGCTATCTATTATTACTTATTTTTCTATGAGGGTGAATATTATGATTTACAGAACTTATTATCTGTCTCCACTTGGAAAAATGCTGTTGGCAGCTGATGATATTGGGCTTGTGGGAGCCTGGTTTGAGGGACAGAAGTATTTTGGAGAATTTCCAGGACACAGGGATTTTGTTTTTGAGGAAAAAGAAAACTGTATTTTGAAAGATGCTCTGCGCTGGCTGGATATTTATTTTAGTGGGCAGAAGCCGGATTTCCTGCCGAAGCTTCATTTGATCGGAACAGATTTTCAGAGAGAAGTGTGGGACATTTTACTGGAGATCGCTTATGGTCAGACAGTTACTTACGGCGAGATTGCCCGCAAAATAGCTGATAAACGTGGACTGAAAACTATGTCTGCTCAGGCAGTTGGCAGTGCAGTTGGACATAACCGGGTTTCCGTAATCGTCCCCTGCCACAGAGTTATAGGTTCAGACGGAAGCCTTACCGGTTATGCCGGAGGGATTGAACGGAAAATCAGACTGCTTGATATTGAACAGCCTGATTTTATCCGGACAATTCCTGAATTTTAACCAAATCCCGCTCTCTGCTTTACTTGCTATAAATTCAGACAACTGCCATTCTTTTTCTTCTGTCTTTATATGCCAGAAACAGAATCGTCAGAAAAGTAACTGTCTCCGCTGCAAGCAGAGAGAGCCAGATTCCATTTAATCCAAATAATTTCGCAAGTATAACTGCGCAGATAACAATGGCAACAATTCCTCTCAGGAATGAACCGACAATCGCAATTTTCGGTTCATCCACTGCTGAGAAATATGCCACCAGTACAATGTTGATTCCTGCCACTATAAATCCAAGGAAGTACAGACGCAGTCCTGTGTGTGCATAATTTAATAACTGAACATTGTTTTCACTGTTGAAAATGCCAATCAGCGAGTCAGTTGCTGTCCAGATAATCAATTGGATCATTACTTCTACTGCAAGGCATACGAGCAGGCTCCATTTCAGAAGTTTTTTTACCTGAGTGAGCTGAACTTTTCCGTAGCTTTCACTGATCAGGGGCTGTGCTCCCTGAGCCAGACCGTTGAAAATTGCAAATGCCACGATAGAAAGGTTTGCCACAACTCCATAGGCTGCTACACCCACATTTCCCGCGATTCCCAGGATTAGAAAGTTAAATACAATGGCGATCACACCGTAAGACAGTTCACCGACGAATGCGGAAACTCCCAGCTGGCAGCAGGAAATCAGGTGTCTGAATGACGGTTTTTTCCAATGAAATCCCACATGGTTTCTGCTGTTTCTGTAGTGTATGGTACAGACACTCATTGTTACGATCGGACAGATTGCAGTAGCCAGTCCTGCTCCGGAAAATCCCAGACCGACAGGAAACATGAATATATAATCAAATATAATGTTAAAAATACTTCCACTGATGGAACCGATCATTGCAATAGAAGGTGCTCCATCATTTCTGGCAAATGCAGTAAATGTATAGTTTGACATGAAGAATGGTGTTGCGATCAGAATAATTCTCATGTAGTTTCGCCCAAGTCCGATCAGTCCGGCATCTGCACCCAGCAAGGCCAATGCTTTGTCCGGAATGAAAATTCCGATCAGCATAAATGGAACTGCAGCCAGTATGCTCCAGGTTACTGACTGTATGAAATAATAATCTGTATTTTCTCCTTTTGCCCTGCTTATGGCATACCTGGTAGCGGAACCAATCCCGATCATAGCCCCAATCGCATAGATCAGCCCATAAACCGGCAGGATCAGGTTCAGGATTGCCAGTCCGTCAGCACCTGAATATACAGATATAAAGAAAGTATCTGCCAGAATATAAACGGAAATCCCGATCATTCCAGCAACACTCTGGGTTACATATCTGGTGAATCTTTTCAGCATAATACTTCGCTCCTTCGTTATATTGTCAGCATTGTCTTCCTTTCATCTGCAGACTTATCCCACCATTATACTGATATAAAATAAAAATGCAACCACAAAAACTCCAGACATAAAAATCTCCTTAAGCAGATTTTCTAGCACTGCTCAAGGAGACCCGTTGATATTCGCAATTCACTTCACGACACTCTTTATTTTATCCTGTTTTTTTTCAGGTCTTCTATAATTTCATTGTAACGTTTTTTGTTCAGACGGTAGAAAAACAGTACAATTGCTGTCACTATCCATAAAATTCCCGGAATTGTAGTAAAGGAATGTCTCATAATACTGAGGACAGCCGGATTCTACGCAGTCAGGAATGATCGCATCCCAAAATCTCGAAAACAGCATCAGGGCAGAGACTGCTGCCATCCTACGTCTTTCCGTTTACTCATGTCTTCTCTACAGCAGTCTTTTTTATTATATCTTTGTCTTACATAATGCTTATGTATGATCAGCAGGGTATTTTATTTTTCCTGCACATTGATAATCACTTTCATTGTAGTCTCACGGTTATCGTCAATGTACTGGTATGCTTTCAGATAATCTTTAAATGCAAATGTCTTAGAGATCAGCGGTCTTAAATGCACTTTTCCTTCATTCACCAGTCTGATTCCGTCTACATAATCATCATGTCTGTACATCATTGTGCTCTTGATATCAAGCTCATGATCATTTGCAACTGCCAGATCGATCTCAGCCATTCCTGCAAAAACTGCAACCAGCACAATCACGCTTCCTTTTCTTGCATACTTGATTGCCTGTCCCATTGTAATGTTATTTCCTGCACAGTCATAGATAACATCTGCCTTATCCGGTCCAAAGGCTTCTACCATTGCTTCCCCGAAATTTTTATTCCTTGTGTTGACACATACGTCAATTCCACACTCTTTTGCTTTTTCCAGACGAAGATCACTGACATCTGTGATCATAACTTTAGCTGCTCCCATCCCTTTTGCAGACTGCGCTACCAGATTTCCGATCGGACCGGCTCCTATCACCACAATATTCATTCCTGTTACATCGCCCATCTGTTTAACACCATGAACAGCTACTGCCAGAGGCTCGATCATTGCGCCCTCTTCATAAGACATATCTTCCGGTATAGGTGTTACTTTTGATGCATCAACTGCAAAATACTCGGATGCAGTTCCTGTTGTTTGGAATCCCATTACTTTCAGCTCTTCGCAGAGATTGTATTTTCCGTGACGGCATGGATAACAATGTCCACAATATACCTGTGGCTCAATTGTTACTTTCTGTCCCACATGAAATTCTGTTACTGCATCACCTGTTTTTACCACTTCTCCTGATACTTCATGTCCCTGGGTTACCGGATATTTTGTAAAAGGATGTTTTCCGTGATATACATGGATATCAGAACCACAGATACCGATATTCATAATCTTAACCAAAACCTGGTTGTCTTTAATCTCTGGTACGGGAACCTCTCTGAAAATGATTTCTCCTGGATTTGTCATAACCTGCTGTAACATAATATTTTCCTCCTTGTTTGTTGAATATACTTTGAGTCTCTAGTTATTTACTATCTTTTATTAAATATTTTATTAAAGTGATTACATTATTATTCAAATCTCTAAATTTGTCAATAAACATTTAAAAATATTTCTCATTTCTACCAGTTGCACAAAGTATAGATTTTATTTTTATGCAGATGTTACTATAACACTCCTTATAATTATCTGCTGAATTTCCGCACAACAATAAAATACCCTGATCACAACATTTCTTTGTTGTAATCAGGGTATTTGTTATATTCAGATATTTATTTACTATGGTATATCAGCAGATCATCAGTGATTTAAGAATGCCATCAGCTATATCTTTCCGATAAAATCCTGCAGGAAATGCTTTGCTGCACCTACAGCTGAGGCTTCTTTTTTATAAGAACAGTTTTTCAGATATCTCAGATCATGATCAAATCCATTATACCTCATTACTTTTTCTCCAAGAGGTATCATATAATCTGAGAGATATCCACCCATTTCGCCACCAAGAATGATATCCATATCATATGCCATGCGAAGATTGGAGATCAGGATTGCAAGGTAGTCAAGATATTCCCCCCATTTCTTCTCTGCCTTTTCATCATTACTTTTGAGCAGCTGCATAAACTGTTCCACAGAATCCTTCTGTTCCACAGAATCCTTTGACTCACCAACAAGTGCGCCTGCAGCGCAATAAGCATCTGCACAACCTGATTTTCCACAATAACACTTGCGGCCCTGAGGTACAAGTATCATATGTCCAAATTCTCCGGCCTTCTGATTTTCTCCGGAAAACAATTTTCCCCCTATGCAGAATGCACCGCCAAGAGTCTGATTCAACGAAAGGTAAATTGCATTCTGATAGGTGTTCATATCTTCTGCCATCATTGCCGCATTGGCATCATTTGAAAAATAAACCGGGACAGAAAATGCCTGTTCCAGGAAACTGAGACTATAGTTTTCAAGTTTCAGTGCGTGGGATTTTATCACCAGTTTCTGCTCCTGATTAATGATTCCCGGAATAGAGATTCCAACACCCAGAAGCTTTTCTTTCTGTTCTGCATCATTCATATTATCCAGAAATTCCGCCGCAAAATCTGCCACCTGACTGCAATATGACATATCAGGTACAAATTTCAGACGGACCCGCTCTGATTTCACAATCTCATACTTCAGATTTACCAGCACCATTCCCAGATGATTTGCAGTGATCACAATTCCCATTGCATAACGATAGGATGGATTGATTCCAATACTTTTAGCCTTTCTTCCTCCTGTGGATTCATATTCTCCAGTTTCTATTATGATGCCCTTTTCCAATAAATCTTTTACATTAGACAGAACTGTTGGCATACTCAGATTCAGTTCTTTGGATATTTCCACTTTTGATGTGGATTCTCTATTTATAATATAATTTACGATTTTTGATTTCGTGGCAAATTTCTTTTCCAGTCCGCTCATTCTGTTTTACCTTCTTTTATGAATGTATTTATAAAAGAATGATACCTGTTATTGTCATATTTGTAAATAGCCATTGTCTCTGCAGAGTATATTGCTTTTTGCAATTGAGGCAGGGGACTTAACTTATTCAGCTGATTCAGTTAATATATCTACAATAACAGATAAATTTATATCATTCTGATGAAATATTATATTTCATTTTTCACGTTAATGATATAAAATTATCGTAACTGTTCAGTACCTTCACAGTTACGAGCCAAAATACATTAAAAATCACCTGCGGTGATGGCATTTTGGCTCGTATGTCTCGGGATTTTGGTACTTACGTGCCAAAACACCTCGCGGGATAGTAGACTACTGAATAGTTACAAATTATTAATATAAATATCAGGACATATTCGAAAAATTATTCTTAATCTTTTCAAATATGCTCCGGAAAGGAACTTTTATACCAATGAAAACCAAGATTCAGGATATGACCTCCGGTTCACCGGGACGGTTGGTCATTCTTTTTGCAATTCCCCTGATGCTGGGAAATATCTGTCAGCAACTTTATACAATGGTGGATACCATGGTCGTTGGACAGGTTGCAGGTGTGGAGGCTCTTGCCGCACTGGGCGCTGTTGACTTTCTGATGTGGGTTGTCACAGGAATATCCACCGGACTCACCCAGGGATTTTCCATTCAACTCTCTCAATATTATGGGGCAAAGGATTTCGAAAATCTGCGTAAATCTCTGGCTCACAGTTATCGGCTGACCGCATTTATCGCAGCCGGAGTATTCATTCTCAGCCAGTCATTTGCTTCGCTGGTATTAACAGGGCTGCATACACCTTCCAATATTATCGGAATGTCTCTGTTATATCTGCGCATCATTTTCTGTGGCATACCGGCCACAGCAGCCTATAATATGTTTGCCTCTGCCCTAAGGGCTATGGGAAACAGTAAAACACCACTGACTGCGATGATCATCGCATCTGTGCTGAATGTTTCACTGGACCTCCTTTTTGTGGCAGGTTTCGGATGGGGTGTGGCAGGAGCAGCAATCGCAACTGTGATCGCACAGAGCTTCTCTGCTGTTTACTGTTTTCTGATTTTACGCAGAATTGATATTGTTCATCTGACCAGAGCAGATTTTATGCCTGCATCCGGCATGAATGCCCGCCTGATGAAGCTTGGTATTCCTGTTGTATTCCAGAATATCATCATCGGTGTGGGCGGTCTGGTAGTCCAGTATGTGATCAATGGCTACGGTTTCCTTTTTGTGGCAGGATTTACAGCTACAAACAAGCTTTATGGTCTGCTGGAAATGGCTGCTATTTCCTATGGATATGCCATCGTTACCTATGTGGGTCAGAATCTGGGAGCCGGAAAGATTGACAGGATCAGGAAAGGTGTCCGCAGCAGTATGCTGCTTTCCCTGCTTACCTCACTGATCATTTCTGCTGCCATGTTTTTATTTGGAAAAAATATTCTCTCACTTTTCATCTCAGGTGAAGCACAGCAGACACAGGAGGTACTTGCAATTGCTTTTAAATACCTCTCTATTATGGCTGCCATGCTCTGGGTTTTGTACTTCCTGTACGTGTACAGATCTGCACTTCAGGGGCTGGGAGATACCTTAATGCCTATGGTAAGTGGTATGGCTGAATTTGTCATGCGTATCAGCGCTGCACTGATCCTTCCCCATTTTATCGGACAGGACGGTATTTTCTTTGCAGAGATTGCTGCATGGAGCGGAGCCACTGTGATCTTATGTATCAGCTATTATGCGCGGATGCATAAATATCATTAAGAAAATTATGTAAGATTCTTAATCCATTTATATTTCTTATAATGTTTATAAACCACC
>ERZ791889.390-NODE-390-length-23121-cov-9.696263_pt1 | contig 23121 bp, 25 predicted proteins | sample MGYA00510156_ERZ791889 | MGnify/ENA primary metagenome ERZ791889 (study PRJEB30046, sample SAMN00792108) | human gut metagenome | study: EMG produced TPA metagenomics assembly of the A metagenome-wide association study of gut microbiota in type 2...
CTCTTTATTCTTTGACATGGAATTTAGCTGATATTTAAAAGAAATAGAGATAATTGAGCTTGGTTAGATAAATTTATAGTTTTGTTAACATAGATTAGAGTGAAAATTAGTACTTATAATATAAAAAAGGATATTGTAATTAAATTTACAATACCCTTTTTAAATTTGTTATTTTTTAAAACATAAAGCTAATGCTCCTAATAGAGCTGAATCATCTTTTAATTTAGGAAGAACAATATAATCATCTATATTCTTTAAAATTTTATCATTTTGTACATAATTATTTAGAAGTTTAACAACTCTTTCCTTAATTAAAGTTAGAAGATTTCCTCTCTTTATAATATCTCCACCAATAATAATTTTTTCTGGAGATAAAACAAGAATATAATTTACAAGAGCATGAGCTATATAAAAAGCTTCCATATCCCAAGCAGGATGATTTTCAGGAATATCTTTAAATTCAACTCCCCATCTTCTTTCAAGGGCCATTTCAGATGCCATTCCTTCAAGACAGTTACCACCATGGAAAGGGCAGTTTCCTACAAATTTGTCTCTAGGATGTCTATTTACAAAAATATGTCCCATTTCAGGGTGTAGCATACCATGAACTAATTTACCTTCAACAATAGCTCCACCACCCACACCTTTTCCAATAGTTAAATAAATAGTATTAGAGATATTTTTTCCAGCTCCCCAAATGTGTTCCCCGTATACAGCAGTATTTACAATAGTATCAAAATAAACAGGGATATTAAGAGCTTTTTCAATCTCTCCAACAATATTAAAGTTTCTCCAAAAAGTTTTTGGAGTAGAAGTTATATATCCATATGTTTCAGAGTCTTTATGTAGATCAATAGGTCCAAAGCAACCTATTCCAATAGCTTCAATTTTCTTATTTTTAAAGAAAGAGATAACTTTTTCCATAGTAATTTCAGGAGTTTCAGTTTCAAAAGAAACTCTTTCTATAATCTCTCCTTTTTCTGTTCCTATACAGCAAACAAATTTTGCTCCACTAGCTTCAATAGCACCATAGAACATAAAACCATCCCCTTTAAATACCTTTCTTTTTATTTTACCATTTATTTTTACTTTTATCAAAACTAAAGTAATAAAAATTTGAGATAGAAGAGAAAATTTAGCAATTTCTTAGAAATTATAGTATAATAAAGATGAAAAATACATATAGATTTTAGGAGGAAAAATGGTATTAGCAGGAAATAAGAAAGCATTTTTCGATTATTTCATAGAAGATAAATTTGAAGCTGGAATAGAATTAGTAGGAAGTGAGGTTAAATCTGCAAAGGCAGGGAAATTAAGTATAAAAGAATCATTCATTAGAATAATAAATGGAGAAGTTTTTATCATGGGTATGTCGATTGTCCCTTGGGATTTTGGAAGTGTGTACAATCCTGAAGAAAGAAGAGTTAGAAAACTTCTTTTACATAAAAAAGAGATAAAAAAATTACATGAGAAAGTAACTCAAAAGGGGTATACAATAGTTCCTTTAAATGTTCATCTATCTAAGGGGTATGTAAAACTTGAAATTGCTCTTGCTAGAGGAAAGAAAACTTATGATAAAAGAGAAAGTATAGCTAAAAAAGATGTAGAGAGAGATCTACAAAGAATGGCAAAAATAAGATAGTATTGAAAAATAGCTAGGTATATGATATAATATTATGAAAATTAAATAATGGGAGTGCAAAGGTTTCGACGGGGTTCTCAGGTTATAGGTAGCAGGCCAGGGTGACCGCTGTGAGAGGTCAAACACATCGTTTAGATGGAAACAAAAATTACGCTTTAGCTGCTTAATAAGTCAGCTCACCTCTGAACATTCTCTTCTGTAGGCGTGTTCAACCGAGGTGTCACTAAAATACAGATTACCCTAAGTGATTTCTCTAAGCTTTAGGGGACATTTTAGAGGATAGCTTTAATCAGCCCTGTCTGTGGGATTGGTTACTGCGAAGTTCAATAGCAGACTAAGCTTGTAGAAGCCTATGGCGCTGGCAATTTCGGACACGGGTTCGATTCCCGTCACTTCCACCATCATTCGCCATGTCCAAACTAGGGAAGAACCTAATGTTTATGGTAATTGACGATTTGTAGATAATAATTTTTTTAACGAAAGTTTGTATAATAGTTTGCACAAGTAAGTCATCTTTTGATTCGAGGTTTTTACCTAATTCAATAAGATGATTTTTTATTTGTGCTCTACTTAATTTTTGTGTCATAGAATTATATTTTAATTTTTCCTCTTTAAGATTTAACATTTCCATATCAATTTCCTCCCTTTTAATTTTAAACTCATGATTAGATATCAGATCATTTAATGAAAGATCTAATAGCTTATCAATTTTCTTTTGAAGTGTAGCTAGTGATTTTTCAATTCTACTGATTTCCTTATTAGAATCTTTAAAGTTAGAATTGAAATATGAGTATACTTTTTCAGTTACTATATCTATTTGAGGATCAGAGAAGATATTGTCCTTTAAGATAGTGATTACAAGATTTTCTAATAACTCTTTTCTTATTGGATAATTTTTACAGTCATTGACCTTATCTTTTCTTCTTCTACAAAGGTATCCATAGCTAAAAGATCCATTTCTATTTTTACTTCTATAGCCACCAGAATATACACCACCACATTCCCCACACTCACATAAACCTGTTAATAGGTATGTATTGATAGCAGTAGAGCGAGAAGAGGTATTTCTAGTCTTGCTTTTAAATTTTAATTGGACCTTTTCAAAATCCTCTTTAGAAATAATAGCAGGAATTCCATTTTCAATTTTTAATTCTTTACCAGTAAGCTTTCCATGTTTATCTTTTTTACCAAAGATAAAAGTTCCAGTGTATTTTTCATTAAGTAGAGTATCTCTAATACTTAACTTTTTAAATGGTTTTCCTAACTTATTTTTTAATCCTAATGAATTTAATCTATCAGCAATATTTGCATATCCTCTTCCTTCAAGGAAGAGAGTGAAGATTAATTTTACAGTTTTAGCTTCTTCTTCATTAATAATGTATTTTTTATCTGGAGTGAGATTGTATCCTAAAGGTGGGAATACCTCCAGTGTGGATACATTTTAAAGCATTTTCTTTAAGTCCTTTTCCAACCTCCCTAGATAAGTTTGCAGAAAAGTATTCGTTCATTCCAGTGATAAGTGATTTTAGAATAATTCCTTCTGGAGAATCATTTACTTGCTCTAATACAGAAAGTAATTTTACTCCATTATCATTAAGTGTTTTCTCATACATTGCATGGTCATACCTATTTCTTGCAAATCTATCAAACTTGTGAACTATTACACATTCAAAGTTACAAAGTTTAGAATCTTCAATCATTTGTAAGAACTCTTCTCTATCTTCAGTTGAAGTTCCAGATATAGCTTCATCTGCATATATTTTTACTAAGTTGTAATTATTCTTTTTACAGAATTCCTTAATTGCTCTTATTTGAGCTGATATACTTTCTACTCTTTGGTTATCAGAACTGTATCTACAATATGCTACTACATTTTTCATATTTAATCCTCCTCTTTAGTTTTAGAGCTGAGATAAACTCAGCTCTACTTTTTATTTATTGATTTGTTTTAAGATCTCTTTAAGAAGCATTGCAAGTAAAGAGTCACAGTTAATACTTGCTGTGCTGATGTTAATAGTTACATCTTTTTTCATAAGATATCAACTCCTTTAAAATATGTTTTACTAAAAGTATTGGAGATGATATACTCTAATTGCAGTAGGAGTATATTCTTTAGTCTAATACTTTAGAATACTCTAGAGTCTATTTGGATTGACAGTCTAAATAGACTCTTTTATATTTAGTCATTCATTTTTTCACCTCTCTCCTTTTTTTGACATTTTCCTTGGAGATGTCCAATCTCTTTGAGTTCTTCCTTATTTTGTAAAAATTCTTCTTCTTTAGTAAGTAGCTCAAGATCTTCTAAAACTTGCAAAAGAAGTTCTAGTTCCTTTTCTTTTACAATGGATTTGCTTTTTCTCTTGATTTTGATCTCCTCCTTATATTTTTAATAATATATAATTAATGGATATTTTAACTATATACAGGATGATAGCAAATTACTAAAATAGATAATTAAATATAATATCTATTAATAAGGAGGCCCCCATTTATCATTATTATTTGGGATCATTCCTAAAGTATTATTATTTCCTATTTGCTGAGGGCATGGATTAGAATTCCATTTTTGGCATGGTTCAATTTGCTGAGATTGTCCATAATTATTAAGTCCTATATCTGATTGATTATTCCAATTTGGTTCAATAGGCCATTCACAATTATTATTTGGTATCACTCCTAAATTATTACTGTTTCCTATTTGTTGAGACCATGGATTAGTATTTTCAGAAGGATTCCAACCATAAGGAAATTGTAGATAATTAAAGCCACATTTATTATTTTCTTTTTGAAAAAACTGAGTTGTATAAGAATAAGAGGTATAAGGTTTATTCTCAATAATTGCTATTTGATTATTAATTAATTGTCTAGAATACATAGCCATTTCAAATAAATAAGTTAAATCTTCGGTTGTTATAGTAGCAAAATTATTTTCAATACCTTCAGGATACAGAAGTTTTAACAAACCTTTTAGTGTTTTGTAAATGGCTGAAGTAGTTCTAGAACTTCCAAGATCTTTATTGAGGTTATGCTTGTTCAGTAAAAACTCAATATCGATTGTTTTTTCTCGTAAAATTGGAATGACTTCTTTAAAAAGATTAAGTGTATCTTTGTCTACTTTACCTTTCATAGAGTCATTAAAAGTACGACAATCATATGACAAAGGCATTCCATCAACTCTGCTAAGAAATGGGATAATATCTTTTGAACTAGAAATTATAGTATCTTTAAAAAGATTAATTTTATTTTCCCAAATTTTTTCGTAATCTATATTATCTTTAGGATTTCCTAGTAAGATAATTGAATTAGTTGATGTTTTTTTCATAAAGCCAGCCTGGATATATCCTTCATCTTCATCTCCATTTTTATATACTTGTATAGTGTCAATTACTTCAGGATCATTTATTTTTCCTATTTCATCTATTATAAGTGCTTCAGTCTCAGAATAAAAATCACCTTTCTTTTTATTCCTTCCATCAAGAAAAAGAGAACTTCGAGTAACATTTGTAGAGTATAGATTATAACCTAGTAGGGAATAAGGATAAGTTTTTCCAATTTCTGGTTTTGCTATATCTACGAATAAATATTTTTTTTCAACTAAAGGAACTAGTCTTGACAGAAAAGTTATTTTCTCAATAGGTTTAAGAGCAGAATACTTAACTCCAAAAGGAGTTAAGAGATGCTCTATTCTAGAATTTAAACTTATATTTGGAGAAAAATAAAGGTTTATCCATGATTTATAAGGAGTTTTGTAATGGTAAATTTTGAGCTCCTTAATTGTGAAGATTTTCTCGATTGGTGAATATTCTAATATTCCTTCACATTCATATATCTTTTTCTCTTGAAACTCCAAAAGGAAATTTTCCAGATCATTAGGGAATAAGATAAGTTTACAATCTAGAGTTAGATTCTTTTTCCCTATTATAGTAACATTAAGTCCTATATCATCGTTAGTTAAAGTTTCCCAGAACATTTTGAATTGAACTTTTTTTTCTGTAGTAGTTCCATTTACTATCAGTTCTTTAATATCTTTTTTCTCCAATAGAAGTTTAGAAGGTAAGTGTTCTATCTTTTCAATAAGTGTCCAACTAAATGGGTTAGTCTCACTTAAAGTGGGATTTTCTTTCAATAGCTTACATAGCATATCTATATGTTTCTTTGATAACAAGTTAAGAATTTTTCCTTCATTATTATTTAAATTTTTCATATTATTCCTCTCCTTTAATCTTGTTTTGTGGGAAATCATTTTTATTAAGTTTTATTCCTGGTTTTAGGTTAAATAACTCTTTAGTTCCTTGACCAGATTTGAGTATGTTATAAACTTCTTGATAACTATTTCCCATTTCTTTTTTATTAGTTGAGCAATTTAAAATTAACTCAAAAATTTTTTCTTTTTCCTCTTTTGATAGAGACAAAGTAGCAATTTTTTCTTTTAGAGTATTTTTCCACTCTTCTTCTGAAGCTTTTTCTTGTTCGACATATTTAGCTTCTTCTTCTTGAATTGACTTCTCTAACTCTACTAAATCATCATTACACCTAATAAAAATAAAATTATTAGTTAATTTAAGTAACGATTTATCAAAAGATAAACTTTCTAGTATATCTTTTTTAATAATTCCTTTTCCTAAAATAACATACTCTGTTTCTAGTATTATATTTTCTAGTTTGTTTATATTGTACGGTTTACCAAGAGTAAGATCTAAAGCTGTTTTATTATTTGTTATACAAGCTATTCTTCTTACCTCATTTAGATTTTTTTCCATAGATTCCTCACTTACAATTCATAGAATTTTTTTACACCTTAAAATTAAGTAAGAAATTTCTCACCTATAAAGAGTGTAATGAATTATTCTATTGTTTTTTAGCAATCAAAGAGTTCAATCTTATTAAAGACTTGGGAAGTCATTAGCAATTTAATTCCTTCCCAAGATTTCTACTTTTTAAGTAGTGATTAATACCCTCTTAGTTCCATATACTCTGCTAATAATGTATCTCTTATCTCTAATAAGAATCTTATTTGCTCCTCATCTTCCTCTATAGGATATTTTAGAATATCACAAATATTAGAGATTTGTTCAAGTAAGTCTCTTAGTTTTTCACTCTCTGTCATTTTTTCACCCCCTTTTTATGGAAAAAGTTTTTATTGTCTTTACCTCCTTTCTCTAAAGAGAAATTTTTGCTTCTCTTTAATATAAATATACATTATTCTTTAAAAAAGTCTTGTAATATCATTATTTTGACAAAATAAATTATTATTTGACACAAAATTATTATTGTAGTATTTTTTAAATAAGAAAAATGATAAAATTTGTCAAATTAATGACAAGGAGGGCTTATGTTATATTTGGTTAGAAATTTAGAACAAGCATATGATAAATTAAAAGATATTTTAAAAAATGATAAGTTAAGAATATATATGTTTTCTACTAATTCTGGAAAAATAAAAGTTGATATAGAAAAAACAATTGAAGATTTAAAATATATTTCAACTTTTTATAGTTTTTATTTATTAGAGTTTAACTCAGAATTAATAAAGGAATTAAAAAGTTTAAAGGAATTATCGTTAAAAGATTGGCAAGATATTTTTTATAATTTTAATGCAGAAAATGAATATTCAATTTATTCAAAAAGATTAGAAAAAAAGGACTATGAAAAGGTTATTTCTCAAATGAGGGAAAATTATTTAAAATATAATAAAGAAAATTGTGATGTAAATATACAATCTATTTTAAAAAAAAGAGAATATAGTGACTTTCTTATACTTGTTAAAGAATTTTATGATGAATGTATTTTAATATTGTGTTTAGAAACTTTATATGATATTTATGGGGAAGAAAGAAAAACTGATTTTAAAGAAATAGGGTTTAATGGGGAAGGAAGTTTATATTCGGAAATTAGTGATTTTTTAGAAAAAATATCTTCAGGAATAAAAACTGATTTGGATAAAGAAAAAATATTATGCTTTGTGAAAAAAGAAATCTGTAAATTACCAATAAAAATAGAAAAACCTATTAAGAAAGATTTTTGGAGCCTTTTAAATAATGGGCTTAAAGGCAAACTTGAGAGTAAAATAAAGGCTTTTATTTTATTTGCTCTAAAAAAAGAATATATCTTAAGTTTTATTTCTCTATTTTATTTTAATATAAAACCATTAGATGAGATTACTTTAAAAGATATAGATGAATTAGTTGAAAATTTATGCGAAGTAAAAGAATATGATTTGAAAAATTATTTTAAAAGAATATATCGAGATTGTAATAAAGAATTTCAAAAAGAAGAATATGAAAATGATTTTATGAAATATTTTTTGAAGAGAAAAATATATTTCCTATGCAAAAACTTTTAGAAAATCTATCTTTTAAATTTAATATATTAAAAAGATGTGCTATTGAAAAAATAGTTAGGTATTTAAATTTAAATAACTTTATTGAAGAAGAATGTGAAAAAAAAATAAAAGAAAAATTAGATAAAACATGTTTAAGAGACCTTTATAAAAAAATAAAGCCTAAAAATTTTAAAAATAATATCTGGCATAGTTATCTTAAATATTTAGAAGAATCACTTTTTGAAGAAGTTGAAGGAAATGAATGTTTTTATTTTAATGATTTTTTTAGAATGGAACTTTTTTATAGAAGAGAGATGTATAAAATTCTTTTAGAAATAGAAAGAGAAATTGAAAATAATCCTGAAGTTACATATGAAGAAGCAATAGGAAATCAAAAAGGTATTTTTGAAAAGATAAAGTTATCTGAAAGAAACATAGGAGACAAGAACTATGAAAGAATAATTTCTTATTATGATAAAAAAATTTTTTCTATTAGAGATGAAGATGAAAAAGAAAAAATAGAAGAAAAAAAAGTAGATTTTATGTTAAAACAAGTATTATTAGAAAAATATAAAGATATATTTGATATAAAAATGTCATTTGATAAAATTAAAGATAAAAATATGTTTTACAAATATGAAAATTATATAGAATTAACAGATATTCATGAAGTTAAAATAGATAGAAATGGTTACATGAAAAATGTTAATATTCTTGGAGAAAGTATTTCAACTTTTTTTTATCAAAAGGAAAAATTAGAAAAAGATAAAATAAGAGTTGGTGATTACTATGTGGTAAAAATGAATGATAAAAGTAAAGATATTCTTTTGTTACAATTTTTGGGAGAACTAGAAAGTAAACTTCTTTTTCGAAGTCGTGTTGGAATCGAAAGTTATTTTTTTGAAGAAATTGATGTTAGAAAAATAAAATTTCTTGAATTTCTAGAAGAAGAAAAAAAATCAAAAGGAATATCTGTACTTTAAATATAAAATATTAATTAAAAAAAAAGAAAAAACTTAGAGTATATTGTCTTATTTTATATAAAATAATTTAAATTATATTTTATTAAAATCTTATTTTTAAATTAATTATATATTATATAGTAGATAAATAAGATTTGCATAAGAAAAAACTAGGAGTCCAGTTTACAGAAATGTAGGCTGGGCTTTTATATTACTAAAAAATAGGAGGAGATAGTTATGGGTACATTTGCAGGAATCTTAATTTTAGTAGGGACTACTATAAAAGCATTAGATGATATTTTAAATGATAAAAAATAGGAGATGAGAGGGATAGCAGGAATGAAGTTATATGAAATTAGAAATGGAATGATTGATACTCTAGACATATTTCTAGAAAGTGATCAAACAGAGATGGACAGAGAGAACTATAACGATATTATGGATTATTTAAAGGAAGAGTTAAAGAGTAAAAGCTCTGATCTAATAAAGTATATTAGAAACTTAGAGCTAGAGAATACTGTAACTAAACTAGAGATTGAAAGATTAGAGGATCTAAAAAAAGGTAAGGAGAAGAAGATTAAGTCAATTAAGAGCTATATAAAGAGAATATTACTTGATCTTGATAAAAAGAAAGTGGAGACAGAGCTAGGGAACCTTAGTCTTAGAAAAACTACAAGTGTGGAGATAACAGATATTACAAAGATACCTAAAGAGTACTTAGTAGTAAAAGAGGAAGTCACACCATCTAAAAAGCTTATAGGAGATAGTCTAAAGAAAAATATATTGATTGATGGAGCCGTTTTAAAAGAGGATTATTCAGTGTTGATAAAATAATCCTGAAGGAATTACGAGGAATCCTAAAGGATTTAAAAGGAAAATATTTAAGAAAAGCAGGAAAAACCACAGGAATTTAGGAAAAGTGAAGAATTTTAGATGAAACATAAAAACGTCTTAAAATCACATTTCCTGATTCCTGATTTAGAAAAGTATATATAGTTTTCAAGAAAAATACCCATTTTAAAGGAGGAAAGTTGATTATGGAAAATAAAGAGTTTATGGATATCATTGAAGGATTAAAAGGTAATATAAATGATAAGATAAAAGATTTCTTGGAGAACTCACAAGAGCTAAAAGACTTTATAGATTTTAGGAAGAAACACTTCTATAACTATAGCATTAGAAATACAGTCCTTATATACAAGCAAGATAGATCAGCTAGTACAGTAGCAGGGTTTAAAAAGTGGAAAGAGCTAGGTTACAATATTAAAAAGGGAGCAAAGGCAATAAAAATTCTAGTACCATTGATCACTAATAGAGAAAAAGAGGGAAAGGATGAGAAATATGTATATGGATATAAATATGCAAATGTCTTTGATATTAAAAGTACTGTTCCTACAGATAAAGCAGTTGAGCTTCCAACTATTGATACTAGAATGAAAAGAGGGAACAGTCAATATAGGATAACAGAACTATTTAAAAGATCTAAGGAAATAGTTGAGCAATATATTCCAGTGGAAGTAACAGATGAACTTGAAGCTAAAGGAATGACAGATGGTGAGAAGATATATATTAGAAAAGATAGATATGCAGCTATGAGTGGAACTCTAATGCACGAGTTTACTCACTATCTAAATCACTTTGATGAAGAGAATATAAAGAGTACCAACCAAGAAGAGGTAGAAGCAGAAGTAGGAGCCATGTTATATGGTTCCTATTTTAATTTAGATATCAGTGGGAAATATAAATATATAGCTCTATGGAAAAGTGAAAAAGTGAGATTAGATGAAGCCTTTGATGTGGCATTATCATCATTTGAGCAGTTCCTATATGGATTTAATGATAAAAAAGGATTAATTGATTTATTGGAGGCGAAATAAAAATGTCAGAAATAGTAGTTACAAGAGGAATAAGAGAAGAGTTAGATTTAAGAAATTTAGTGGTTATAGCAGAGGCAATTAGAACTTACGAGGAAGAAGAGGACTTTGATGAGTTCCAAGTATTTGATATAAAAGATAATTACATCATTAATAAGCAAGAGATACCTGAAAGAGAAAAAATGATATCTCTAAGTTATACTAATAAGAAAAGTGAAACTGTATGGGCTATTAAAGGATTTGACCCAATGGTTGGAGAACATTGGACTATCCTATATCCTAGTGAATATTAAAGAGGAGGTATGAAGATGAGTGATTTATTAAAGAAATTAAGAGAGCCATTTAGAAAAGAGGAACTAGAATTTAGAGTAGGAGCAATTAATAATGATAAAAGCATGGGATTAGCACTAGCATATGTTCAAGCAAGAGCAATCCAAAATAGATTAGATGAACTATTTGGAGTAGATGGATGGACAGTATCATATAAAGAAATATCAGCAGGATTTATATGTTCATTATCTATAAAGATCAATGACAGATGGGTCACAAAAGAAGATGGAGCAGGAATGACAGAGTATGAAAGTGTAAAAGGAGGAATCTCAAATGCTTTTAAAAGAGTAGCTAGTAGTGGATTTGGTATAGGAAGATATCTGTATAATGCTAAGAAAAATTGGTATCCAATAAGACAACAGGGAAGAGGATATGTATTTACAGAGACCCCAATATTAGAGTTAAATAATGAGATAGAAAGCAAATATGATAATGAAAGAAATATAGATTTAAAAGAAAAGATAGAAGATATTATTCTAAACTTTGGTAAATACAAAGGACAAACTTTAACTGAAATCTATCAGAATGATAGAGGATATATAAAATTTTTAAGTGATAAAGCTAATGATGCTAATTTAAAAAATATATGTAAGCAGATGCTAGCAAGTTAGATTAAAGAAGGGCTTATGGAAAGAGATTAACTTTCATCATAAGTTCTTTTTTATGATATAAAACATATAAATAATAAAGAGAAGGATAAAAGATTTTAAGAAAAAAATTATAGAATTTTGAAAGGAAGAGATCTAGATTATTTAAAACTATTAAATTTATAAAAAAGTATTAAAAAATATAAAATTTCAATAAAAAAACTATTAAAAACTATTAAATAATGTTAAAATAGTATAAAAAGAAAGGAGAAATATTTTATGCTTTCTGAAGAACTGTTAGTATTAATAAAAAAGATACAAGAAATTAAAGCAGAATCTCAAACTGTAGAAGTAAAATCGGCTCATAATGGTTGTCCTAAAAGATTATATGATACCTTATCAAGTTTTTCAAATCAAGATGGTGGAGGAATAATTGTATTTGGTCTAGATGAAAAACAAGGTTTTGAAGCAGTGGGAGTTTATAATTTACAAGATTTACAAAAGAGTGTAACTGAACAATGTAATCAAATGGAACCAGCAGTAAGAGGAGTATTTACTTTTGCTGAATATGAAGATAAAAATATTTGTGCATTAGAAGTTCCCACAGTAGAATTAGTAGAAAGACCTTGTTATTATAAAGGAGCTGGAAAGGTTAAAGGATCATATATAAGAGTTGGAGATGCAGACCTTCCAATGACAGATTATGAAATATATAGCTATGAATCATATAAAAAACATGTCCATGATGATGAAAGGGAAGTAGAACGTATAGATTTATCCTATATGGATAGAGAAATTATAGATAAATATATAGTAGAAAAAAAACAGGCAAGACCTAAATTTTCAAAATTAAGTGAAGAACAAATCTATGAAATGTTAAATATAAAAAGAGATGAGAGGTTTACTTTAGCAGCTGTTATGAATTTTGCCTTATATCCTCAAGGAGTTTTTCCACAACTTGGAATAACAGCAGTAGTAGTACCTGGATATAGCATAGGAGAATTAGGAAATTCAGGGGAACGTTTTGTAGATAATAAAAGAATAGAAGGAACTATCTCTGAAATGCTTGAAGAAGCAATGGTTTTTTGTAAGAGAAATATGAAAATAAAAACTATAATAGATTCCAAAACAGGAAAAAGAAACGATAGAACAGAATATCCTATTAATGCTGTAAGAGAAGCAATACTCAATGCTTTAATTCATAGAGATTATAGTGTACATACAGAGGGAACACCTATCCAAATTAATTTTTTCACTGATAGATTGGAAATTCATAGTCCTGGTGGATTATATGGAAGAATGACAGTAGAACAACTTGGTAAAGCAAGACCAGATTTAAGGAATCCTACCTTAGCAACTATGGTAGAAAGCTTGAATCAAGCTGAAAATCGTTATTCAGGTATTCCAACTATAAGAATGGAAATGAAAGAGTATGGACTTCCTGAACCTGAATTCAAAAATGGAAGAAATGAATTTGTAGTTACTCTATATAATAAGGAAATAGAACAAAAAAAGATATGTTTAACATTGGAAGATAAAATTGTCGAATTTTGTAAAGAACCGAAAAGTAGAAAAGAAATAGCTGAATTTTTAGAAATAAAGACAACAACTTATGCTTATAGTAAATATATATTGCCACTATTAGAAGAGGGAAGGTTAGGAATGACAATTCCTGATATTCCAGCAAGTAGAAATCAAAAATATTATAAGATATAATAGAAAACAGAGAGAGAAAAAAATAATGATACTTCTAACAATAGTATGTATACACATATATTAAGAGGAGGTATCAACAATGAGAAAAAGATTATCATACAGAAGAGCAAAGAAAGGTATAGCAGAACAGTATAGTATTTCAATTAACCAAGATATTGTAAGAAGCTTAGGTATAACTGAAAGTAATAGGACAATAGATCTCTATTATGATAGAGCAACTAAAAGAGTGATAATAAGAAAAGTAGAAGAGTAATCTATTTATAGCAGACTAGATACATTAGTGTAATAGTCTGCTTTTTTAGTTACCTTTAAATATCAAAGAATATCTAAAATCATAATAAGGTTACCTCTTTCTTTATACTAGTATAATACCTATACATAAGTATAAGCTAGGACTAAAGAATGATATAAACTTATTTTTTTACTAACAATGTATGTGTATAAGATAGTAGTGAAAAGGAATAGTTTTCTTTTATTACTATTACAATACCCCCCACAAGTAAGGGGGTACATAGGTTATATTCTAATATTACTCTATATTCTAATATATAGAAAATACATAGAATAATGGTTAAAACAGTTAAAAATAGACTAAAAACCCTATAATTTAGCTGTTTTTTTATATTTTATACTCAGTGAGAACGAATATGAACCGAAACGTAGTGTAGGTGAATAAATGAGTGCTCACTGAAATTATATAGTTATTTTAATTAGTAATGGAGGTAATAATGGATACAATAGAAATTAGTTTAAGAATACTTAAGGAGTTAAATATGATGCTGATAGAAATGCTTATAGGAGATATAAACTCTTTAGTAAGTCCTTGTGGTTATACATTTTGTAATGTATTAGAATTCTCAAAATCAGGAAATCTAATAGTAAAGATATCATATCCAAGATATTTCTTTGGTAATAATGCTTATCTTATAACTAAAAGAAGTGAATGTTTTGAAGTACAAAAGTACTTTGCTAAGGCTATAATGGAACATGAATATTGGAAAGATATAATAGGAGAACTTAAACTGTTAAGAGTAGATATTCCATTTACTTACTATATGAATATTGATGAAGAGTTTAGGAGCTATGAAAATCTTTATCGTATCATGGGATTGATATATAATGAAACAAAACCTAAAGCAAGACCAAAGGCTTTTATAGATATGATTAATAATAGTATGGAGACAGTAATTTATTCTGATAATGGAAAATCAGATAAAACATCTAATAATAAGTTGATGATCTATAATCAATATTTAAATTTGAGTCAAAAACTAGATGAAGAAGTACTTGAAGATACATTAGAAACATATGAAGATTTGCCATATCGTATAAGAATGGAAGTGTCTAAAAGAATAAGATTAAGAAAAAGTTTTGACAATGAAGAATTTAGTAACCTTGATATATTAGGTTCTTATTTTGAAGACTATAAGAAATATATCTTATACTATGCTTTAAATAAAGAGAAAATAGATAAGTTGTACGATGAGAGGACAAAAGAACTAGCTGAAATCTTGAGAGAAAGAAGAGCTTTAGGAAATTTTAATTATGAGGTATTTGTATTACAAAACTTAGATTTTATATATGATTATGAAATCTTGAGAAGAGCTTTGAGAATTGAAATTAATAATCAAAATACTAGAGAGAATAGTGTAACTAGGGTTAGAAAAATATTAAATGGTATCCAACAGGAAAATAATATAATAGTTATGGATACTTATGCTGTTCTAATGAAAATGAGGGATACTATTATAAATTATAGACTTATGGATTAAAATACAGAGAGCTGAGATTATACTTGGCTCTCTATAACAAGCTTTTATCTATCTGTTATAGAAGTTTTAAAAGTATTTATAATCGATTTAACTTTTCTTGAGATAGGAAACCACAAACAATGGTTTGAAGTGCCTTAAAATCAAAATAGAGAGCTTACAGAGGATTTTTACAATGTAATAAAAACTTCTTAAATTCAATGTTATAATATATTTTATAATAGGTAAAAAAGAGTTTTTTTTTATGATATATAAGGAACTGAAAAATAGGTAGAATTTATATTTATGTTTATGATAAGAAGCAATAAAAGTTTTCTAATTTGATAACAATGTTAGAATAAGTTAGAATGTGTTAGAAAGAATTATATTCACAGGTAAGAAAATAAAATTTAAAATGGAGTTAAAAGAGATATTGATAACTGAATAAAAAAGTAGTTACATTTATTGATACTTGTATTTATTGATACTTGTGTTGAAACTATTTATACAGGGATTAATGATAAAATAAAAAAACAGGTGCTAATTATGTTTAGCATCTGTTAATTCTAAAATAAAATTACACTATAAACTTAAATATTTAATATAATATCTAAAATTATCATATACTTGACTACGTCAAGTATATGATAAAATATTGAAATTGTCAAGTTTTATTTTATAAAATCACAAAATAATTACTAATCAAATAAGGAAAATATCTGTGAACTATTTTCACTACCTAAAGAGGATGGAGTCTTTTTGGAATTTTAAGATAAAATTTTTTATATATTAAAAACTAAGATAATTAAGTTGCTAAACAGTAAATTATAGGGTATATAATATATTGTAGAAGTCTAAATTAACTGGGAGTAATTTAGTATGAAACATAATATTGAAAACTCGCTAAAAAGATTCTTAAAGAGAAAAGTTAAGATTACAATAGGGTTCATTGTGATTTTTTTAATTACTGGTACAGTTGGGTTTAGTGAGATTCTAACAGGAAAAGATCCTTTTATATTAAATTCTGGAGAGAAAAATATAGAACAAGATGGTTTAGAGTTTAGCTTTGTTGATAATACATATCGTAGAGGGATTCTAATAGAACCTAAAAAAGATGCTACAATAGCTAAAGCTACAATTAAGACATTAAATGATTTAAATATTAATGTTAATCATTATGATGCTACTGGAATTTGTGTTAGAAATGGAGGTAAATTAGATATTAATTCTAAAAATATAAGTATAACTGCTATAACAGACTCTGTTTAACCAGGATATAAAGATAGTATAGCAATGGGAATAGATATAGATAATCATCCTCACTAGGATTAAAAGAGGGTGGAAAATTAAATATAACAGCAGACACTATTAATATAATAGCTAAAGCTATCCATGATGCTGGTTGGGCTTATGGAATAAATTGTATTACTAGAACAGAAGATTTGTCACAGGATAAAGTTTCACAGGTAGTTATAAATGCTAAAAACACTAATATAATAGCAGAAAGCAGTGTAAAAGGGCAATCAAATGGAATTATAGCTTGGTCACAAGGTATTGTAAAAATAAATAATGGAAATGTAACTATAAATGCTGATAATGTTATTAATACTAGAGGAAACTCTTTAGTTGAGATAAATGTTGATAATAAGGCTGAAAATACAGTAAATTTAAATGGTAATATTGTATTTGAATACAATGATATTCATTCAGGAACAACTACTGATTCAGGAATTAAAGTTAATTTATCTAATAAAAACTCTAAATTTACTGGACAGATAACTTTTGCAGGGGATCCACCAGCAGGAAAAGATAAAGTTATTGGTATGGCTTTAGGACTTTCTAATGGTGGAGAGTGGAAAAATACAGGAGATAGTTTTGTTAATGCCCTTACTTTAAATGGTGGAGTTATAACTAATAAAGGTATAGATTATGATATTAAGGTTCATAAACTATTAGGAACTGGTGGAGATCTTAACATGGTTGCTGAAATAGAAGAAGATGGAACAGTAACATCTGGTAAACTTTCTATTGATAAAGTTGATAATAAAGATGCTAAATTTAATGTAAATTACTCTGGAGAAGGAAAACTTGAAGTTAGTCAAGAGGAAGCTAAAGATATATTTGATGATTTAGCTAAAAATATAACTGTTGAAGAAGGTAATACCTTTAATGCTAATGCTAAATTAGAAGAGGGACTTATTTCAAGAGAGTATGAAGCTGAGTTTGTAAAAGGTAGTGGCGATGATGTAATTGTAAAACCTGAAACTGTTAAAGTTGGAAATTTAAATGTAATGGTAGAAGGAATGAGAGATTTAGCAACTATCAATGTATTGTCTTGGAGACAAGAAATGAGTTCATTAAATGAAAGAATGGGAGAACTTAGAAACTCAACTGGTAACAATGGAATTTGGGCTAGAGTTTATGGTGGAAAAGTTGAAAATGGTAGTAAATACGACAATGAGTATCAAACATATCAAGTTGGATATGATAAGAAATATCCAATAGAAAATGGGGATCTATTTGTAGGAGCTTTAGTAAGTTATACAGATGGAAAAACTAACTATAACTTAGGTGATGGTGAAAATTACTCAGTTGGTGCTGGAATGTATGCAACTTGGTTGAATAGAGATGGACAATTTGCAGATGTTGTATTAAAACAAAGTAGATTACATAATAAATTTGATGTAAGAAATAAAAAGGGTAATCTATCTCAACATGGAGATTACAGCAACTGGGGAACAAGTTTAAGTGGACAATATGGAAGAAGATTTGACCTAGATGATAAATTTTTTGTTGAGCCAAGTGTGCAATTAACATTTGGAAGAGTAAGTAGTGAGGACTACACAACAAGTGCAGGGGTAAAAGTTGAGCAAGATACAGCTTACATATTTGTTGGAGATGTAGGAACAGCAGTTGGATACAAGTTTAGTGACAAAGGAAATGTCTATGCTAGAGCTTCATTGGTAAAAGAATTTAAAGGGGATATTGATACAAAATATAGCTATGATGAAGCAACAGTTGACAACAAATGGCAAGTTAACTTAGGATTTAGATGGGAATTTTAAGAATAGAAAGAGTATATAAAAGTTTAAAAATTGAATAGCATTTTATAAAAAATGTAAAATTTATATTACACCCAAAATCTTGGACAGATGGAGGGTGTGTTTTTTTAAAAGAAACTTCTAGTTCATTTTGTAAATAAAAGATATAAACCAAAATAGAAAAAGAGGTATTAATATGAAAAAAGTTATAACAATTGAAGAATTTGATAGATTAAATGAACAAGATAAAAAACTATATAAGATTGTATATTTAGATTATGAAACACAAAGTGTTCCCTATGGGTATATTTTAAAGTAATAATTTTATAAAAAAGCTAAGCAAATTTATAGTTTTTATTATAAATTTGCTTAGCTTTTTTATTTTAATCCAGTTTTGCTATGAAAGTCTTTCCTTTTATTTAACTCATTTTTATCAAGGGTAATAATTTCCCTAATATTATTTAAGTTATTTCTTTTAAAAAGAATAACTTTTAGTCCTCGTATAATAAAAAAAATAGGTAAGAGAAAAGGATATTTTTTTAGTGTTGGATAGCCAGATTGCATTGATTTTAAATTAGGAAATATAAGAGAAAAAATAGACTTTATTTTATTTATTTGGATATTTTTACCTTTTTCTAAAGATAAACTATTTAATCTATTATTTTTCTTATTTCCATATGTCCCAGAGTTAAAGATATATTTTCCTATTTCAATATCAATTTCATTTTCTTCTTCATCTTCAAACCAAGTTTTAGTAAAGTGATTAAAAGCTTTAAAAAATTCTAGTAACTTCAATTTTTTCAAAGATTTATTTATATAGTTCCAGTTTAAAGATTCCTTCTTAGCCTTTAAATAGAGATAAATATCCATAGTAACTCTTACTCCAATTCCAGAATTAAGGTAGTGTTTAATGGAGTGTACAAATAAAAATAAAAAGAAATCTTCATCAGAAAAATCATATTGATACTTTGTTTTAGAGAGAATATTTTTCATATCCTCAAGAGGGTTAAAAAAAGAGTTATATTTTTTATATACAGGATCAAATAGTAAATTATGTATTTCAATATTCATAATAGGTTCTTTAAAATAAACATCATCTTTTCCATTTCCATAGTGTATAGTTTTATAGCCAAGTCCATTCAGAATTAGAGAAACTTTTTTAGCATCTTTTTTAGAGATTAGAATATCAATATCACTCATAAATCTCATATCACTTTTAGGATAGAGCTTCTTTAATTCAAAACCTTTTAAAACAATATTTTTTATTTGATTTTTCTCAAAACTATTTAAAAGTTTATCTAGTTCAAGTTTTTGAATAATATCTCTAGATACACATTTGTAGCTTACTTCTCTCCAACTTTTTAATAATTCAGGAGCTGGCTTATTTTCTAATTTTTCAACAGCATAAAATAGCATATTAGCTATATTGTGATACTTAGCTATGGAATATACTTTTTCAAATGAAACATCTTCTGGCTTCTCTGGTGGAATATTGTTATTTAATATACTTTTTAATAAAGCTATAATATATTTCTCATTAGGATTTAATTCTATACTCATTTTTTACCTCTAAATAATCTTTTTAATATTCTAAGAGATTTTAAGATAAAAACTCTTAGATCAATAAAGTCACACCAAAGATGCACATAGAAAAGATACCTTTTATCTTTAACAGATATATATTTACCATCTCTTGTTACTCCTACTAAAACACCAATAATCTCTTTATCTGTAATATCATATTCCTTTGTAACACAATTATCCCCACAGATAATATAACCACTATCAGTAACCTCTATAATTCTATGAAGAACATATTTACCAGTTTTTGTTTTATAGAGAGGAACATCATATTTTTTTAATCTGCCATTAGGTTTCTCTATATGGATAAGATCTTTTCTTTGACGGATAAGTGGCATCATACTAACTCCAACATTTGTATATACCAATTTTCCATATTTTTCTATTACATTTTCAAAGTTATTGTAATTAATCATCTTTCCTCGCTTTTAAAAAATTCCAGCCTTTTAAAGCTGGAATTTAATTAATAATTATTTAATGATTGGAATTAATCTGCCCAACCAGTATCACCAGAATCAACAAAATTGTCACCAGTAGAAGTAGTAATAACATCTTCAGTTTCAAATATAGTAATTTCAATTTCAGGTTTGTTGTAAAGTTCTTTCATTATAATTTCCCCTTTCTTGTTTTATATTAGTTAAGAAATAAAAATAAAATTATCCTAAATCTGTATCTCCACCTTCTACTTCTCCTTCTCCACCATCACCAAAAGAAGTAGTAATAACATCTTCAGTTTCAAATATAGTAATTTCAATTTCAGGTTTGCTATAAAATTCTTTCATTCTTTCACCTTCTTTAATATTTAATATATAAAATTTGTAATTTATTATACTATATAACTCAAGTAATATCAATAAAAAATCTCTCTAATTGATTGATTTGTAAATAAATAATGTCTATTACAAATTTTTAAAGCAGATTTTCTATGGGTAACTATAATACAAGTCTTATTTTTTAAACTGCCTATATTTTTCAATATTTCAGCCTCTGTATTTTCATCAAGAGCAGAAGTAGCTTCATCTAATAGTAATAAATTACAACCGCTTAAAAGAGTTCTAGCTATTGCAATTCTTTGAGCTTGTCCTTCAGAGATTCCAAAACCATTTTCTCCAATAGGAGTATCATATCTATCTGGTAGAGAGTTAATAAACTCATCAATACAAGCTATTTTAGCAACCTTTTCAATCTCTTCTAAGGTAGCTTTATCATTTAAAAAAGATATATTTTTCCTAATAGTTCCACTAAAAAGTTGATTGCCTTGAGGAACATATCCAAAGATATCTCTAGTTTCAGCTCCAGCAGAGAAGATCTCATTATTTCCATAGAAATTAATAGTTCCAGAGTTAGGTTGATGTATTCCTGCTAATAAAAGGAAAAGTGTAGATTTTCCACCACCAGAAATACCAGTTATAGATATAAAGTCACCTTTATTAATATTCATATTTACACTATTTAAAATTATATTATCTTCATATTTAAAAGATAAGTTTTTAATTTCTAAAGATCTAAAATCTTCATATTTTAACTTTCTATTTGAAATCTCTTCATTTTCAATAGATTCAATCTCCATTAATCTTTCAGCACTTGCAAATATAGAGTAGATTTTTGGTAGAAAACCAGATAAACTAGCAAAGGGAACACGTAGTTGTAAAATTAGTTGAAGTATAGCCATAAGAGTTCCATAAGTCATATCTCCATTATAGACTTTAAAACTTCCCCATATAATTCCTAAAAGATAACCAAACTCAAAGAAAAAAGAAAATCCAGCATTGGCAACTATACTTATATTTCTTCTTTTCATTTGTGAGGAGAAAAGGTTATATTGTAAGTCAGTAGAGATATTTGAGATTTTTTTCTCTGAAGAGAACATTTTAATAAATACAATCTTTTCTAAAGTCTCTTGAATAAAAGAACGGAGTATGCCACTTTTTTCCTGTACCTCTTTATGAAGTCTTTTCAGTTTAGGACGGAAAAAGTTAGAGGCTACAAGGGAGAAGATTCCACCAATTAAGAATAGAAAGATAAAATTCTTATCAAAGATAATAAGAATAACTCCTGTACTTATTATTCTAACAAGAATATTAAAAAAGCTAGGGAGCAGAGTAACTATTCCATCACTTATAATTTGTAGATCTGAAAAGAGTCTGTTGATCAACTCACCACTGTGGTATTTAGATATATTTTTATACTTTTTATTTAAGATAGATGAAAAGATCTCTTGTCTATAATTTATAGCTAATGTAGAACGAATATATTCAGAGCCACTATTTAAAGATATTCTTAAAATAAATTGGAATACTATTGTAATAAAGAGCAGTATCCCATAAGAGATAATCTGCTCTCTATTTTTTCTTGCAGTTCCATCTATAATTTGCTTACAAATAACAGCAAATCCACTAACGCTTCCTGCATAGATAATATTTCCTAAAATTAGTAGTGATATTTTTATCAGTTGATTTTTAGACTTGGCAAAAAGCCATTTGATAACTGAGATATCACTAAAATTCTTTCTAATCAAGAATAACTCCAGCTTTTCTTAAACTATCTAAAAGATTTAAAATATCTTCCCTAGCAATTTCGTACTCCACTTCATATTTTTCCACAATAGCTTTAATAATCTCTTCTTCACTTATATCAGTAGTTAGTAATCCTACAATCTCTCCACCCATATTATTTAATTTAATAATTCCATTAAAATTTTTAGTAGCTTCACCAGTTGCTATAATAACAAAATCCTCACCAGTGTTGTGTAAAATAAAATCATCTTTTAATCTCATTTTTCCTCCCCTATCATTCCTAAATATGATGTTTTAACAGCATCATAAGATATATTGCACCCCATTTTATAAATTGGCACTATTTTAAGTAATTTATCAAAAATTTGTAGAGTTTTTATAGCATTTTCTCTTTCATTAAGAATATGATAAACTTGATTGTAAAGATATGGATACACACTTTTGCCATCTATTTTCTTTATCCAATTTTTTTTATCTTGAGAGAGAATACATATCCCCTTTAAAGGAACTTTGATATTTGAACTTAAACGATGCTTTCCATCCCAAGGAGTGCCATAAGCAAATATCTCATTACCTTCTATCTTTAAAAAAGGTTTATCATCATTTACTACTATAACTCTATCTTTAAAATATTTTTTCCAAAGTCTAGTATGTGTTGATTTTCCAGTACCACTAGGAGCAGTAAAAAGATATCCCTTTCCATCAATAGCAAGTACAGAGCCATGAAATAGAATAGTATTGTATTTAGGCATTATCTCAGAAATCTTTCTGTGAATAGCTAAAAGTTCTAAATATCCATCAG